>OGQD01001425.1_pt1 | contig 15473 bp, 14 predicted proteins | sample 1553091 | NCBI WGS metagenome assembly OGQD01 (sample SAMEA2580290, study PRJEB22360) | human gut metagenome | biome: human gut; feature: human-associated habitat; material: faeces | place: Denmark | collected 2008/2010
AAAAATCTTTGATTTTTTTAAACTTATGTACTCTTTTTTTTCCATTTAAGTGTAGTAAACTTTAAAAACTAAACTGCTTAAATCTTTTGCACCTTTTGTGGTTAAATAAAAAGTTTAAACACTATAAAAACATTCCACCGGAAGCTTCAATTCTCTGTCCGTTAATCCATCTTGCCTCTTCGGTACAGAGGAAAGCCACTATTCCGCCGATATCGTCGGGAACTCCTGCTCTTCCTAAAGCGGTATTATTGGCAACCATAGTATTGATATTTTTATCATCTCTTGTTCTTCCTCCGCCGAAATCTGTTTCAATAGCACCGGGAGCCACAACATTGGATTTAATTTTTCTTGCGCCCAGTTCTTTTGCCTGATATTTCGTAAGCATATCAATCGCTGCCTTCATAGAGCCATAAACGGAAGATCCGGGTAATGCAAACCTTGCCAATCCTGAAGAAACGTTGATGATTCCACCACCTTCATTCATAAAAGGCAAAAATTTCTGAGTCAGGAAAAATACTCCCTTGAAATGAATATCCACCATATCGTCCAACTGCTCTTCACTAACCTCCGGAATCGGGCAATATAAAGCTGTTCCTGCATTGTTGATGAGATAATCGATATTTCGGCTGCCTGTATTTTCTTCAAGATGATCTCCAACTGTTTTCACAAAAGCATCAAAACTTTTCACCTCTTTTGTATCCAGTTGATAAGCAATTGCTTTTTGTCCCAAAGACTGAATTTCTTCTACTACTCTATCCGCTTCTTCCTTATTGGTTCTGTAAGTTAAAATAACATCAAGACCTTTCTGCGCAATTTTAATCGCTGAATTTTTTCCTAATCCTCTGCTTCCACCCGTAATTAGGGCAATTTTTGTTCTTGTTTCCATTATTTAATGATTTATTTTAATGAGACAAAGTTCAGATAATTTACGGTTCAGGCGTTTGCTTTATTCAAACTTAAATTTGCAAAATTCAAATCATGACCGGAATTCCAAAGGAGCGAGAGATGTTTTCTTTTTGAAAAAGTTAGAGAAGTGTGCAATCTCTTCAAATCCCAAAGCATATGAAATCTCAGAAACGTTCCATTTTGTCTGTTTCAGAAGAATTTTTGCTTCCTGAACAATTCTTTCTGCAATAATTTCGGTAGTTGTTTTTCCGGTACTTTCTTTCAGTTTTTTATTTAAATAATTTACATGAACCGCCAATCGGTCTGCATAATCTTTTGCCGTTTTCAATTGCAGTCTCTGATCCGACGATTCTATGGGAAACTGCCTTTCCAACAGTTCTATAAACAGCGAAACAACACGCAGTGAAGCATCATTTGACGTTGATAATTTTGAAGCCGGCTGCAACTTTTGTCCATAATGAATAAGCTCCAGAACATAATTCCTGATAAGATCATACTTAAAAATATAATCGGAATTAATTTCTTTTTTCATCTTATCAAACAGGAGTTCAATTTCGTCTGCCAAATCATCATCAATTTCAAACAGAGGAACATTTCCCGGCTGAAAGATCGGCAAATCTTCAAGCGTATTGTGTGATTTGTCTTTAATAAAAAAATCTTCCGTAAAAACGCAGAAACTCCCCGACTGGAAAGGATCTTCGGGAATCCAGTGATACGGAACTTTAGGAGTAGCAAATAAAAGTGCATTCCCTTTTATCTGAATAATTTTATCTGCATATTCCGCTCTGTTTCTACCTCTTATTAAGCTTATCTTGTAATATTTTCTTCTGTTATAAGGCATTTCGGAGGTTGTTTTGATTTTTTCAATCGTTTTGGCGATATCAAAAACATTGAAATGACCAATTTCTTTATGAAGCCCTTTTGGAAAAATAGTTTCGAGATCCGTTCCGAGTTTCGCGGTCATTTCTCTGTAAAAATCATCCAGCGACGTGTAAGAAGTATGCTGCATTTTTTCCATACCTAAGAATTTGTAAAATTCAAATGTACGGAATATTCTTTCTGAAATCCACAACAATAATTTTATAAATTTATCAAACCAAAGTGATTTATATTGAAATATTTTATAAATTAGCAATTGTCAAATTAAAATCTTATTCAATATGAAAAATCAAAATTTAAGTAACGGAAGAAAATTAAACAAAAAGCAACTGCGTTCTATTACAGGGGGGTTATTAAATTGTATGGAACCGATAATCTGCACAGATCCACCTTGTGAGGTAATGTGCACAAGAATCTCTCCGGCATGTGCACAAAAAGAATGCAGACCTTAATAATTTCATAAATTTTAGCTAAACCAAATACTTTTATTATGAAAAATCAGAATTTAACAAATGGGAAAAAGCTCAATAAAAAAGAGCTTAGATCAATCACAGGAGGATTAATGCAATGTATTGATCCACAAACGGGGCTTTGCAGAAGCTATGGAAGACAATGCGCAGAAAGCCAGTGCCGTTTTATACTGGAGCCTTAGACATAGATAACAATTAAATAAAAACGCTTCGAAGCAATGCTCCGGAGCGTTTTTCAATATAACTAACTTTAATACTTTATTCTTATACGTTGAATCTGAAGTGCATGATATCACCGTCTTTTACGATGTATTCCTTCCCTTCTACAGAAAGTTTTCCGGCTTCTTTTACTTTTACCTCAGAACCGTAGTTTACGTAATCATCATACTTGATCACTTCTGCACGGATGAACCCTTTTTCAAAGTCGGTATGAATTACACCTGCAGCCTGCGGAGCCGTCCAGCCTTTTCCGATTGTCCAAGCTCTAACTTCTTTTACTCCTGCTGTGAAATAAGTCTGTAATTTCAATAGATCATAAGCTTTTCTGATCAGTCGGTTCACTCCCGGCTCCGTAAGACCAAGTTCTTCAAGGAAAATTTCTCTTTCTTCAAAAGTTTCCAGTTCATTAATGTCTGCTTCGATCTGAGCGGCTAAAACAACTACTTCTGCGCCTTCATTTTTAGCCATTTCTTCAATTTTACCAATCCATTCGTTACCATGCTTGATGGAATTTTCATCCACGTTACAAACGTAAAGAACCGGCTTATTGGTTAATAGCTGAACATCTCCTATAATTGATTTCGTAAGATCGTCTGTTGCAAATTCTCTTGCATTTTTACCGTCTTCTAAAAATTTTTGAAGACTCTGAAGTGTTTCATAAGCCAGAACATCTTCTTTTTTACCGGATTTGATGAACTTTTTAGCCTTCTCAACTGCTTTTCCTACCGTTTCAAGATCTTTCAGCTGAAGTTCTATATCAATAATTTCTTTATCTCTTAACGGATCTACAGAACCTTCTACGTGAACAATATTTCCGTTATCAAAACATCTTAAAACGTGGATAATTGCTTCACACTCACGGATATTGGCAAGAAACTGGTTTCCTAGACCTTCTCCTTTACTTGCTCCTTTTACTAGTCCTGCAATATCTACGATCTCTACAACCGCAGGCAAAACTCTTTCAGGTTTTACCAATTTTTCCAGCTCAAACAATCTGTGATCCGGTACTGAAACAGTCCCCAAATTCGGTTCGATGGTACAGAAAGGATAGTTTGCCGACTGTGCTTTTGCATTGCTCAGACAGTTAAAAAGAGTTGATTTACCTACATTCGGTAAGCCTACGATTCCACATTTCATAACGAAATTTTTATTTTATTTATAATGCTATGAACCTTTCGGTTTCATATTGTAAAATTCTAAGTTTGAGGTTTACTGTTCAAATCGGAGGTTATTTCCAATCTGAACTTTCAGCGTGCAAAGATAGTGATTTTAAAGGATATTCTTCTAACCAATTTATTTTAAATTCTAAGCCTTTTTTCATTTTTCTATAATGAAATATCCCTAAAACTATTTTGCTTTAGGGATATTCTATTTAAGAAAATGTCTTAATTATCTCGGAAAAGGAAGAGTCGGATGGATAGGATCTACAGGATAGCATCCGCAAAGACAATCCCACTGATCGAATACTTCATCGCAAACTCCAATCGCTTCACATCTCCATAAATGTCCTACCGGGCAAGCTGGTACATTGGGTCCGGCTCCTTTTACTTGTTTTAACTCTTCTCTTGAAATTTTTTTCAGATTTTTCATAGTAATTTTTATTTGTAATTCAGACAAATATAGTAATATTCTCTACATAATGAATTATTTACTTAAAAATTGACTATAGAAATAAAACTATACTAAAAAATCCGTCAGTAATATGACGGATTTCAGTAATTTGATTTCAAAAAAGGTTGTTAAGGATTATCTCCCGTCGCTTCCTGCGCCAAAGGGGCATCGTCCGGAGTTTCCTGTAAGGTTTTATCCAAAGTAAATAAAGATTCATCGCTTGCTCTGTCTCCTCCTGCAATTTTCAGTTTGTCGATTAGATTCTGTGCCAGTGTTTCCTCTTCAATCTGCTCCTGTACAAACCACTGCATAAAGTTCCATGTTGCCCAGTCTTTTTCTTCAAGAGCCATATCTACGATTTTATAAATGGCAGTGGTGTTATCTACTTCATGTTTGAAAACCCCTTCAAAACAATCGGTAAGCGATTCCGGATCTGCCGGAGGAGCAGGAATTGCATCTACCTTTGGCTTTCCACCTCTGTTTAATACATATTCCATGAATTTGATGGAGTGATTTCTTTCTTCCTGAGCGTGCCTGTACAGGAAATTGGCAATTCCCTGATATCCTTTATCGTCTGCCCAGATTCCGTATGATAAAAAGGTGTGTGAAGCGTGAATTTCTTTGTTCATCTGATCGCTTAATGCTTTTTCAATGGAATCGGAAAGTCTTTTGGTATTCATAATAGATATTTTTTGTGATTATAAATCTATGGATACAAAAATGGTTCCGAGAAGTTTTTATTTTTAGCCAAAACATTTAAATACATTTACAAGCTCCTGAATTACATTATTTTAAGCTGATAATTTATAGTTATTCTAAAATATGAAGATAAAATTTTCAGATCAAAAGAAAACTTCCGGTATAAAAACGGAAGCCTTCTCTAAAAAATTATCTCTGTACTATTGCTTTATCAATGTTTTGGTAAGCGACTTTCCTTTTCCTGTTATTTTAATGAAATAAATTCCGGTCGGAAAATGACCTACATTGAATTTTTCATGGTAAACATCGTCGGAAGAATTGACTTTTCTTGATAAAATCAGTGATCCTTTCGCATCAATAATTTCAATCTTCATTTCCTTTTCCTTTGATTTGAATTTTATATTTACCTCCTGATTCGAAGGATTGGGATAAATGATAAAATCATTCGTTGTAATCTCCTTTTCTTCAGCAGATAAGCTTCCGTTGGCGCATAGCTGAATTCTGTTGACCCCATCAATTCCCCAAGATGGCTGAACAGGAATACAAAGCCAGTTCAATACAGTCGGCAAATGATCTGTTTCCCGGGTTGTCGATAAATAATTATAAATTTTAAAATTAGTAACCGTGTTCAGATTTCTGGCAGGAGATCCGGTAATCGTAACGGTGTTTGCATTCGGACCAGAATCCGCCAGTGTATTTCCCGAAACCTCATCACATTTCCAGTTGGCAACCAATTGAGAATAATAAGGATGTGAAGCCGTAATATCCTGATTTGCCCAATTCACGATGACCTCGTTCGGAAGCGCAGATTTCCACACTCTGATGTCTCTGTAGGAGGCTGCAAGCGTTGGACTGTAGGTGTTCGTCCCATCCTGATTGATCGTAAACGGAAGTCCCGAATCAATATTTCCAATGGTGTTCATTTTTGCAAAAGTTACGGGAACACCATCTTCATACATCGTTACAAGTCCGTCTCTGTCGAAACTTACGGCAATATGCTTCCATGTATTGAGTTCCATTTTTCCGCCCACAAGATCAATCCTGTTGGTTCCGTCGCCAATATTCATTTTAAAAGTCTGTCCGGAATATCCTGAAATTACAAAACCTTTGTTCTTTCCGTTTGCCCAGTTTTTATTACTGATCATTACAGGATCACTGGTGTACGCAACATTGGGTTTCACCCAGAATTCAACTGTAAAATCCTGAGTTGCCCCAAAATTAAATGGAGTCTGATTCGCAGGTTTTGCATACGTTCCTGCCGGAAGATTGAGCTGATTGAACGTTTTAGGAGATTCTGAAATGGTTCTGCTGATTTGCTGAGGAGTAAAATTAGGATTAGAATAGATGGTAAAAATATTTCTTTCTGAAAGATTTCCGCCTCCATGACCGCTATCTACCGCGCCGTGATCCGTGGTTAAAACAACCAGCCAGTCTTCATTACTGTACGTTGATCGGCTTTTCATAGCATTAACAATTTCTCCGATGTACGTGTCGATGGTTTGTATGGCAGAAACATACTGCGGTACAGAAGACGAAAAACCATAAGAATGTCCGGCGTGATCCACATCATCAAAATCAATAAATAAAATGTCCGGATTATCGTTTTGCAATGTGTTTACAGCCGCATTTTTCACTGCAAGATCTGTTGTAAAATTAGTCTTTACATCGGCATTTTGAACAATGGTATTGTTAACTGGAGCCCAATGAGCCAGAGAAATGGTTCTTAAATTGGGATTATACGCTTCTGCTCTCGTTAAAAAGTCAGGGTAATTTGCATAGTTCGGACTGGTAAAATTATTGTCCTGCACATTGTGTTTCGTATGCCAGACTCCTGTAAGCATCGTGCTCCAGCCGTTTCCGCTCAAAGTAATTGCAGCACAGAGACCGTCTAAAGAATAAACTGACTGATCTGCCAGTGCATGAATGTTCGGCGTACCGGAAGACATCATAACATCCGCCCGACAACCGTCGATCCCGATGAAAAGAACTTTCTTCGTCTGAGCTCCGAGAAAACAGCTCATTACGACTGCCATTGAAAATAGTTTTGCTTTCATAATAATAAGTGGGTTTTGAATTTTAAGATTTTACAAACTTTAGGTTGATTGAGTAATTTAAAAAAGGGACTTTGGGAACTTTGGGAACTTTGTCAAAGTTTAAAACTTTGACAAAGTTGATTTCCTGATGTTCAGAAAATAAAAAAGAGGCTGAATTGAGATAAGCGTAATTTGAAAGAATTAGAGTTTGTTTAAACTTTTTTAAAATAAAATATTCTTGTTGGAAAACGCAAAGACGCAGGATTTTTATTAGTATCAAATCTTTAAGGCGCAAGAAAATCAAAGATTTTCAATAGGGATTATGCTTAATTTTATCGTAGATAAAATCTTTGCGCCTTAAGACAAGACCGTATTTAATGAATATTTTGCGCCTTTGCGAAGGTTATAACGATTAAGCTTAAACAGGTTTGCCATAAAAAAAAGCGGCTGCAAAAAAAAATTTGCAGCCTGCTTCCTAACCAAATAATATGAAGATCTCTTTACATTTATTCTACTTTTTTAGCCCCATCGGGTTTTATTAAAAAGACGCAGCTTCCAGCCACTACAAACAGAATTCCTGCTAAAATAATAGCCGAAGAAGGATTATTTCCCAGAAAATTATTAAAGATAAAACCGAAGGATAAGGTCTGAATGAGCATCGGAATAACAATCATCATATTGATCACTCCCATATAAATTCCTCTTTTGCTGTGAGGAATGGATGGAGAAACCATAGAATACGGCAATCCCATCATGGAAGCCCATCCGATTCCCAATGCAACCATCGGAAGCAGAATGAAGTATTCATTTTTAATAAAAGGTAAGGTCATAATACCTAAACCTGTAAGGAACAAACAAAATATATATGTGTTTTTAGAACCAAATTTTTTAGCGAAGGGAACCAAGAGCAAAGCGGAAAGCATCGTAACGATGTTATAGGAACCGTTCATTAATCCGGTCTGCCCTACTGCAACCTCAACCTGATGCAGTATTCCTTTTGCCCAGCTTAGGTCTTCTGCAACAATTGAAGCGCCGTTTTTTGCACTTTCCAGAAAATTATTGGCTTTAGATTCATCCGCTTCGGAAATTCCGTACAGCGACGATTTCAGCATCGGCGTGATGAACTGCCAATAGACAAAAAGTGCATACCACTGGAAAAGATAAACCAGTGCGAGTTGCCAGAGAACTTTCGGCATTTCTTTTATTGCGACAATAATTTCTATAAAAGGAGTAAAAAATGTACTTTTTTCCTTTGCGATTCTTAATTCTTCAATTTCTTCTTCCGTTGGCGGGATTTCGGGTGTTTTATACACAGACCACGCCACAGATGCGATTGAACAGAACGAACCCAGAAAGAAGGAATAATAAACCCATACAGGAATTCCTCCGCTTGCAGAATTTCCGCCTAAATATTTCTGAAAAACAAATAACGAAAGGTTAGCAAGGGTAATCCCCGCTCCTACAAAAAGACTCTGCATCTGAAAACCAAATGTCTGCTGATCTTCCGGAAGTTTGTCTCCGATGAAAGCGCGGTAAGGTTCCATTGCGGTATTGTTTGCGGCATCCAGAATCCATAAAAGTCCCGCTGCCATCCAGATGGTAGAACTAAAAGGAAATAAAAACAAGGCTATACTGCAGAATAATGCTCCTAACAAAAAGAACGGTTTTCTGCGCCCCCATTTTGGACTCCATGTTTTGTCGCTGATGGCTCCGATTAACGGCTGGATCAGCAATCCGGTAATAGGACCTGCAAGATTGAGGATCGGAAGCTGTTCTGCGTGAGCTCCCAAAAACGAATAGATGGGATTAACCGCAGTCTGCTGAAGCCCGAAACTGTACTGAATCCCGAAAAATCCGACATTCATATTCCAGATCTGCCAGAAACTCAGGCGCGGAATGATTCTTTTTGCGTTCATAAATCTGTGTTTACAAGTTCATAGTTTTTTCCGAGAATAAGATCTGCATTATTTTTGAAACTGCGGATAATATGATGTTCAATTTCCAAAACTTTTTCTACAAAGTCACTTTGCTCGTCACGATTGCGTTTCATACGGTTTTCGTGAGTGTCTCTGTAATTGCGGTCTATGAAAATTTTAAAATCAAATTCTTCAATTTCGAGAATGTAGGTTCCTTCCACAATGATGACTTCGTACCCTGAAGTGCCTATTTTTTCACTGCTGATCAGATTCTCGCTGTAGTAAACCAAAGGCTTTTCAATCTCCGCAGATTCTGTTTTAAAATCTTTTATATTCTGAGATAATTTTTCAAGATCTACTTCCTGAATTCCTACATTGTCCAGAGATTTTAACCGATTCTCGTGGTTGGTTTTCGGAGGAAGTTTAAAATAATCGTCCATCTGCAAAACCAGACTTTTCACATTCTCCTGCTCCAGAATTTTCTTTAGGGCAAAAGCAGTTACCGATTTTCCGCTTCCGCTTTCCCCTGCAATCCCGATCGCAATTTTCTGCTTTCCATTCAGGGGAAAGTTTTTTTTCAATAATGCTGTTATTTCTTTGGCTGTAGCCAGATGTTTTTCTTTTAATTCTATAACGTCGCCGACCATTTTTTACTTTTTTAAGATGAAAAATTTGAAAAACTGTACTTTAATAAGTCATTAAAAGATATCCCGATGCCGAAAAGCAAAGTTGTTCTGTTCCCAATGGCAATAGCTGATCTGTGGAATAGTATTCTCTGAAATGCTCTCCTTTTTCATTCATCAGTTCTTCATACTGCTTCAGGATTTTTTCAGGAATATCTTTTATGCCTTTCTGTTTAAGTCCGAGACAAAGCCAGCCTAAAAATATCGGCCAAGAACCTCCGTTATGGAAATGATAGGGTTCGTTTTTGAAGCTGTAGCTGTAGTTGTTTTCCAGCAGTCGCCAATCGTCATCTCCGGGGAAAATCACGGGATAAAAAGCAGGAAGCATCCAATGTCTGAATTCCTCTTTTACTCCATTTAAAAATTCTGAAAAAGCGTTTGTATCCAGATCAAAATCCAGTAAAAGAGCGAGTGCATTTCCTGCAAGATCAAAACGTCCGTCATATCCGTTTGCATTCAGCGAAGCGTAGAAATAGGGTTTTGCAGTAACTTTCGCATAAGCCGTTTCATGGTATTTAGCTGAATCTGAACCATTTTCATTTTTATAAAAATTTTCCTGAATCAGATTTTTTGTATTTTCCGCTACTGTTTTTAATGTTTCATCATCATAAACTTCAGCAGCATTTTTTAAAGCCCAATATCTCAGAACGTTATCGTACAAAGTATATCCGGAAGTTACATATTCATCTGCCCAGTTTCCGCCCAACGGACTGTACACCAAACCTCTCTGATTGTATTCCCAGCTTTTAAGACAGGAAAGGGCTTTGTAAATTTTTTCTTTCAGACTGTTTTTAAGCTCGTGATTTTGCGTTTTTGTAAGATATTCGCAGGTTGTAACGATCCACCAGGTTGTGGCGTCGGTTCTTCCTACGTGTGTTCCGTAGCTTGCTTTATCATTCACCACATTGGAAGGGATCTGTCCGTTTTCCGCCTGATGTTTAGCGAGTGTAAGAACAGATTTTTCCAGTCCAGCAAGAATTTCTTCGTCATTTATTAAAATTCCGGCATATCCCGTCATCATAGAATCTCTCGCCCATACTCTTGCGTAGTTGTCTCTTTGTTGTGCAGATGCCAGAATTCCTTCTTCTGTAATGGCTTTCCTTATAATTTCAATGGCTTCCTGTCTAAACATATTATATTTTTTTGAAAAAAATGCGGAATGAACTTTCATTCATTCCACATTTAGAGGTAAAAGTATTAAAAGTCAAATTTTACACTTGCGCTGTAGCTGCTTCCCGGAAGCGTTCTTGCTCTTACGATTCCGTTTCCTCCTGCGATAGATCCTTCTTCAGCTTCTGTAACTGCAATGGTGTTGAAGATGTTGTTTGCATTTACGCTAACCGAAAGATTTTTCATCAGTTGGTAAGAAATATAAGGGTTTACAATCGCATAGCCAGGCATAATTAATTTGTTTGAATCCTGAGTGTAAGCTTTTGTTGCTCCGATCAGATAGAAACCAATATTCAGTTTATCTACGCTGAAGTTAGGGTTTACGGAGTACATGAATTTAGGTGTTCTTCTAGGCGTGTTTCCAACGATGGTAGGATCCAGTGCGTTTTTAATTTCCGCATGAGTATAGGTAAGTCCTGCTTTTATGTCAAAACCTTTTGTAATTCTGTAATATCCGTCCAATTCTACCCCAAGAGACTGGTATTTGTTTTCTGTTTTTCTCTGTGTAGTTGCTTCGTAATTCGCTTCCTTAGTTCCTGCATAGAAAAGCGTTGTATTAAGGAAATATCCCGCTCCTCTCAATTTGTAACCGGCTTCCACCTGATTTACTTTGTTTACTTTTACAGCGTCCAATGCAGGATCGTCATTATTAGTATAGTTGTATCCTGAGAATAAAATTCTGTCTGCAGAAGCACTTCCACCCTGGCTCACTCTTGCAAATACGGCGTTTTTACTGTTTAAAGCATAATTAGCTCCCACTGAATATCCGAAAATTCCGTATCTGTAGTTTACAGGAACATTGATGTTGTCGTTAGAACCTACCAATTGTTCAGGAATATCGATTACCCCGTTTCCGTTCATATCGCGGCTTGTATAGGTAACGGTTCCTCCTGAAAAAGTTCCTGTTACTTTTCCGATATCATATCTTGCACCTGCATCGATGGTTAATTTATCGGTTGCATTGATTTCGATCTGTGCGTGAGGCGCAGTAATGTCATATTTCGTATTGTAATTTCTTTTTAAATTTCCCCAGTCTTTCATTCCATAGTTAAGTAAACCCTGATCTGTAATGAAAGTTCCTGAAAGGTTTTTAACATCTACCAATCTTGCATTGCTGTCGCTTACTTCCTGAATGTAGTTGTTCCACATCCAGTCCATATTGATGTTTTGGGTAGCTTTGTACAATCCTGCGTTGAATTTTACATTGCTCCATTTTTTGCTGATGTTAAAATCATTCACAAAATTATTGAAGTTGTTAAGCTTTACATTGAAAAGTGCTATTTTCATGTAATAAGCATTCATATCCACCGGAGTATTGGTTCCTGAATATACTGCACTTCCGAAATTGGTAAAGTTAGCCGCCGTAAAGAAATCGCTTCCTTTGCTTACGCTTGCAGGGAACGGTGCGATAAACTGTCCGTTGTTTGCGGAATAACGGATTTTTTCTTCAAATTTCCATCCTTCTCCAAGGTCATAATTGAATTCTGCACCAATGGTTTTTGAAATGGAATGCATTCCGTCTGAAACATCGCTGTTGAAAATATTACCGTCGTTTCCTAATGTTCTGTCGTGCTGTAAATTAATTGTCTGTAAAGCACCGTTCAGGATGTTATAATTGGATAGAGAAGACCATTTCGGATCTGCATCTGTTCCTGAAACCGCAACCGGCATCGGCATATACGCGGCAGTTCTGTCATCCAGAAGTTTAGCATAAATTCTGAAGCTTCCTTTCTCGAACTTTTTCAGCAAAGATACTCTGAACTGTCCTCCGTTATTGGAATTGAATCCTGTTTTTCTTGGTCCGTCCCCGATTCTGTAGAACCCTCCCAAAGCTAAAAACGTATTATCTGCGATTTGCGTTCCGTAGTCGAAATCTGTTCTATAGTTTTTATAGTTTAATCCTAACTGCTGTGTGATGCTTCCGCCTTCTTTTTCTCCGGTCTTCGTGATGAAGTTGATGATCCCCGCCGGAGAATTGCTTGCAAAAACAGAGGCAGAACCTCCTCTTAATGCTTCCACTCTGGAAACAAAAGAATCGAATCTTGTAAACTGATCCTGTGTTCCGAATGCGATATCTCCGAACTGCATTACCGGTAAACCGTCTTCCTGAATCAATAGATATCTGGAACCTCCTGCTGAAACAGGAACCCCTCTTACCGTAATATTGGAGTTTCCTTCCCCACCCGAAGATTCTGAACGGATTCCCGGAATAGTACGGAAAATTTCGGCAGTTGTTCTTGGAGCAGCATTTTCTATATCTTTCATTTTTAAAGTAGAAATAGAAGTACTGGTTTTAATAGAAGCTTTAGGGTTGGAGTTACCTGTGATAACTACCTCATCGATTGCTTTACCTCTTGTAATTGTATCATTTTCTGTACTCTGAGAAAACATAAAGGCTGCTGTATTCATCGCGCCGAAAATGAGCAATCTGGTAAAAATTTTTGATTCCATAATTTTTAAGAGTTTTTAATTATGGTCTAAAAGTATTTTTTTTAACATATTCAAAATGTAGTTTTTGGTTTGTGTTAAATTTATATTAATTTCAAACGTTTGCGCAAACGTTTGCGGTGGATAACTTCTTAAAATTTTAACTTTTTATTAACTTTTTAAAACAAAATATTAACATTTTTTAACTTAAATTTAACCTCGAAACATCACTAAATTAACCCAAAAATTGCCTCAATTAACTTAAAAATGAAAAGAGTCACTATAAAAGACCTCGCAGAAATGCTCAATATCAGTGTATCTACAGTATCCAGAGCGCTCAAAGATCACCCCGATATCAGCAATGCCGTAAAGCAAAGAGTAAAGGAGGCTGCAGAAACTTTTAATTATATTCCGAATGATTTTGCGATCAACTTCAGGAAAAAGTCTTCAAAAGTTATCGGGCTTATCATTCCGGAAATGTCGATGTTTTTTATTCCTTCTATTATAAGAGGAATTTCTTCTGTGCTGCATAAGGAAGGTTATCATTTTTTTGTATTGTCCTCTGAAGAATCTGTGGGAATGGAGGAAGAAAACATCATTACCTGCATCAACTCGCGTGTGGACGGAATTCTTATTTCTCTTACAAGGCAGACCAAAGATCTTTCTCACCTGAACAGAATAAAGGAGATAGAAGTTCCTGTAGTAATGTTTGATAAAACGATTTCTCAGAGTTCTTTTGAACAGATTATTTTTGATAATAAACTGAATGTGGAAACTGCCGCTGAAAAGCTTGCCAATAATAAGTGCAAAAAAATTCTTGCCATCTTTGGGGATGAAAATCTGGACATCACCCAAACTAGAAGGGATTTTTTCCTGCAAAAGCTGAAAGAATATCCGCAAATGGAATGCAAGGTTATTTTTTGTGAGTCTGCAGAAAGCGTAAAGGAAAAGCTGAACATTATTCTGGACTATGAACAGTTTGAGGGTTATTTTGCGATGAGTGACGAAACGCTTGCCGGACTTCACAGTTCTCTTATCAAAAAGAAGGTACAGACTTCTGATGTAAAAGTAATTGCGATAACCGAAGGCACACTTCCGAAATATCTTGATGAATCTTATGAATGCATCATCAACGATGGGTTCAGTATGGGAACGATGGCGGCTTCTAAGCTGTTGCAGCTTATTAAAAATAACAGGTAATCGCGGATAACAGGATTTTCATAGATTATTTTTGCTAAATTTGCCTTAAAATAAACGTACACGAAATGAAAAAAACAATTCTACTCCTTCCGGACTTTTCTCTTTTTAAGCCAATAATTTCAATCCCTAAATTTTAAACAGTTTTCGCTAACAAATTATTTAAAGCATTGCTTTTATAATCGGGTAAAGTGATTGATTTTTAAAATATTATGAAATACAAACTTCTATTTTAAGAATTATCAATTAATTAACAAATTTAAAATTTACTTTTATAAACAATTAAATTTCAAATATTTAATATAATTCACACTAAAAAGAATAAATTTTATCTATTGATTCCTTTTAACAGATATTAAAAAAAATTGTTACATTTGTTTTGAGGGAGTAAAAAATACTTTTTCGCGTTTTTATTTGTTAATTTAGAATACCAGATTATATAGCATTAAAAATCAACCCATGAGAAAAATAATTCTACTATTTGTATGTATGTTCGGTATTTCAGTTTCCTCACAGATCAAGGTGTTGAAAAACGAAACTCTGATAGAAATTGGTAAAGATAATGCCGTAGGTTTATATAAAAAAGATGATAAATTTACTTTCAATTATCAGGATCTGAACACCGCCAACCTTAATACTTTCAGATCATTTTCTTTTCAGAATCTTAATAAAGACGTTTCCGGACTTTATGAAATTATTGAAAACGGATTTATCGACATTCCTGTAGGAAATATCATTCTGGAACTTCCGAACGATATTATCGAACTGCATTTTGAGAAAAACTATGGTACTCCTACTGTTCAGTTTATCCAGTATATCAACAAAAACAGAAAATTCGTAGGAAAATCGCAGCTTCTTACAAAAAAACAGATTGATAAGATTTTCGGCAAAACCAACGGAAAATCTGCATTGTATGAAAAGCCGGGACAAAAGAATAATGTTCAGCCGACGAATGCTTCCAATCCGCAACCTGCTGCAGTTCAGCCTACCGCAGAAACTTCAGGCAAGAAGTCGAAAAAATAATCAAACTTTTTAAAATATTGCATCAACTCATTCATCCGGATGAGTTTTTTTATTTTATTTTTGCAAAAAGATCATTACGAAATTATGTCTCTTCAAATAAACAATTTAACCAAAAAATTTGGTGAGCAGACTGCTCTGAACAACATTAACGTTTCCATTGACAGAAATGAAATCATCGGTCTTTTGGGTCCGAACGGAGCCGGAAAATCGACTTTAATGAAATCTATTGTCGGCGCACTG
>OGQD01001427.1_pt1 | contig 15452 bp, 17 predicted proteins | sample 1553091 | NCBI WGS metagenome assembly OGQD01 (sample SAMEA2580290, study PRJEB22360) | human gut metagenome | biome: human gut; feature: human-associated habitat; material: faeces | place: Denmark | collected 2008/2010
ATTGCTGCTATCTTATATTGGTTACCCTTCTCTATATAGTTATTATTTAACTATATAGAGAAGGAATTTATAATAATATAGAGAACTGATTACATACTGTCTAATTTTATAAATTTGGCAAGTACTTTATGAAAATTAAGGGGGTACTTTATGAAAATAAAAAAAATTATATGCTCTACACTTATAGTTTCAAGTCTAATTACTTCTGGAACACTATCATTTGCAGATAGTTCTAGTGAGTTAGGAAAACTAACAAATAAAACAATAGTAGATCTTTCGCCAGTAGCTGAAAAATCTACACCTTCAAAGTCTTTAGATACAGAAACACCTTTTAATATTCGTTCTGCGTATACGGTAACATCTAGAATACGTTGTCAGTCTGGAATTATAAAAGCTATAGCATCATCAAGCGTAACTCGATCAATTGATTATGTATCAGCTAGGTCAAGAGTTTATAATAGTAATGGTTCTCTTAATGCGTCTGATTTTGACTCTATGAAGAACTCATCTTATGTAAGTGCAACAGCAACTCCTTCAGGTTTGACGTCATGGGGAAAATGGGCTTTAGGGAATCATGAATATAGAGATGCTGGATACTATACTATAAATCATGAAAGACCTTTTTGGAAAAGCCATATTAGATTATCAGACAAACAACTCTCCCGAAAACCTGATTACTGAAACTTCAATTTCTGAAGCCGATGAAATGAGCGTTGCCTATTTGTTCCGAAATTATTCTACCATGCCAAAAATTGAAAAAAAAGCAATGAACCTGGCAAAAGGAAAAGTTCTGGATGTAGGTTGTGGAGCCGGAAGTCATAGTTTATACCTTCGGGATATAAAAAAATTGGAGGTTCTTCCTATTGATATTTCTGCCAATGCAATTCAGGCCTGTCGATTAAGAGGCCTTGACAATGCAAAAGTTCAGGATGTGATGCAGTTGGATTCCAATAATTCAGAAAACAAGTTTGACACCATACTTCTTCTGATGAATGGTACAGGAATTTGCGGCAGGTTAAATAATATGTCTGACTTTCTGCAACAGCTGAAATCTTTATTGACACCAACAGGACAAATTCTTATCGACTCTTCTGACATCATTTATATGTTTGACGAAGATGAAGACGGTGGAAAATGGATTCCGACAGAAAGAGACTATTATGGTGAAATTACTTTTACCGTCTATTATAAGAAGGAAGAAGAAAAACCTTTTGATTGGCTGTATGTTGACTATAATACATTACAAAACGCTGCACTTGCCAATGGTTTGCAATGCGAACTGGTTCTTGAAGGTGACCATTATGACTATCTCGCCAGGCTGACTCTTTAAGTTTTTACTAAATTGGTTGTTTCTATGATTTCTTGTAAGACTTCATAAAGCCTGTCTAAATCCTCCTGTGAATTATAGGCATTTATTGAATATCGTATATAAAAATCCCCATTTAGTGGCATAACCGGTATTTCGATTTGGTATTTTTCAAAAAGCAGTTCTTTTAGCTTTTGAGGTTCGTCTGTGCTGACCGGAATACTTGCCATTTGTCCTAAAAATTCTTTTGTAATAGGACATATTGGGGTTGTATTTAGCAAATCGCAAAAGCGCTGGTAGTTATTCAAAACTATTTCTTTGCAATTTTCCGCCACTTCGTTCCAATTATTTCTTTCGAGAAAATCAACAACTGCCGGCGTACATAAAAAAGAAGAGATATCTCTAGTGCCCTGGTATTCATGATAATCCAGGAATTGTGTTCCGGCTATTGTTTCGTTATCATAGCCCCAACTCACCACCAACGGATCCAAATCGTCCTGAAATTCTTTTTTTACATACAAAAACGAACTCCCTTTTGGTGCCAGCATCCATTTGTGTAATGTTCCTGTATAAAAATCAGCATCTATCTCTTCAATATTTAAAGGAATATGCCCCGGAACATGTGCCCCATCAACAATAGTTATCAATCCCAATTCCTGGGCTTTCTTACAAATTTCCCTGACCGGAAAAATGAGCGCCGTTGCACTGGAAATCTGATTTATAAAAACAACTTTGGTATTGGAATTATAGCCTTTCCAAAAATCTTCCAATAGTTGTTCTTTTGAAACTATTGGCAGGGAAATAGGTTGGCGTACATATTTTGCTCCTGTTTTTTTACAAAAATAAGCCCATGTTTTATCCATTGCCCCATATTCATGATTTGTAGCAAGGATTTCATCACCCGGCTGAAGGTTCAGACTTCTCATAACTGTATTAATGGCAACAGTTGGATTGGATGTAAAAAAGAAATCTTCGGGTTGGCAGCCTATATATCCCGACAGTTTTTCTTTGGCTTTTTTCAAATATGTCTCCGCTTTTTTCTGGATGAAATAAACGGGTTCATTTTCCAATTCCAATTGGAGTCTTTGATATTCCTCAAATATCGGTTTGGGGCAGGCACCAAAGGAACCGTGATTTAAAAAAGTGATGGATGGATCAAGTAGGAAAAGCTGTTTCATGGGTAAAAAGGTATAAAAAAACCCAAATATAAATTTGGGTTTTGTATATAAAATATAATGTATTATTGCATGTATTTCATCATGATGCTTTGCAATTCTACACCCCAGGCCTGAGCCGCTTCCATAGTTTTTTCAGTCAGGACTCCTGCTTTGGAAGTTATTTTTTTCCCTAGTGGAGTTTCATAAAATTTAATCATTTCTTTAATCTCTGCATGTGTATATTCTTTCATATAAACATCAGCAACTTTATCAAAATAAGATGGCATTGTTGCATCAAAATCTTTTAAGAATGCTGCCTGTTTTGCTTCCGGAATCATTCCCAGGATTTGTTTTTTTGCCACATCAATCTGAGCAGATGCGCCTGTCATCTCAATTACTTTTTTTACATCATTTTTAAAAGCTGCATCTTGTGCAAATCCAACTTGTGCTGCCAATACGAAAGCGAATGTTACTATTAATTTTTTCATTTGTTAATTGTTTTTTATGTTGGTTTAATTATTAGCAAATATAATTCCAAATTTATGGAATATTTAGATATTTATGCGTTTGAAGCGACACTCTCCATTTTGGATTATTCATTACATAGTCAACAATCAAAGGTGTCATTGCTTCTTTCTTGCTCCATTCCGGCTGTAGAAACAGTATGGCATCTTTATTAACCTTTTCTGCCTGTTCCTCTGCAAAGATAAAATCGTGTTTGTTGTGGACAATTACTTTTAATTCGCTTGCATTGTCATAGACTGTTTGGGTAGGGAGTTTATTTTTTTTGGGAGAAAGCGTAATCCAATCCCAGGTTCCGGAAAGCGGATAGGCTCCCGAAGTTTCAATATGTACTTTTAAATCTTTTTCTTTCAGTTTTTGTGTCAACGGTCCCATATCCCAGGTCAGGGGCTCGCCACCTGTCACGACAACAGTATTTGCATATTTTTTTGCATTCTCTACTATTGCTTCAATTGCTGTTGGCGGGTGCAATTCTGCATTCCAGCTTTCTTTAACATCACACCAATGACATCCTACATCACATCCGCCAACACGTATAAAATAAGCTGCCGTTCCTGTGTGATATCCTTCGCCCTGAATGGTATAAAATTCTTCCATCAAAGGAAGCATTACCCCTTTTTCAACAGCGATTTGTAATTCTTTCTTCAACATCATCTTTAAAAATAGTCTGCAAAGATACGGATTTGATTTTGGATTGCAGTTTTTAAAAATAAGCCTTTAAACAAAAGTTTATGATAATTCCAAACAGGTATAAAAAAACCGGCATGTGTGCCGGTTTTTAAAACTATTGTTTTATTATTTTTTCAATACGTCAAGAGATTCTTTGATGTATTGGCTGTTTGGATCTAACGCCAAAGCTTTTTCAAAATATTCTCTTGCTTTTACCTTATCAGATATTGCGTAGTGTGAACCAATATAAGAATAAGCTCCAATCAAACCTGATTTCACGTTTTCTTTGGCTAATTCTGCTTCGCCTTTCGCGTGTACTACTTCAATATATTTTTGGTACGCAGCAACAGCAGCTTCTTTAGCTTCCGGCCCCAGAATAAATCTGTTGATTTTTGCTTTATTCAGATGTGCATCCTGAGTTGTTGGCGAACCAGCAACTACAGCTGCATAGGCTGTATCTGCTTTTTTAAGCAATTCCTGTACTTCCGGTTTGTTTCTTTCTGCATCGGTTTTCAAGTCGTTTGCCACATAAAACAAAACTGCGTTTCCAAGGTAGAAATTGTCAAGAAGCGCATTTTTAGAATTTGGTGCTTTTGTAGCCGCTTCAAAAACTTTAGTGGATTCCAGATATAGTTTTTGCTTGTATAATGACACTCCTAAATCACTAAATTCAGAACCAATAGCCGGGTCAATGTCAGTTGCTTTTGTTAAGTCAGCCATTGCACTGTCAAACTGAGCTTTATCAGTGATAGCACCTTCTGCAGAAATTGCTTTACCTAATTTTGCTTTTGCCAGGAAAAGGTAATCTCTTGCACTGATTCTTTTTGGGTCAACTTTTGCCAGGAAGTCATTCAATGCTTTGATACTTTCATCATAGTTTTTGTTTTCATAAGCTGCATAACCTAAATATCTGTAGATTCTAGGGTTTACCTTATCCAACTGTTGCATTGCCTGCGCTTCTTTCTGCAAAGCTTCATAATCTTTAGCAAGAATCAGGAAGTCAGCATGACGCATTCTTGAGTCAAGAGAATAATCCGTAAGGCTCATGTATTTTTCATAATACTCTAATGCCTTTTTGATATATTCCGCACGTTTTGACGTGTCGCTGGTACTCCAGAAATAATAGGTTTCGGCTAACTCACGGTAAACAGGACCGTAGTTTGCATTTAATTTGATTACTTCATTAAAAGCTGCTATTGCTTCCGGGAAAGCCTTGGCATTTTTTGTAATAACACCTAATTGCATTTTAGCACGCAATAATGAATTATCCAAATCATAGGCAGTTCTGTAGGAACTGTAGGCACTGTTAACATCAGAATCACCAAATTGAGCATCGCCCAGACTCAAGAAAGCCTGTGCATATTTAGGGTCAACAGCAATTGCTTTCTTTAAAGAAGTTATTGCTTTTTTATAATCATGCTTTTCAGAATTTATATAGGCTCTACCTATGTATAGAAATTCTTCTGCATCTTTCTTTTTCATGTTGGCAGTTGCCTTATTGAAATTAGCTTCTGCTTCTGATACGTTTCCGTTATCCAAACTGATTTCTCCTAATCCGATATAATTGAAATTGCCATTATCTTTGGCAACGATTCCTTTGTCAAAATAAATCTTTGCAGAATCTGCATTATCCAGAGCAAGGTAAACTTCTCCTAAATGAAAATAATTTTTCCCTTTATCAGGACTAGATGCGATTAGTGATTTAAGGATTGTTTTGGCTTTTTGATATTGTTCCGCGTCGATTGCTTTTTTGGCCTGCTCTAAATCCTGAGCAAAAACAGCAGTTCCGAAAAACAATAACGACAAACTGATAAACTTAATTTTTTTCATTTCTTCGTTCTTTATAATTTTTATTTATTTTCGATGTCTTTTCTAACTTTTACTTCCCGTAAAGCCAGCCTGACAGGAGCCAGTCCGGATTTTAAAACTATTCTCTGTCCTACGTCTCCTGCTACAAAAGTTGCAAAACCCATACCCAAACCAACAGAACCTTCATAATTTAACATATAGATTTTGCGTGTCAGAGGATATAATCCCTCTGCCAGATTGGTTTGACTAGGTTTGTAATAGGCTGATGAATTAGGTTCACTTTTAACATTTTTGACTGCCAAAACCTTAACATTGGTTGTGGAATTCAACATGTCCGGCATAGGCTGAGTCATCCAATTCACCCCAATAACACCAATATAACCATCATTTTCACTGATGTATTTGATAACGTCATTATTTGATTTTAAAGCAAAGATATTTTTGCTGTCTACTTTAGTCACCGACGCTTTCCTGCTTAGAAAGTCAATAGTGCTTGAGTTGGCATTATCGAAAACCAGCCCCTTGATAGAAGCAACCGGTTTTCCATTCATAAAATCGATAACGTTTTGCAAATCGATAACCGAATCTTTTGCTTTATTATTGGCAATGAGAGCAACACCGTCAATTGCAATTTGGGTTATTCTCGGAACAATGCCTTTATCTGTAAATCTTTTCTCTTCACTTTTTGACAAAACTCTCGACATCACTACCAGTTTTGTTGTATCATTTTTTAAAAGGTCAAGAATGGCCCCTTCTGTTTTGGGAACCAGATTTATCTTTTCTGTTCTTTCGCTATGAAAAACGGCAAGCTGGTCATCCATCATTGGCATGACGGTTTCATCAACATAAAACGTAGCCGTCTGATCTTCTTTTTTCTTCTTGTCTGCACAAGAATCAATAAAGAAAATTGTCATTATAAATCCAAAAGAATAGAATAGAAATCTTAGATATTTTGGCATTTGTACAAATGTTTTTATTGTTGGTCTTTTTTGATAAAACGTATAAATCTAAAAAAAGAATATACGATTAGCAGTAATCCGAAAGCTATTCTGTAAGGTTTAGGCATTTCGATTGGTATGTCTTTCCAAAAGATAATAGCCATACCCATGACAAAATACATCAAAAAAAACAGCATTCCTAAAATAAGAAGAAATCGCCCGAGGAGCGATTTCTGATCTTTATTGGTCCTGTACTTACTACCGTCCATTAATTCGATTTGATCACTAATTTGATCGGAAGGTTGTATGAAACACGCACTGCTTTACCATTTTGGATACCAGGCTTCCATTTTGGAGCTGATTTCAACATTCTGATTGCTTCCTTACCTGTTCCGTAACCTAAGTCTCTTACAACTTTGATGTCTGTAAGGCTACCATCTTTTTCAACAACGAAGTTTACGATTACGTTACCGCTTACATCGTCATCTACTTCAGGGATTCTGTAATTCTTTTTTACATAAGCATAGAAACCTGCGATACCTCCAGGGAATTCCGGTAAAACTTGTACAGATGTATAAATTTTGTTCGGATCCTCCTCAATTACTTCAGCATCTACTTTGATTTCACTTTGTGTACCATCAAGAACTACCTCCCCACCTTCTTTTGCTTTTACTGTTTCAGAACCTGTTTTTTTAAGTTCTTCCACAACAGCAACTTCTTCTCTTACGACCTGTTTGTCTACAACAACCGGCGGTACGTATTTTTGAATGTCTACATTACTCTGAGTCTGTTTTTGAACAACCGGCTCAACAATAATCTCTTCCTTCTTTATTGGCTCCTGCACATTAACCAAAACCACCTGTTCGTCTAATACTTCCTCTTCTTTGGTCATATTCTCAGAAATGAATTTAGAAATGATTGGAATGCAAACCATGAACAAAAATATAACTGCACCAATAGCCAATGCTTTTAAGGTTCTCTTTCCGCTATTGGTACGCAATTCATACGCACCGTAGCTTTTGTTTCTGCCTTCAAAAACATTTTCAATCCAGCTTTGTTCGAATAAGTCTAATTTTGAATTTGACATATTTTAATGTTTTTAGATTTTAATGAATCAGACTAATAAATTTTATTGTCTTCCAAAAATTTAATGTCTGCATCTGTTATGTCAACAATCGCATATTTTTTCACTTTTGTAATAGCCATCTCATCCAGAATATCAACCAAATTTTTATAATTTGATTTCTTACTTGGTTTTATGATAATGGTAATACCACTTTTTTCAATATCAGCACCTTCTGCTTTGTTTTTTGCATCAACTGCTGCCTTTTTATTAAGAATCAAATCTCTTACACCCGTTTTTCCATATCCGGTAGCAACTGGTCCATCCAATGGCGGTCCATCAGTTCTTCCGCTATACCATACCAATTTATCATTAGAACCTAACACTAATGTCAGGGTTCTCCAGGCTGGAGTTTCTGGTGGTGGTGCTTGATCTTTTATATCATCCGGCATTGCCAAATTCATTGATTGAGGCTTCGACAGCGTAGTTGTTAATATAAAGAAGGTAATCAATAAGAATGCCAAATCCACCATAGCCGTTAAATCAACCGAAGGATTTGCTTTTTTACTTCTTACTTTGCCACCGCCTTTTTTACCACCGCCGTCGCCAGTATTTAATTCTGCCATTTCTTACGAATATATTATTTTATTAAAAATCATCACTTCTTAGACCAGTAACCAGGAAAAAGTTATTCTTATTTTGCTTTTGCAGAATATCTAAAACTTTTTTTACTGTTGGGTATTCTTCTTTAGCATCACCTTTTATAGCGATATCCAAATCTTTACCATCCATATCCTTTGCCACTTCTCTTGCAGTTTTTACCCAGTCAGCTAATTGATTATTGAGCGAATCAAAAGGAATTCCAGGCTGTACACCTTCTTTCATTCTTTGTTCGTTTTTCATATCAATCAACTGTTTCATCTGTCTGATATCAACTCCAAAACCGTCAATTAGTGCAAATTTCTTTTTATCTGTGTCTGAGAATTGGATATTGTATTTTTCTCCCATTCTTTTCAGAGTTTCCTCTCTGGTTGCTCTTCCGGTTACACCAAAAAACACTTTCTCTTTACCAATTGTTAAGGTAGCTAGATTTTCTTCCGGCAATTTGGTCTGAACCGTTGAGGCCGGAGTATCTACTGGCAAAGCTTCAGGGACTTTTGCTGTAGCTGTCATAATGAAAAAGGACAGAAGAAGGAATGCCATGTCACACATCGCAGTCATGTCAATTCTGGAACTTTTCTTTGACAATTTTATTTTAGCCATTGTTTTTACTTTTTTAATCAAAGCCGAGAAGGAGAAACTTCCTTTCCCATAGCTTTAATATATTATGAAACTTATTTTAATTAGTCACGGTTTGTAGCTCTTCTGTAAGCCTGAGTGATAGTAAAACCAGCCTCATCAATAAAATAAGTCAATGTATCAATTTTAGAAGTAAAGTAGTTGTAAACCACAACCGCAAGAGCTGAAGTTGTAATACCTGTCAATGTGTTGATAAGCGCTTCAGAGATACCGTTTGCCAATTCTGCCTGGTCTGGAGTTCCAGAAGTTGCCAATCCGGCGAACGCTTTAATCATCCCCGATACCGTTCCCATCAATCCTAATAATGTACCTAAAGATACCAATGTAGAAAGGATAGTCAAGTTTTTCTCAAGCATTGGCATTTCTAATGAAGTAGCCTGCTCTATTTCTTTTTGGATTACTTCAGATGCTTTTTCAGTATCGAAGTTCTCTCTTTTAACTTCCTGGTATTTAATCAAACCTGCTTTTACTACGTTTGCAACAGAACCTTGCTGCTTATCACAAGCATCTAATGCACCTTGGATATCTCCAGATGAAATCTGACCTTGAACGCTTTTTACAAATTTTTCAACATCACCTTTTCCTGCTGCCTTAGAGATCACAAAAAATCTTTCGAATGAGAATACGATTGTCATTAATAGTAATCCCATCAATACAGGAACGATATATCCTCCTTTGTAAACCATTCCTAAGTAATCACCTTGTAATGGCTGTCCTGTGTTAACTCCTCCTTGGAAGTGAGAACCGTCTCCCATTATAAACTGCCATACTAGAAATCCAATTACAATACAAAATAAAATCGTCAATCCTGCAAATAAGTTAGAGCTTTTGCTTCCTCCATTGTTTTGAACCTTTGCGTTTGATGCCTGTGCCATTTTTTTTAATTTTAGTTTTTTAATTTTTAGAATTTAATTTTGGTAATAGATAAATTTATTTATCCCTAGATATTTTATAAGAACGACAAATTTATATTTTTAGTGGATAAAAAAAAATAAATTGCTGTTTTTTATTGCGTCTTAACTATATATTATTACAATCTTAACGAATAAATAATAAGAAATTTAAAATAATTAGTTTCAAAAAAATAGATATTTCTCTGGTTTAAAACAACTTAAGTCAATTTTATCAAAAAAACAGCCTGTTTCAGCCCTAACAAACTCTGTTTTATAGCGTTGAATTATAACTTCATAATGATAATTTTATTACACTCCCTAATATTAAAATTATATGCCAATTATTTAAGGTATATTTTGTAGCAATAAATAAAAACAATCCTAAATTTGTAAATATTTGTTCATTTCTATTCATCCTAAACATTTTTTTGCTCATGGCTTCCAAAGAAGACTTCATCAGTCATATTAACACGGGTTATGCTACAAAAGGAGAAAGCATCACGTTGGGTGGCGCTATTTTTAACGGAGAAGCACTCCCGGATGCACACATTAAAATCCCTTTAAAAACCTTAAACCGCCACGGTCTTATTGCCGGAGCAACGGGAACAGGAAAAACAAAAACGATACAGGTCTTTTCTGAACAGCTTTCATTATTAGGCATACCGGTTCTGATGATGGACATCAAAGGAGATTTTAGCGGTATAGCCAAACCAGGCGTTGAACAGCCATTTATTACAGAACGTCATTCCAAAATAAATATTCCTTATCAGGTATCGGGATTTCCGGTGGAATTGCTGACACTGTCCAAACAAAATGGAGTTCGCTTGCGTGCTACCGTTTCGGAATTCGGACCGGTATTGTTTTCAAGAATATTAGATCTTAACGATACGCAGGCAGGGGTCGTTGCCGTAATCTTTAAGTATTGTGACGACAACCAGATGCCTTTGCTTGACCTGAAAGACATTAAAAAGGTAATCAATTATATTACTGAAGAGGGCAAAGCCGAAATTGAAGAGCATTATGGCAAGATTTCGACTTCGACTACCGGCACTATTCTTAGAAAAATAATTGAGCTGGAACAACAGGGTGCCGATATTTTCTTTGGTGAAGTATCATTTGATGTCAATGACCTGATGCGGATTGATGAAAACGGGAAAGGTTATGTAAACATTATCCGCCTGACCGATATTCAGGACAAGCCAAAACTTTTCTCTACTTTTATGTTGAGTCTTCTGGCAGAAATCTACAATGTGATGCCGGAACAGGGCGATTCCGGACAACCGGAACTGGTTATTTTCATTGACGAGGCGCATTTAATTTTCAATCAGGCCAGCAAGGCTCTGCTTGACCAGATTGAAACCATCGTGAAACTGATTCGTTCCAAAGGAATTGGGATTTACTTTGTTACCCAGAATCCTATGGATGTTCCAAGTTCTGTTTTGGCACAGTTGGGATTGAAAATCCAGCATGCTTTAAGGGCTTTTACCGCCAACGACAGAAAGGCTATTAAGATGACTTCTGAAAATTATCCTATTTCAGAATATTATAAGACCGATGAATTATTGACTTCCCTGGGAACCGGAGAGGCTTTGGTTACGGCATTAAATGAAAAGGGAATCCCAACGCCGTTGGCCGCCACTATGATGCGGGCACCTATGAGCCGTATGGACGTTTTGACTGATGCCGAGATTGGAGAAATCAACAACAGTTCCAAACTAACCCGGAAGTATAATGAAGTTATTGACAGGGAAAGCGCTTATGAAATGCTGACCAAGAAAATACAGGATATCCAACAGCAAGCTGCCGAAACCGCCCAAAAAGAACAGGAGGCAAAACAAGAAAAGAAAGCCGCAAACGAACCGATGAGCCAAACGACGAAAAGCATTATTAAGGTAGTCACAAGCGCTACTTTTATAAGAGGCTTTTTTGGGGTGCTCACTAAAATATTTAAAAAATAAATGAAAAGCTTTATCACGATAGGACTTTTGGTGCTATCTAATTTTTTTATGACCCTGGCCTGGTATGGCCATTTAAAATTTAAGGAATTGAAATGGTTCGAGAATGCCGGATTAATAACTATTGTTTTGATAAGCTGGGGGCTGGCTCTTTTCGAATATTGCTTTCAGGTTCCTGCCAACAAAATAGGTTTTAACGGAAATGGCGGTCCATTTTCTTTAATGCAGCTCAAGGTGATACAGGAAGTCATCACTTTAGTGATTTTTGTAATTTTCTCACTGCTGTTTTTCAAGAACGAGACTTTCAGATGGAATCATGCCGTAGGTTTTGTATTCCTTATTCTGGCGGTTTACTTTATATTTAAGAAATAATGAAAAAATACACCCTGCAAAAAAGCCCTTTTGTTGTCCCTACAAACGACGGCAAACTAATCGAAGAGCATTTCGGGAATGCCACCAATAACAATTCAGATGTTTCTATTGCGCATATGGTTGCGCCTCCAAAATGGAGCGAACCATTTCAGGTTCCCGAATTTGATGAGTATACCTATATTATAAAAGGTAAAAAGCAGTTTATTATTGAAGGCGAAACTCTAATTTTGGAAGCTGGGCAATCGATTAAGATTGAAAAAAATGCCAGAGTGCAGTATTCCAATCCATTTGACGAACCTTGCGAATACCTGTCGGTCTGCCTGCCTGCTTTTTCTTTAGAAAAAGTTAATAGAGAAGACTAACCCTTTTAAATTTGGTAACTTTACATACAAATGAAACCTGTATGGAAACCCAAAAAAGAATCATTATTGTAGGAGCCGGATTTGCAGGACTTACCCTTGCTGAAGACCTCGAAAATACCGGCTATGAAGTATATTTAATTGACCGTAATAACTATCACCAATTCCAGCCGCTATTATATCAGGTGGCTACAGCAAGACTTGAACCGGCAAGTATTTCTTTCCCGCTCCGAAAAGTTTTCCAGCGTTCCAAAAACGTAAAAATCAGAATTGCAGATGTTTTGTCTGTTGAGGCTGATAAAAAATGCCTGAAAACTTCCATCGGAGATTTTTCTTATGATTATCTGGTACTGGCTTACGGTTGCCGAACCAATTATTTTGGGAACAAGGATTTGGAACATTGTGCTTTTCCTATGAAATCGGTTCCGGAAGCAATTCAGCTTAGAAACCGCATACTTCAGACATTTGAAGATGCCGTCATTACAAAAAGTCCGGAAGAACTGCAATACATACTCAATTTTGTAATTGTAGGCGGCGGACCAACAGGAGTAGAATTAGCCGGAGCTTTGGCAGAGATGAAGAAGAATATTTTGCCTAAGGATTATCCGGATAAGGATTTTTCAAAACTTACGGTGTATTTACTGGAAGGTTCTCCTAATGTCTTAAATGCCATGAGCGACGATTCTAAAAAAGCATCCCGGAAATACTTGGAACAGCTTGGCGTTATCGTTAAAACCGGCACTGTGGTTGAAAATTATGACGGGCGAACCGTCCGATTGAAAAATGGAGAAACAATAGAAGCCAAAAATGTTATCTGGGCGGCAGGCGTAACCGGCAATCAAATTGAAGGTATTCCGGAAACCGCCATTACACGAGGCAACCGACTTGTTGTTAACCGTTTTAATGAAATAGAAACCCTAAAAGATGTTTTTGCTATTGGAGATATTGCCTATATGACTACTCCCAAATATGTAAATGGTCATCCGCAATTGGCAGCAGTAGCAAACGAACAGGCAAAAGTTCTGGCTAAAAACTTTAAGCTTCTGGCAAAAAACAAGCCTTTAAAAGAATACGAATATCACGACAAGGGTTCAATGGCCACGATTGGAAAAAGGAAAGCTGTGGTTGACCTGCCAAGCTTTAGCTTTCAGGGACGATTTGCATGGTTTACGTGGATGTTTGTACACTTAATGCTCATTCTGAGTGTAAAAAACAAGCTTACTATTTTTGTGAATTGGGCTTTTAGCTATTTCAGCAACGACTCAACACTAAGGGTACTCATCAAGCCGGTTACTAAAAAAGTAGACAATTAGGAGTAAAATGTATTTATAAAAAACAGGGATTAAATCGTAATGATTAATCCCTGTTTTTTTATTGGTACGTTGATTACGTATTTATTTGGTTTTTCTGTTTAGTAGTTCCAAAATTCTTTCTTCTACTTCAGGACTGTCCCATTTTGCTTCGATGTCGTCCATTTTTAAAACTTCTTCCATAAGCTGATTTTGGAAATCACCTACTTCCAAAGCCTGAGAATAGGGATCCAGACTAAAAGTGACCCTGCTGTATAATGGCAACCATTTGTCAGGATATTTGTCTGAAAATCTTTTTTCTATTTTTTTCTGAAGCAGGAATTTTTCGTCAGCCGTTTTAGAACTCATTTCCATGAAATTTCTATAGGACAATTCAGCTATTGCATCAGCATTTGGTTTTCTGCTTTGTTCATATTCTTTGAAAATACGTTCCCAATCGTTTCCGAATTGCTCCATAAAGTCATTCAACACGGTTATATCTTCAAAACCTGCATTCATCCCCTGTCCGTAAAATGGCACGATAGCATGACAGGCATCTCCAATCAGCGCTACTTTGTCACCATAAGTCCACGGATAGCATTTCATAGTTACCAAAGTACTGGTTGGGTTTTTGAAAAAGTCTTCGGCCAGATTTGGAATAACGTCAACGGTGTCCGGCAGGTTTTTTTCAAAAAAGCTTTCTACCTTTTCCCTGTCCGTGAGCGATGCAAAAGAGTTCTCGCCTTCAAATGGCATGAAAAGCGTACAGGTAAAACTTCCATCCAGATTAGGGAGTGCAATAAGCATATAATCTCCCCGCGGCCAAATGTGAAATGAGTTTTTATCCAGCCTGTGCGTCCCATCAGGATTTGGCGGTATGTTTAATTCTTTATATCCAGTTTGCAGAAATTCCTGGGAATAATCAAACATGCTTTGTCGTTGCATTCTATGGCGGATTCTGGAAAAAGCACCATCAGCACCAAAAACAACATCATATTTTACGGCTTCCCATTCGCCTCTTTCTGTTTCTCCAATATGCAGTGTGGCATCTGCCAGTGTAACGTCCCAGATTTTCTTTTCAAAGAAAAATTTTGTTCCCACTTCTTCAGCCAAATCAATCATTTTTCTGTTGAGAGTTCCTCTTGAAATGGAATAGATACTTTCGCCTTCCTTGCCATAGGGCTGAAAATTGAGCTTATCCTTTAAATGAATTGCTCTTTTATCCATTGGGATAGAAATTGCCCGTACTGCATCTCCTACTCCAACTCCATCAAGAGCTTTCCATCCCCTGTGTGACATGGCTAGATTTATCGAACGTCCGGAAAATTGAATTTTTCTAATATCGGGGCTGCGGTCATATACATGAACAGAATGACCTGCTTTTCTAAGGTATATTGCCAAAAGCGAACCCACAAGACCAGAGCCTACAATTGCAATATTTAAGGGATTTTGCATTAAGTGTAGAATGTAATTAAAGATTTCAAATTTAAGGAAATAACATCATAATTATATAAAAACAGGTATTTATTTACAATCGTTAAACAAAATAAGGTAAAAATGCAAAATTTAAATATTTAATTCACTTAATTAGTTAATTTACAATAAATTAATTTATCTTTACCTTAATTTCCTGAAATAAATATTTAAATACAGAAAATACCACCATCTGTTCCAAATAAAATTCCCCCTATGAATTACAGAACCAATGCTGTAATGAGTTTTATTATTAATTTAAATATTGTATCTATGAAAACAAAACTACTTTTTTTCTTTTTAATGTCTTGCGGACTAGCCTCTTCCCCCCCCTTTTCATCGCCGCAA
>OGQD01001428.1_pt1 | contig 15443 bp, 17 predicted proteins | sample 1553091 | NCBI WGS metagenome assembly OGQD01 (sample SAMEA2580290, study PRJEB22360) | human gut metagenome | biome: human gut; feature: human-associated habitat; material: faeces | place: Denmark | collected 2008/2010
AACCCGCCGATGTCTCTCGGCGGCATTAATTGGCTATTTAATGCCGATATTAGCTGCCAGCTAATGAAATGCAATTCCAAGACTTTTATTGTTTTCGCAGTTAATCAAGTGCTTTGCGTAAGGCGCAAGAACCTGCGAAAGGAATGTGTATGAATAATCAGAATGGGAATCCGCAGCATCCTCAACCTGCTCAGCAGATGCCGCCTATTCCGCAATCGAAATCCGGGATGGCTATTGCTGGTTTCGTTTTGGGCATCATTGCACTGCTCACTTCGTTTTTACCAATCATTAACAACTTCTCATTTTTTCTTGCAATTCTTGGCATGATTTTCGGAATTGTTGGCATGGTTGGTATCTCGAAAGGCAAGAAAAGCGGCAAGGGTCTTGCGATCGCCGCTATCGTTATTTGCGTTGTGTCGGGTGTGGTGGTGCTTGGAACGCAGAGTATGTACAGTGCCGCATTGGACAGTGCAACCTCTTCTGTAACTACCACTTCAACAAGTACTTCTTCCGTTACAAACACCGAGTCGACGTCAGCGTCTGACTCTGCTTCCGGAACATCTTCAGCTGCAGATTCTTCGGTGCCTGCCGAATATCGCAATGCTCTTGCGAAGGCTCAGCAATATAGCGATATGATGCACATGTCGAAGCAGGGCATCTATGATCAGCTAACTTCCGAATATGGCGAGAAATTCCCAGCTGATGCCGCCCAGTATGCTATCGACAACGTTGAAGCCGACTGGAATGCGAATGCGCTTGAAAAGGCAAAGCTGTATCAGGATCAGGGCAGCATGTCCAAATCTGCTATTCATGATCAGCTCACCTCTCAGTACGGTGAGCAGTTCACGGAAAGCGAAGCCGATTACGCTATTGCCAATCTGTGATGAGGGGCTCTTTTAGGTATCCCTGTGTTCCGCAAGCTTCTTTGGCTGTCGCTAAAATGGTTAGGGAAAAACGGAAGCACCGCGTAAGGAGGAAGTGTCGCGTGAGGGAACCATTAACCGAGGAGCTGCTGAACGAGCTGCTTTCCTCTCCCGATCCCAATAGTTTCCTTTCGAGCGCAAATCCATCAAGGCGGTCGTTGGCTGAATACCTACAGCAGCTTCTTGATGAAAAAGGACTTGAGCGTTCGAAAGTTGTTCGCGAAGCCGGCTTGAACGATACGTTCGGTTATCAAATTTTCAAGGGAACACGGAAGGCTTCTCGAGACAAAGTGCTTCAGCTGGCTTTTGCCATGCAACTAGGTCTTCGAGAGACCGACCGCCTTCTGCAGGCAGCAGGAGCAAATGAGCTTTATTGCAAAAATCGACGCGATGCCATTATTATCTTCGCAGTACAGAAGGGCTATACCCTTCAAAAGGTCAACGAAGAACTGTATCGTTTCGGGGAAGAAACCATCTGCTAAATGCCTCTCAGCGCTGAAATAGTTGAAAGCGATTCGAAGAAAGAACGTGAGTGCTCTAGCGGCCCTGTACCCCAAAAGAGGGAACAGGGCCGCGTTTGCTCGTATTGTTGCGCGCATGAAGCTGATGAGCTGTCAGCATTTTTGTTACTAATTGAATCTGACAACCATTATCGCGTTGATGAGGTTATGAAGAAATCGGCATCTGAAGTGACGGAAAGGGTGACCTTCGTTGCCGATAATTATGTTGAGCGAGGTCCTTTCATACGAAAATATCTTAAGTTCGGTCCAGGAGTTGGCTCGGCCTATGCCGTCATTCACCAAGCTCAAGAACAGGGTACATATCTTTCCCATTTGCCTCGAATATATGCTGTCTACCAACTGAAAGACGAACTTGTAGTGGTCATGGAGTATCTGCGGGGTGAAACATTGCAGGATGCTGTGCTTCGTTGTGGTCCCTCGTTTCAGTTGGCACAAGAAACATTCCCCCAGGTGTGTGAAGCCGTTCGTGAACTTCATGAATCCTTTAACCCTCCCTTGATCCATCGTGATCTGAAGCCAGCGAATATCGTTCTTTCAAATGGCAGGGTCTTCCTAATCGATTTCGGAATTGCCCGAGTGTACCGTAGCGGCAGTGCATCCGACACTTCCCATCTGGGTACGCGCGCTTATGCTCCTCCCGAGCAATACGGTTTCGGGCAAACCGACACACGAAGCGATGTATATGCTTTAGGCATGGTCCTGTACTATTGCTTGACTGGACGTACCGCTGAAGTGGCTGATCGGGAGTCTGCTTTTGCTCACCCGTTGGTGCCCGAGGAGTATCGTTCGATTATTGAGCGTGCTTGCGCTTTTGATCCCCACAATCGTTATGGCTCGGTTGAAGACCTGCAGCGTGCATTTGCTCTTGCTACTGATAAGTATGTGCGTGATTTTGACAATATCCCTGAGGAAGCTGAGAGCAAAGCGGGTAGGTTTAGGCCTGATTGTCGTTGTGGGAAGAACGTGGTTCCGGGGAGGAGTGCTCTTTCCTCGCTCGCACGGAGAATACCCATTCCCTTAGGCTTAGCCTGGAATGCGCTTCTCTGTATAACCTGGCTTTTCGTAGTTGCCGCAAGCGTAGGTAATTGTTTCTGGCCAAGTCCTGGTATTCCTGAAAGTGGATATCCGTTGTGGTTCCGTATGGTTGAATACTTCGTTTTTTAACTCCGGCATCAGCCTGTGTTGCCTATGAACTTTCTGATAGGCGGTTGTTATGGCGAAAATATCCCGCGCTACGTCGTTTGCCTTTATATACGGAATTGCCGATAGTGGGGATTGCCGTTCCGTTTCTCTTAGCAGTTGTTATGACTTTGCTGTCTGGGATTGCGGGGGTATGATTGCATTTGTTAAGCAGTAGCGAAAAAAAATATTTCTCGAATAACGTCTTTTTCGTTTACTTGCAGTGAAAACATGGTATTCTACTAAAGCTGATTTCAAGAGAAGCCATTTGCTTCCACCTGGTTCGGCGCCGCAAGGTTGCTGATGGGTCATATGAATATAATCTTGCTAAGCAAGAATTCGTGTGGCCTGCAATCGTGTGATCGCAGGTTTTTCTTTTTTCAGCATATAACATGGTTCGTGCATGGTAGCACCGAAACAGAGAAAGAAGGAGGTGGGCACCATAGCAGCTCAAGAACCAAGGCTCAATGAGGCTATCAGGGTTAAGGAATGTCGCCTGATTGGCTATGATGGGTCGCAGTTGGGGATCTATCCTATCGAGCAAGCCCAGCGCATCGCCGATGATGAGGGCTATGACTTGGTTGAGATCGCACCTCAGGCGAAGCCGCCAGTATGTCGCATCATGGACTACGGTAAGTTCAAGTACGACCAGGCTATCAAGGCCAAGCAGGCGCGTAAGAACCAGAGCAAGATCGAAACCAAGGAAATGAAGTTCCGTCCCAAGATCGATGTGGGCGACTACACCACCAAAAAGAAGCATGTAATTCGCTTCTTGGAGGCAGGTTCCAAGGTTAAGATCACCATCATGTTCCGTGGTCGCGAAATGTCACACCCTGAACAGGGTTTGAGCATTCTGGAGCGCCTGGCGGACGATCTTAAGGATGTAGCGGTCATCGAAAACCAGCCCAAGATGGAAGGCCGCAACATGCATATGCTAATTGCTCCGTTGCCTACGACGGTGAAGAAAAAGAAGGACGAACAAGGGAAGGACAACTAATGCCCAAGATGAAGACTCATTCCGGCACCGCTAAGCGCTTCCGCGTAACCGGCTCCGGTAAGATCATGCGCGCTAAGGCTTACAAGTCTCACATCATGACCAAGAAGAGCCAGAAGCGTAAGCGTAATTTCCGTCACGAAACCGAGGTAGCTACTGCAGATCAGAAGGTAGTAGCTCGTAACCTTGGTCTTCGCTAATCGATATAAGTAATAGGAGGAAACAAGTATGCCTCGTGTAAAGCGTGCTGTATCCGCTCATAAGAAGCGCCGTACCGTTCTGAACCGTGCAAAGGGTTACTACGGTGCAAAGTCCCGTTCCTATCGTGCTGCTAAGGAACAGGTTCAGCATTCGCTGCAGTACCAGTACCGCGATCGTCGCAATAAGAAGCGCGAAGTTCGTCGTCTGTGGATCACCCGTATCAACGCTGCTGCTCGTATCAATGGTCTTTCTTATTCTGTTTTCATGAACGGTCTTAAGAAGGCTGGCGTTGAGCTCGACCGCAAGGTGCTCTCCGACATGGCTATCAACGATCCTGAAGCATTTGCTTCTCTTGTTGAGGTTGCTAAGAAGGCTCTGTAATGCCAAAGCCCGTCATATGGCGGGCTTTCTTTTTTGCCCCGCTAAATAGCGGGGCTTTTTTATTATCTGGCTGACTTAAATGTGGTCGGCGGTTCTTCACGGATGATCTTGAGGATGTTACAGTTCAGCTTACGGGAGCTTCGATGAAGGAAGGGACTCGCCTTGAACTCGCTTGCGAATCCGCCCACCAAAGTATCCGAAGATGGGTCTAACATCCGTGAGCCAATGACTTGCCGTCATTGGCTGATCATTGCTGCAGGAGTGCTTATTGCTTTTGGCCCTTGTGCTTTGGTTTATAACGTCTGGTCTATCTTCGTTGTTCCTGTTTCGTCTTCACTCGGTGTGGCCTCAAGTCAATTTACTTTCTTTATTACCTTGGTCTACCTTGTTGGCGGCATTGCTGCTCCGTTCGCGGGCAACCTTCTTCAGAAGCACGATCTTCGGATTGTCCTTTCTGCATCGGTCGTAATGGTTGCATTGGGCCTGTTTCTATGTTCGTTTTGGGATCGTATTTACTTGTTCTATGTATCGGGCGTACTAGTCGGCTTTGGAATCGTGTCTTTGATGTTCCTTGCCATTCCCACTCTTATCAATCGGTGGTTTTCGGAGCGTGCGGGCCTTTTTATGGGAATATGTTTCGCCATGTCCGGGGTTGGTGGTGCGGTTTGGAGCATGGTGGGTGGCCTGATTATCGATGCCTTATCTTGGCGTGTTGCTTATCAGGTGTTTTCTGCATTGGTTCTTGTTATTGGTTTATTTGCAACGCTTGTTTGCGTACGCAGTTACCCTGATGAAGTTGGATTACGCCCATTTGGAGCAAGGCTTTCGAGCGGGGATGCTTCTTCTGTCCATGATGGGGAACGGCCAAGGGTATGCGGCGTTTCTGCGTTGGTTATGTTCCGCTCGCCCGTGTTCTACTTGTTGATTTTATCTATGGGCATATTTAATTCACTTACAGTGACGGTGAACTTGTATGCCACGTACATCCATCATCTTGGGGCATTGGGATTGGCGGGCATTACGCCAGAAGGAACCGTGATGATGGCATCCGTTACCGCATCTTGCTTAATGGCCGTTTCTGCTGGTAGCAAGGTTTTGCTCGGAGCAATATCCGACAAGAGCATGATAGGTGCGCTTGCTATTGCCTTTGTGGGCGGTGCGGTCAGCATATGTTGCATGTGGTTTGGGTCGTCTTCGCCTGAAATCATTATGTTCGGCGGTGCCCTTGGCGGTATTCTTTATGCCGCTATTGATGCATTGGCTCCTTCTATTACCCGGCAGATCGTAGGTCCTAGGGATTACACCATTATCTACTCGCGTGTGGCAATTGTTGTTAACCTTGCTGGTGCTGCGGCAGCAACGGTGTTTGCTGCGGTTGCTGAGGCAAGCTGGGAGGCTGAATGGGCGATGTCGTTGCTCTTGGTTGCTGTTGCTTTTGTGAGCTGTGTTGCGGCAGTTCGCCTTGGAAGGAATCTGGAGCAAACGATTGAGTAGTAAATGCTTGCTCGTGTTGCTAGCGGTTTTGCGAGATCGTCATGCATTGCTGTCAAGGTGGCTGCTGCTATCCTTAGGCTGGTTGGATAGGTTGAATTTGGATACTCGCCATTTAGCTGATGGAGTGTATTGGCCTGCTGCTTTATTGCTGCGGTAAATAATGGTTAGCCGTGGGCTTATCGCCAAGGGTCCTTTTCGAATTCTGCTGCTTTTAACGTGCCATCGTGGTAATCCGAGTAGGGGTCGTACAGATCATCGTCTTCGTTGGCTGCGCGAATTACGCTGTTTGGCAAATCTGGGGCAGAGTTGGCGTCACTCCTCAGCGCTGTTGCTCGAGCGTTGGTTTTGCTATCAGCCACCTTGTTCTTTTGGGGGCCTTTTGCTTGGGGAAGGGGCGTGAAAGTGGGGCGCAAGGTGTAGCGCTTAGCGCTGGTTTCGCTATCATTGAATGTCACGGAATTATTCCCCTTTGCGCTCGGGATGTTTAACAAGCTTCGTCACTGCTTTGCAGCAGCAAAGCGCTATGTGGCTATGGGGAATTATACGATTGCGGCGCTCTGTTTGCGAAGCGCTCCCTTTAAGAAAGGAGACCCATGAAGGTCGAGCAGATCAAGGACAATGGCGAAGAGGTGCGTCTGCGCGTCTCTGCTTCGGCGGCTGAAATGAGTAAGGCTTTCACTGATGGCTTGGATGCGTTTGTCGTTCAGTATCAGATGGATCAGCTTGAAGGCGAATCTTCATTGGAGAAGATCAACAATGCTTTGGGTGAAGAAGACGGGAAAGCTGCAGTTTACAACGCGGTAATCAACTATCTGGTTCCCTTTGCATTGGAAAAGCAGGGAACTATGCCGGTATCGACATACGGCATTGAATCCGATGAAACCCCCGAACCCGATAAGATGTTCTCGTTCGATATGACGGTTCTGGTCAAGCCTGAATTTGAGCTTTCCAGCTACAAGCCTGTGAAGGTCGAGATCGAACCTAAGCCTGAGGTTAACGAGGCGGATATCGATGAGCAAATCAGCATGCTGGTTCGTCAATTCTCTGCTGCTCAGCAGGGTGTTCAACCTGATGATGCTTCGCTTCAGATTCCTGAGGTCACCGATGAATGGGTTGCTGACAATATGAGCCCCATGGGAATTGCAACGGTAGCTGAGCTGCGCGATCGTTTCCGCGCAACTTCTGAAGAAGAGCTCGAGAATCGCTATGCGCAGGCGAAGATGGCTGCGGCTATGGACGAATACGCTAAGCGTTTCGAGGGTGAAATCTCTGAGAAGATGATTGAGGTCATGACACAGGAGCTTTATGAGACGTTCTTGGCCCAGCTTTCGCAGGAAGGCATTTCGTTGGATGCCTTCTTTGCTCAGCAGCATCTGACCGAAGAAGAGGTGCGCGCCAATTTGGCAACGCAGGCAAAGATGCAATTGCTCCAGGGCTTTATCCTTGATGCGATATTCCGTCATGAGGCATTGAAGCTCGAGCCGAGCGATATGATTGCCGCTATGCGCAATATCGCCCCTGGTCGCGAAGAGGAAACTTTCGAGGCAATGCAGAAATCAGGCCGTAGTACCCTTCTCAAGGAGGGTGCTTCTCGCATGAAAGCAGCTGGTTGGATTATGGCTAACACGGAATTCGTTGTTGCTGAATAGCGTCCACGCGTCTTTCTCAGATACCAAACACAAATAGAGCTCCCCTCTTGTTGCGAGAGGGGAGCTCTATGCTTTTGTTCGCGATTGCAGGGGAAGGCATACGGTTGTTCGCTTATGCCCGTACGTGCTGAATCGGATTATCGTTCGGGGCTGATCCAGCTTGCTTTGAACAGGATATCTATATCAACATCTGTTTTGATCCCGTTGACTTTACCAGTATGGGAATATTGCCACATCACAAAATCGTGATAGTTGCTGGTGGGGTGTGTATCGGTGTATTCGGCATACCAAACTGCAGCATCAATTTGGTCGATATTGAGGCGAGAAAGGTCGTACTGGTTGCCATACACCATAGGTGTGTAGCCAGCTTGTTCGATACGTTTGCAGAAGGTTTGGGCATTCTTGGTAAGCTGATCCGCGGAAAGATTGTTTGCGCGACCGGATGAATCGGTAACGGGTTCCTGATCATACACTACTGGGTACGTTACGCCAGCACCATTAATAAGATTCAGTACGTACTCCGCTTCTTCCAACGCCTCCTGTTCGCTAGTGGCTTGCGAGAAGAAATACACACCGTAGGGAAGTCCCACGCGGGTGGCACCCTCAACGTTCTCGTGATAGTTTTTGTCTGTGTAAAGTTGCCCTTCGGTTGAGCCACGTCTGCCGCATCGCAGCATAGCGAAATCGATGCCGTCACTTTTCACAGCCTGCCAATCAATGGATCCCTGAAGATCTGATACGTCGATGCCTGTGGTGGAAACCGCGTTACCGTCTTCGTAATAGATCATGCGGCCGTTTTCTAGTTTAAGGTTGCTCCAGTCATATTTTGTTTGGTTAGAACAGCTCATGGCAACTGAGGCAAACAGCGCCACTATCGCAATGATGATGGCAACGATGACAATGGGAAGCTTGCTGCCTGATGATCTCTTGGAGTGATTTGAGGGGGCGGATTGTTTCCGCGATGTCGAAGTAATCATGCTCCCATCGTAGCAAGCACCAGTAATGGGGTCTCGTTGACGCTTCTATTTCCATCAGAGACGCTCAATTTGAGCGAAGCTGGCTTTTCAGCTTACGGTCTATCTTCATCCCTTTAGAGCGGGAATTGGCCTCTAGAAATTCGCGATGCGATTCGCTTTTTACTGCCTGACGCCTTGTGTGCCCACTCGGGTTAGGTAAAAGGCCGAATCGATTAGATTCTATCGCCATGAGTTTATGGAGCGATGGTGCCCTTATGGGGGTCTGAAACTGGTATACGGTAAAATGAAGCAGTTTATTGATTTATTCCTCTTCGTTAGGAGTTCCTATATGTGCGGAATCGTTGGTTACACGGGCACCCTCCAGGCAAAAGGTGTTCTACTTGAGGGCTTAAAGCGCCTTGAGTACCGTGGGTACGACTCGGCGGGTATTGCCGTCGAGGATGGCCAGGGAATCAATGTGGTTAAGCGTTTGGGCAAGGTTTCCGGCCTCGCTGATGCCATCCAGGACGATATGTGCCAGGGAACGTGCGGCATTGGTCATACGCGTTGGGCGACGCACGGTGCTCCCAGCGAGCGCAACGCCCATCCGCACACGGACTGCACCAATAAGATTGCCGTTGTTCACAACGGCATTATTGAGAACTTTGCTGAATTGCGCGAAGAGCTGATCGCGAAGGGTCACACGTTCACTTCCGATACCGACACAGAGTGCATTGCTCATTTGGTGGAGGAAAACTACCACGGTGATCTGTTCGAGGCAGTTCGCGTGGTGTCAAACTCGCTTTCCGGCGCCTATGGTTTGGCGGTAATGCACCACGATCATCCTGGTGAAATCGTGGTAACTCGCAAAGATTCTCCTATTGTGCTGGGCGTTGGCGAAAACGGTAGCTACCTGGGCTCTGATATCATTGCGCTCATCGATGCAACCCGTGATGTGGTTATCCTTGAAGACAATCAGCTTGCTGTTATGCATTCTGATCATATTGAATATTTTGATGCTGATGGTAATCCGGTAACCCCTGAAATCACCCATGTTGATTGGGATATCGATGTTGCGGAAACGGGCGGCTATCCTGATTTCATGTTGAAAGAAATTCACGAGCAGCCCCGTGTTGTTCGTGATACTCTCGCGGGACGTATGTCCGGTCATGAGATTTCCATTGACGAGCTCACGCTTACCCGTCAAGAACTTAATTTCATCGATCGCGTGTATCTTATTGGCTGCGGCACTTCCTATCATGCGGGTCTTATTGCCAAAAACCTTATAGAGGGCTGGGCTCGCATTCCTACCGAAGTGGAAGTTGCCAGCGAATTCCGTTACCGTAATCCCATTATTACGCCCACTACCTTGGTGGTTGCCGTTTCTCAGTCTGGTGAAACGGCAGATACGCTCGCTGCTATTCGCGATGCGCGTATCAGGGGCGCCAAAGTGTTTGGTATCACTAACGTAATCGGTTCCCCAGTTGCTCGTGAGTCGGATGGCGTAATCTACACCAAGGCAAACAAAGAGGTTGCGGTTGCTTCAACGAAGTCGTTCATCGGTCAGGTGGTGAGCCTTACGCTTTTGGCCCTTCTTTTGGGTCGATCGAAGGGCAAGCTCACCTTGAACCAGACGCGCATGCTCTTCACTGAGCTTGCTGACACTGCCGACCAGATCGAGGAAATCCTGCAAGACACTTCTGCTATTGAAGATGCGGCGCACTTCTTCGACGGTCGCCAGTCAACTCTTTATATTGGCCGTGGCTTGGGTGAGGCAACATGCTATGAGGGTGCGTTGAAGCTGAAGGAAATCAGCTACATTCATGCTGAGGCATATGCCGCTGGCGAAATGAAACATGGCCCTATTGCCTTGCTCGATGAAGGGTTCCCGATTGTTGCAGTCGCAACGCAGAGCGCTACCTACGACAAAACGGTTTCCAACCTTGAAGAGTCGAAGTCACGCGGGGCAAAGATTATTGCCATTGCCACCGAAGGCGATGAGGCCATCAAGAAGGTCGCCGATCATGTTATCTACATCCCGAAGGTTCGTGATGCCTTCATGCCCATTACTGCAAGTGTTCCATTGCAGCTTCTGGCTCGCGCGGTGGCGGTTGCTCGTGGCTGTGACGTCGATCAGCCTCGTAACTTGGCAAAATCGGTTACGGTTGAATAGGTATGCTCATGTCTGATCCTTCGATGGGAAATCGAGACATGGTTGAAGACGGCACTGCTCATAAGGGCGGTGCCGTTTCTTCTGCCACTCTCAATGAAACGTCGGCGACTTCCGCTATGCGTGAAGCTTCTCAAGATGCGCAGAAAGCGGGCATTCTACCCGAATCGGTATCAATGGGCGTAGACATTGTTGAGGTTGCACGTATGCGTGCAATCATGAAGCGCTCGCCTGCATTCATTGAGCGCTCGTTTTCGTGCGAAGAACGAGCCTACTGTGATGCAACAGCTTCACCTGAGTTTCATTATGCTACGCGCTTTGCTGCAAAAGAGGCTGTGGTTAAGGCTTTAGGCACGGGTTTTAGGCACGGTATCAGGCCTAATGATATTGAGGTGTACCTCAATGCCAAAGGCAAGCCTCGCGTTCGGCTCCATAGAGCCGCTGCGAAGATCGCCGCTCATTTAGGCATCGAGGAGATTCCGCTTTCGCTCTCATATACCCACAACGAAGCGGTTGCTTGTGCACTTGCCTTGACTGAGGATTCTCGTACGAAGGCAAAGGCGCGTGTTACTACATCAGCTCAAGATTTGTCGCGTCAATTCAAAGAGGCTCGTTCCCTTTTGGATGACCTGCCGGCTGCTGATGGGAAAGAAGGTGCGTAAACCCATGGATAGCAAGACGGATTATGCGTCGCTTGTGCCTATTCCCCCTGCTGATGCCCATAAATATTCTCGAGGTAAAGCGATAGTTGTCGCTGGCTCTGCCGCTTATCCGGGTGCTGCATGCCTGTCGTCTTGCGCGACGCAGCTTGCTGGTGCGGGCTATACGCAGGTTTTCACAGCAAAAAGCAACATGGCGCTGGTCCAGGCGTTTCGCCCTTCACTGGTGGTTGGCTCTTTCGCCTCATTGGATGTCGCCTCTGCTCTTCCTGCGCAGCATCCTGGCGCCTTTGTGGTTGGGCCGGGGTTTGATTCCTCGGAGGCTGATGCTGAAAATGTGGCTCGCCGTGTTCTGAAGCAGGCCTCGGCACCGGTGTTGGTTGATGGCGGTGCTCTCGCTTTCATGCCCTCGCTGAAAATGCGCAAAGTGTTGCGTCGTCGCAATGAACAGGGGAGTGTAACCGTCCTAACTCCGCACAAGGGTGAAGCAGCGCGTCTTGGTGCTCCTTTTGGACTGAACTTAGATAATATGCTGCAAGAAGAAGCAGCCTATTCTCTTGCATTGGCTTATGGTGCCGTCGTTGTTCTCAAAGGGCCCGATACGGTAATCGCTTCGGTAGAGCATAGCTGCAGGGTAACGAATGGTTCCGCTGCGCTTGCAAAAGCTGGTACGGGTGATGTGCTTGCTGGGGTAATTGGTGGCTTGCTTGCTCAGGGTATGAGTGCTTTCGATGCTGCCCATCTGGGGGTATATATACATGCAGAAGCAGGTAATATTGCGGCTGAGCGCAAAGGCGTTGTTAGCACCTGCGCCGAAGACGTGCTTGATGCTGTGCCTGAGGCCTTTATGCGTATAGGCAAATAGAACAAGATAAGCTCTATTACTACTGTCTTGGTGTGATGCATCTGATGCTGGCTTTTGCTTTGTTGAGTTACTGCTAGGTCTATGTCGCGTTAGCTGATTGGCTTGCAGTGCATCAACGTTGAGGGTAAACGAGAGGATTTCTTTCATGTCTAACGAACAGGGTTCCGTGCCCGAAGAAACACTGGCAGAGCGTGTTTTACGTCTGCGTCGCGAAATCGAATATCACACACATCGTTATTATGTCCTCGATGACCCCGAAATATCAGATGCTGCGTTCGACTCCCTTATGCGCGAGCTTCGTGACCTGGAGAATGAATATCCTTCATTGCAAGACCCTTCGTCTCCAACCCAGCGCGTTGGTGGAGCTGTAGGCAATCAATTTTCCCCCGTAGTTCACGAACAGCGCATGTATTCTCTCGACAATGCTATGGATTTGGACGAGCTTGATGCATGGATGGATCGGACCGAAGAAGCCTTGGGTGCGCTTCCTCCTTTGGTCTGCGAACTCAAGATAGATGGTTCTTCGCTGGCGCTTACCTACGAAGACGGCAAGCTGGTTCGTGCCGCCACTCGCGGTGATGGCACCACGGGCGAAGACGTTACGGTTAATGTACGTACGGTTAACGATATTCCTTTGCGTCTGTGGGATGAAGGTGCTGGGGATGTTGTCGAAGGCGTTTCCTCGGTTGAGGTCCGTGGCGAAATATACATGTCGAAGGCAAGCTTCGAGGCGCTCAACGAGCAGGCTGAGGCAGTGGGGAATCGCACGTTCGCCAATCCTCGTAATGCCGCCGCTGGATCCCTTCGACAGAAAGATCCCTCTGTTACGCGTGAGCGTGAGTTGTCAACTTTCATGTATGCGATTGCGCGCGATCAGTCCATCAAAGTTTCAGGGCAGTGGGAGTTGCTGCAGTGGCTCCGTAGTTGCGGCTTTCACGTAAACCCCGATGTTAAGCGCTGCGTCACGCGCGAAGAGGTGCGAAGGTTCTGCCGCGATTGCCTGGAGAAGCGTGCCGATCTGCCCTATGAAATCGACGGTGTGGTTGTGAAGGTGGATTCTTTTGCCTTGCAACATGAGCTTGGCTTCACAGCACGCGCTCCTCGCTGGGCCATTGCTTACAAATTCCCTCCAGAAGAAAAAACCACTATCTTGCGTGATATCACTATTCAGGTTGGGCGAACAGGCGCGTGCACGCCTGTAGCCGAGCTTGATCCGGTTTTGGTGGCTGGCTCTACGGTTGCTCGAGCTACCCTCCATAACGAAGACGAGGTTTTGCGTAAGGATGTGCGTATTGGCGATACCGTTATCGTCCGAAAAGCCGGCGATGTTATTCCTGAGGTTCTGGGCCCTATCCTTTCGTTGCGCCCTGAGGATTCTCAACCTTGGGTTATGCCGAAGGCTTGCCCCAGTTGTGGCTCTCCTATTGTTCGAGAGAAGGGTGAAGCGGCTTATCGATGCGTATCTATCGACTGTCCGGCTCAGGCTCATGAGCGATTAACTCATTGGGCAAGTCGAGGTGCACTCGATATTGAAGGTATGGGCAATGAGATCGTTGCTCGTCTCATTGAGTCGGGCAATTTAACCGATGTTGCCGATTATTACGATCTTTCGCAGGATACGTTGGAGCATTTGGATACTGGTCGGACCACCACCAAGGGCGAGCGGATTGAGCTGGGCCCTGTGGTGGCATCAAAGCTTATGCTTTCAATTAACGAAAGCAAGAAGTGTTCGTTGGCACGTGTTCTTTTCGGATTGGGTATTCGTCACGTTGGCAAAACCACGGCAGAGGCTATTGCGAAAGTGTATCCTTCTATGAACTTGCTTCGTGGCGCAAAGGTTGACGACCTGGCGGCAATCGATGGCGTTGGCTCGATTATTGCGCAGAGTATTTGTGACTTCTTTGCAACTGAAGATAATGTAAAGGTGGTAGAGCGTTTGGCGGCTGCGGGCGTAACCATGGAAGAAGAGCTCCATGAAAACACATTGCCCCAAACCCTTGCGGGTCTAACGTTTGTGCTTACTGGCAGTTTAGTTGAATCGGGTATGACGCGTACCGAAGCCGGCAATAAGCTGAAAGAGTACGGAGCAAAGGTTTCTGGAAGCGTTTCTAAAAAGACCAGCTACGTTATTTGCGGCGAGGCTGCAGGGTCTAAACGCTCCAAAGCTGAAAGTCTGGGAGTTCCTATTTTGACAGAGCGGGATTTTCTGGAATTGATCAAAACCGGGTTGATCTCAGCTGTTGAAGAACGCGGGAGAGAAACGGGCTTGTTTGCAGCCAGTGACTCTATCGAAGAGACCGAGCGTCAGGATGTGGCTGCTCCTGCACCGAACGAAACGGACTGATAATGGCAAAGATTCGCGTAGATGATCTACTTGTCGAGCAGGGTTATTTTGCTGATAGGGATGCGGCTTTGCGTGCGGTTATAGCGCGTGAGGTGCGAGTAGACGATGTGTATGTGTCGAGCGCTGCTTTAAAAGTTCGTCCCGATGCTGATCTTTTCGTCAAAAATACCAAGAAATTCGTTTCCCGTGGTGGGCATAAGCTTCAGGGCGCGCTTGATCACTTTCGACAGGATGTTGCGGGTTTTCGTTGCGTTGATGTTGGGTCTTCTACGGGCGGGTTTTCGGATTGCCTGCTTCAGGCGGGGGCTGCCAGTGTGGCATGCGTAGATGTCAACTACGGCCAGCTCGCTTGGAGTTTGCGTCAAGATCCTCGTGTGAGTGTGTTCGAGCGCACCAACATTCGTTTAGCGAGCCCCGAGAGTCTTGGTGCTCCATTTGATATGGTGGTATGCGACTTAAGTTTTATCGGATTGGCCCAGCTAGCTGATGTGTTCGCCAATCTTTGTGAAGAGGGCAGCATCTTTTTGGGGCTTATCAAACCGCAGTTTGAAAGCCAGCACGAAGAAACCGATCATGGCATTGTCCGAAGCGAAGCGGTTCGTCAGCGTGTGGTTGATGAAGTCACCCAGGCGTTGCGCGAGGTGGGATTTAGAGTGAACGGGGTAGTGGAAAGCTCGATCAAGGGCGCAGAAGGAAATGTGGAATACCTTGTTCATGCTACGTTCCTAGGAAGCGAAGCATGAGACATATTGAAATCAGCGCTTCTGAAAAGCTCCTGGAGTATATGGATCGCAAAGGATATCACTGCATCGCTGTTGAGCCTATTAGTCCAAAGGGCTGTTGCGCAGATATGACCGAGCTCCATTCACGTTTTGTGCGCGATAAAGACGTGCCTCGGCTGAAAGCAAGAAACTGTAGTGTGTTTGAGGCACCTTTTGGCGAGATGCTTGTTTTGGAAAAAGGATTGGAAATCGACGATGAAATTTATTTTGATCTGCGTAGCTTCTTCGGTGTGAAAGATATTGCAACAAGAGGCATTCGCCCATTTTCCTTTTAACCATTAAGGTATCAACGAGGTTTTCATCGATCAGGTACAGCACGGGCCCC
>OGQD01001442.1_pt1 | contig 15340 bp, 13 predicted proteins | sample 1553091 | NCBI WGS metagenome assembly OGQD01 (sample SAMEA2580290, study PRJEB22360) | human gut metagenome | biome: human gut; feature: human-associated habitat; material: faeces | place: Denmark | collected 2008/2010
GGAAGGCATATTCCCGCTTGTTCGCCGGCCAATCTGAAGAGGCGAACCTCCCGTTCCCGAAGCCGACATCGGGAACAAAACCAATCAAAAAAGGAAGGCCTGCAGGACGTCTTCTTCAAAAAGGCCGACTGACTGATTGACGTCAGTACTGACTGAATTCAGTACTGACTGACTGAAGTCACGGTTTTGCTGTTTTGCTGTTGTGTTGACACACTGTTTTGTTGTTTTACTGACGTACTGTTTTGCAGGCTCTCTGTTTTGTTGTTTTGCAGACATATTGATTTGCGGATACCAGTTGGATACAGAGGGCTGGAGCGACAACAAGGCTTCGGCCGTTGTCCACATTCTTGCCTTGAGAAGGGTTGGCCGACACACGAATGGCGGAGGCCCGATAAACACACGGTAGGAACCGCAGAAACAGGCCATACACCTCAAAAACCACCGCGAAGCATAACTTATACCGCCAAGCTCCATCATAGCTCAAGCGCGAGAAAAATGGGCAACAAATTGATCTTGGGCGGCAGCGGGGATCGAGGACGGTGGACGAAAGATGGGCCAGGGAACGAGAGACACGACACCCAGCCGAAGCATGGTTTTTCTCCTTTCCATCGGTAGCATCTTCAAAAGCGGGCCGGAGCGAATACGACAACCTTTTCCGCGGGGAAAGGGCTCTGCCGAAAGAGGCCTTTCGCTGCGGAAACCCCACCGGGCCCTGAGGTTGGCATTTCGCGCCGGGCCCTTACCTTGCTGCCGGATGAAAAGGAGCTGAACTCACAACCGCCCGTTGCCGTTCCACTCGCCATAAAGGATTCCCTATACGTATCGCCGACATCACATAAATAAATTCAACATGCCGGACGATTCCAGGAAATAATGGACGCCGGACAAGCAGAAAATGATTTTCTTCAACCCAAACACCGGAAAAGAGGTTTCATGCCAGTAGAAAAATGAAAGAGTACAAGCAGAATATCAACACATATTCTTGATTTTTTGCTATCTTTATTACTTCTTCTTCCGACTGGGCGAACAGTCGATTAAATATGTTAACTTTGTGACAACATACGGACAATTTGATGAAAAAAAACAAAACATATACATTCATTGATCTGTTTGCCGGAGCAGGAGGACTTTCCGAAGGCTTCATCAGAGCCGGATATACGCCGATTGCGCATATCGAAATGAACAAGGACGCCTGCAACACACTGAAAACACGATCGGCATTCCATTATCTTCAGAAAAACGGAATGCTGGCGATCTATGAAGATTACCTCAAACACAAGGAAGAGGGGACCGACGGGAGCAAACTCTGGAACCAGGTTCCGAAAAGCGTGACCAACACCACGATTTGTGCGACGATTGGAGAAAATACGATTGATGATATTTTCAGAAACGTGGATGAACTCAAAGGCAAGCGCAAGGTGGATATCATCATCGGAGGTCCTCCCTGTCAGGCCTATTCCGTCGCCGGCAGAGCACGTATGGGCAAGGAGGTCGAGAAGGATCCTCGAAACGAGCTGTACAAATATTACGTACGGTTTATCAAGCACTATGATCCCGAGATGTTCGTATTCGAAAACGTATTGGGTCTGTTGACAGCCAAACGTGGAGAACCCTTCGCGGATCTCAAACGACTGGTTGACGAGCTCGACTATGACATGGACTGCAAGGTTCAGGTTGCCTCCCAACACGGAGTACTGCAAAATCGGCAGAGAGTCATTATCGTAGGCTGGAAGCGCGCCGTAAAAGGATCGAAAAGTCCGTACCATTATCCGGAACTGCCCGTGGAAGAGTGCCCCTATCAGGTCCTGAAAGATCTGTTCTCTGACCTGCCGGCGCGAAAGGCAGGCGAAGGGAAATTCTGCGAAGCAGTTTCATACGTCAAGCCCTTGTCCCAGATGCCGTACCTGGACCGGTCCGGAATACGAGGCGAACTTGATTTTACAACCCAGCATGTAGCCAGGCCAACCAACGAGAACGATCGAAAAATATACAAGATAGCTGTCGAGAAGTGGTTGAATGAACACCATCGGCTGAACTATGCACAACTGCCGCCCGAACTGCAGACTCATCGGAACAAGGAAACCTTCCTCAACCGTTTCAATGTTGTCGACCCATACGGGTACAGCCACACGGTAGTAGCACACATCGCCATGGACGGTCATTACTACATCTACCCGACGCTGCATCCAACATTGGAAACGGTACGCTCCATTACGGTTCGGGAGGCTGCCCGTCTCCAGTCCTTTCCGGACGATTACTATTTCGAAGGAAGCCGGACATCCGCCTTCAAACAAATTGGCAATGCCGTACCGGTCGTACTTGCCCAAAGAATTGCGGAGGCCATCAAAAAAATGTTGTAGAAATTCTCAGACTACCTTCAACCCGACAATAAAACCTGCTTGCCACCATGGACTTCTCCTCTCTGAAAACCGCATCAGCCATTCCGGGAGCCGCAGCGATGATCGAAACGTTTCGAGCCATCGGCTACAGTCTGGAAACGGCAGTTGCCGATATTGTGGACAACTCGATATCGGCATCGGCCAAAAACGTATGGATCAACCGGATCTGGAAAGGAGGAGATTCCATTGTAACAATCAGGGACGATGGACACGGCATGTCCGGAGACGAGATTATTCAGGCCATGCGCCCCGGAGCACAGAATCCGCTGGAAGAACGGTCGGCAACGGATCTGGGACGTTTCGGTCTCGGACTGAAAACCGCCTCCTTTTCACAATGTCGGACACTGACCGTCATGAGTAAAACCCGGGGACAGTCTCCCGAATTCTGGACATGGAGTCTGGACCACGTTGCTCAATGCGACAGATGGGAACTGGTCCATTGGCTTCCGGAAGGGTTCGAGCATGAACTGGACAACCTCACGTCCGGCACCGTCGTTATCTGGACGGATCCGGACCGGATTATACCGGCCACGACAAAAGCCGAGAACGAAAATGCCAAACGGAAGTTTTCGGAGGCATTCGACAGGGTCAAGAAGCATCTTTCAATGACCTTTCACCGGTTCCTTGAGGCCAATTCCGTAACAATACATTGGTGCGGGCATGAAATTGATCCCTGGAATCCTTTCTGCCCGAAGGAAAGCAAGGTACAGGCCATGCCGTCCGAACAGATCGGAGAGCAGGTAACCGTCAAGGGATATATCCTGCCCCACAAGAACAATTTCTCTTCGGAGGCCGCATACAGACAGGCCGAGGGAATCTTCGGATTTTCCGCCCATCAGGGATTCTATGTCTATCGCGGAGACCGCCTGCTGCTGGCCGGAGACTGGCTGGGGCTGTTTCGCAAGGAAGAGGCCTACAAACTGGTCCGAATACAGATCAATCTGCCCAACAGCGTGGATTCCGACTGGCAGATAGACATCAGAAAAGCCAAGGCGGCGCCCCCCGTCGGATGCAGACAGCAGCTTGAATCCTATGCCAGACAGGCCTGCAACAAAGGATCCGAGGTTTACAGACACCGCGGGCGAATCCTCAGACAACGGGCCGGACAGGATTTTCAGAGCCTTTGGCTGGAAAAGAAAAAGGACAACAAATGGTCTTTCGTCGTCAACCGGGAACATGCGCTTGTCCGCAACATACGGGAACTCGCCAAAGAAAATCCGGACCAGGCCATTGACATGCTGCTGAAATTCGTGGAGGAATCCATCCCTTCCAAAACCATCTATGTACGGGAAGCCAACGATGACGACAGCCAGAAACAACCCTACTCGGACATGGATCCCGAACTGCTCCGCACAATGATACGGCGAATTTACGAAGGACAACTCGCCCAGGGACTGACTCCGGAACAGTCGAGGCTGGCCCTGAAACAAATGGAACCATTCAACGAATACGAAGACCTGATAGACGAACTGCAATGAATGAACTGAACGAAAAGGCAATCAACATGTGCCAGGCCCTGATCGGATTCAAGCCCGGTGTCAGCGACGAAGAAATAGACACGGCGATTTCCACGGTCACCAGCTTGCCCATGTTTGCCGGGCTGGATAAGATCGAGCTGAAGAAAAGCCTGTTGGCCATCTATAACGTAAAGGTGGATACCTACCAGATTCTGGAAGGACGTGACGCCCGTATTCCCTGGCTGAAGGAGTTCAAGGCGGAACGCCGTTCCGAATGGCAGTTCTGGACCCGATACAAGAAATATCTGGCCGAACAGAAACATTTTGCTCCAGAGGTCATCTCCCAGCTGGACGATCTGACCGACCGTATTCTGGACAAGCTGTTCAATCCGCAGCGCAATGATATCGTCATCAACAAGAAAGGGCTTGTCGTCGGTCAGGTACAGTCCGGCAAGACGGCCAACTATACGGGACTGATCTGCAAGGCTGCCGATGCCGGATTCAACCTGATTATCATTCTGGCCGGCATACACAACAACCTGAGGAGTCAGACACAGAACCGCATTGACGAAGGTTTTCTGGGATTCGATACGCAGAATACCAGAGCATACGACATGAACAGGACCATTCGAATCGGCGTAGGTCTGATTCCCGGTTTTGACAAGGCCATTGCAAATTCCTATACGACAAGCACCGAACACGGAGATTTCACCAGTCGGGCGGCAAATACGGCCGGATTCAACTTCAACAATCCGCAGCCGATCATTCTCGTCATCAAGAAGAACGCATCCGTACTAAAACGACTCTTCAGCTGGCTGCAAACACAGTCCAGCCACGGAGCCATAACCAACAAGGCCCTGCTGCTTGTTGACGACGAGGCGGACAACGCCTCCATAAATACCAGTCGGGACGGCGATGATCCGACCGCCATAAACAAAAACATATGCAAGATCATCAAGCTGTTTAACCGATCCGCCTACGTCGGTTACACGGCCACACCGTTTGCCAACATCTTCATACCACTCGACAAGGACGACCTTTTCCCGAAGGACTTTATCATCAACCTCCCGACTCCGGACAACTACATCGGTCCCGAGAAGGTCTTCGGGACTTCGGCAGAACCCGACGGGAACGAAGATCTTCTGCCCATTGTCTTCCCGGTTACGGACAGCGATACGTTCGTTCCCGCCAGACACAGGAGAGACGACCCGAAACCGACCGTGGATGATATTCCGGAGTCGTTGAGAACCGCCATCAAGTGCTTCATCGTTACATGTGCCATACGCATTGCCCGCGGCCAGGAAAACAAGCACAACTCCATGCTGATTCACGTATCGCGTTTTCAGGCGTGGCAGAATCACCTCAAGGAGATCATCGATCGTCTGTTCAAATACTACAGGAGCGAAATCGAGGCAAACGATTCGACCATGCTGGAAGAATTCCGCCGGATTTTCGAGGAAGATACCCCGACCTACCGTTCGTATTGTACCATTACGCGGGAAATCATGGATTCCCCCGTGCTGTCCCGGGTCGACAACCAGATGAGGCTTCATACGTGGGAAGAGATTAAACCACTGCTGTATCGAGCGGTACAGAAGATCGAGGTCAAGTCCATCAACGGAACATCCGGAGACAGCCTGACCTATTACGAGAACGAAAGGAACGGCATATCGGTCATTGCCATCGGCGGAGACAAGCTGTCTCGAGGGCTTACGCTCGAGGGACTTTCCGTAAGCTACTTCCTGCGCGCATCGAAGATGTACGACACGCTGATGCAGATGGGACGATGGTTCGGCTATCGCCCCGGCTATGTGGATCTTTGCCGGCTCTTCACCAGCAACGAGTTGAACGAATGGTACCGCCACATAACGCTTGCCAGCGACGAGCTCCGGGAAGAGTTCAGATACCTGGCGGAATCCGGAGGAACGCCGGAGAACTATGCCCTGAAGGTTCGTACGCATCCCGGACAGCTGCAGATCACGTCCGTATCCAAAATGCGTCACACGAGAAACATTCAGGTTTCGTGGGCCGGTCGTCTGGTAGAGACCTACCAGCTGCTCCGGGATCCGGACTCCAAACGGAACAATCTGAAGGCAACAGACAGTCTGCTTTCAGAGCTCGGTACTCCCGTCATGATCAAAAGCGACTGTCTGTGGACCGGCATATCTTCCGACACTGTCTGCGACTACCTGTCCCGGTTCCAGCTGCCCGGATCACTGACCAAGGTCAGCCTTGACCTCATATGCAACTATGTCCGGGATCTGAATGAAGTCGGAGAACTCGTTTCCTGGGACATTGCGCTGATGAGCAAGAATATCGACAAGGACACATGCGTTCACACCTTCTCGAACGGCATACGGGTCGGTTGCTTCGTCCGCAGGCAGGCGGAAGATGCACAAAATGCCGGGACCTACTATATCCGCAAGAACCACATCGTCGGCAATCCGACCGACGAATTCATCGACCTTCCCGCCGACATGCTGTCAAATGCTCTTGACGAGACGAAAAAACGAAAATCCCAGGCCGGTGAAGAGTGGAAACACGAATATCCCTCACCGCAGCTCGTCAGACAGGAGTTCCGGTCCAAACAGACTCCCCTGCTCATGATTTACCCGTTGAATCCGGAGTCTTCCAACATGCCTGGTGTAAAGGACGCGGTCACCTATACGAAAGACGATGAACCGTTCATCGGATTCGCCATCGCATTTCCGCACAGCGATACCGACAAGGCCGTCTCCTATGTCGTCAATCAGGTGGCAGACTTTGCGGTTACGGAGGAGGACTTCGACAGCACCAACGACAACACCTATGATGAACAGTAATTCAATAACCGACATATGGAACAATCTGGCCTCGGCAAAGGAAGTCGGATTCACCAAACGCAGGATTCCGGTTGAGTCTCCCTTGTACGTATACGGGACATACCGATATCCGGACAACCTGTACGGCATCGCTTTCTCACATGACAGCAGCCGGAGCATTCCGGCAGACCGGTTCAAATGTCTGAAGGAACTTGATATCCAGCAAATGCCGGATACAAGTTTCGAACACAGGAGTCTGCTGCAGATTCAGCTGCGTCACACGGACTGCCTCGGTGTATTTGCCACATTGTGCACGGACCTGACGGAGGCCGTAACCCGGACATCTACCGAAGAGGCCGCCATCCGCGTCGTACTGAATCAGCTCGAGATGTGGAGAACCCTTTTTGACCGTGGTCTTGCGGCAGGGCTCACCCCGTCCGAACAGCAGGGTCTGTATGGCGAACTTCATCTGCTGGCCCGCATGCTGCGCCGAAACACCGGATCCAAAGCGGCAATCATCGGCTATTGGGTCGGTTGCGACAAGGCCATGAGAGACTTTCAGGGCAGGGACTGGGCCATTGAGGTAAAGACTACGTCAACCAACAGCTCGGACCGTCTTACGATAAACGGCGAGCGTCAGCTGGACGATTCTCTGCTTGACAGGCTGTTTCTGTATCACCTTTCCGTGGAGGTATCCCGAAAAAACGGGCAGACCCTGAACCGGGAAGTCGAGGATCTGCGAAAAATGCTGTCGGACGACGCTTTCATCCTTCGTCAGTTCAACACCAGTCTGACCCATGCGGGATATTTCGATGAGCATGCACCGCTCTACCAGGATCGCTGCTACAAAGACCGCGGGGGACAGGCCTATCGCATATTGGGGGACTTTCCCCGTATCGTGGAACAGGACCTGCGCAACGGGGTCTCCAATGTTACATATGTCATCAATACGTCCGCCTGCGAAGAATACCAGGTAAGCGACACGGAACTCTTCAAACAGACAATCGACCATGAAGGAGATTGACAAATTCTATCAGTCCCTGATGCAGGACGTTGTCGCCATGCAGTCGGGTGACGAGGACGGCAACACCCAGGAACAGATATTTACCCGGATCTGTCTGGACATGCTGTCCGATGCAGCCGAAACGGAAAACGTATCGGTTGCCTACGATGAACGAGATCTGAAGAAAAAGGGACAGCACAAGATCAACGGATACGCGATTTCGGACAACTACGAAACCGTGGATCTGTTCATCACCCTTTATGCCAACACCACGGAGATCCGTACGATTTCCAAGAGCGAGGTTGATACGGCTTCAAGGATGATTACGAACTTTTTCCGCCGGGCCGTATACAACGACTACGTCAACGAGATTGCCGAGTCCTCCGAGATCTTCGAATTCGCCAATACGCTGGCCAACTACGCCGAATTGCGCAACAATCTGATTCGCGTAAACGCCTTCATCCTGACAAACGGCACATACAAGGGCGAACTGCCGGCCAGTCAAACCATCTGCGGATACAACATCTACTACAAGGTCATAGACATCGAGTACCTGTACAAGATCTCCGAACAGGCCGGAGTCCCCATCGAACTGGATTTCGAAGACCTGAACGGTCTCCGGTACGACATACCCTGCCTTGCCGCCAACCTGAACAATCCCGAATACGAAGCCTATGTAGCCATAATCCCTGGAGAATGTCTTGCCCAGTTGTATGACTGCTACGGAGCCAGACTGCTGGAACAGAACGTACGGTCGTTTCTTCAGTTTACCGGAAAGATCAACAAGGGCATACGGGAAACCATCAAGAACGAACCGCACATGTTCCTGGCCTACAACAACGGCATTGCGGCAACCGCCGACCACGTTGAGCTGGATGAAACGGGGCACTTCATCAGACATATCAGCAATCTCCAGATTGTGAACGGAGGACAAACGACCGCCTCCATCTTTTACACGAAGAAAAAGGACAAGGCGGATATCTCCAGCATTCTGGTTCAGGTGAAGCTGTCCGTCATCAAGGTCAAGGATCAATACGCGGACATAGTTTCACGAATATCACGTTATGCCAATACCCAGAACAAGGTCAACGATGCCGACTTTTCGGCCAATAATCCGGCCCTTGTAGAAATCGAGCGAATTTCGAGATACGTATTTGCCCCGGCGACTCCGACCAACAACCTGCAAACGGCCTGGTTCTTTGAACGTGCCCGCGGACAATACAAGACCCTGCGGGCCAAGGAAGGATTCACGAAATCGCGCCAAAAGGCCTTTGACCTGAAATATCCCAAGAAACAGGTCGTCACGAAAGTGGAACTTGCCAAATATGTCAATGCCTGGCAGGAAACATACAACGGCAAAAATCTGGCTATCGGACCACATATCGTTGTTCGAGGAAATGAGAAGAACTATGCCCGCTTCATAAGCTACACTCTCCCGGACGCCAAACATATTGATGTTGCATGGTTTGAAGATGCGATAGCCAAAGCCATTCTGTTTAAAACTGCAGACAAGCGATACGGCACAAAACTCACAGGAGATCATATCGGCGAATTGAAACAGGTTGTCGTTCCATATACGCTGTCTCTTCTGAACATCATTACGAACGGCAAACTGGACTTATATCGAATCTGGAAAAATCAGTCTGTCTCACCGGCCCTGTCAGATTTTATATACGATCTGATGAAGCAGATCAACGGGTATATTCTCAGAGAATCCCCTGTTTCCCACTATATCGAATGGGCGAAGAAGGAAGAGTGCTGGATAAAAGTTCGCTCAAATAAATGGGCATACAATCTCGATGAAATTCGTCAGGACTTCATTGATGAAAAGAATCCACCCAAACGCAACCATAAAAATGATGTTGAAGACGAAGAGTCGGACAATCGACACAAGGAAGGCATCATACGGGCCATTCCATTCTCCCTCTGGAAGAAGATAGAGACATGGGGCCGTGATACGGAAATGCTGCAACCGACCCTGACCTCCTTGGCCAGCGATATTGCATACAAGATCAAGAACAACCGCAAACTGAATGACAGCGATATCTCCAGAGGCTATCTGATTTACGAGAATGTCTGGCAACACAACCCGGAACTTCTTGAGGAAGCCGACAGTCTGGCCGAACAGGATCGAGCAAAATCAGAAGAGGCTTCAGTTACCTCGTCTCAACAGGCTGACGGTCAGGACGAGATTACATTGGAGCTGATACGGTCCATGGTAGAATGGGACAAACGCCGACGAATCCTTGAGGACTGGAAATGGAAGGCCATGAAGGATGTCGCCGACGGGACGAAACCGTTAACCGACAGGATGAAATATGCCTTCTACTTCAACCTGCAAAAGCTCAAGAAGGCAGGATTTCCCAATTGACAAGCGCCATGGATATCTGGAGCCGCGAAAAAAGATCCGAGGTCATGTCCCGAATCAGGAACAAGGGTACGAAGCCGGAAGTTACGCTTCGCAAGGCCCTTTTCGCCCGCGGATTTCGCTATCGCGTCAATGTCAAAACTCTTCCCGGGAAACCGGATATCGTTCTGCCTCGATACAAGACGGTCATTTTCGTTCATGGATGTTTCTGGCACGGACATCCCGGCTGCAAATATGCATATACCCCCAAGAGCAATACGGAATTCTGGGTTAACAAGATATCAGGCAACCGGGAACGGGATGCAGTCATAAAACGCGAACTTGAAGAATCCGGTTGGAAGGTAATTATCGTCTGGGAATGCGAGATCAGACATGGGAAAGATTTACCAAGTTTAATAGAGCAATTATCTGTTAATATTTGCGCACAATAATAGATGTTACAAATATTCAAGAATGAATAACCCACCCATTCAATCGAATAATAGACACTCCATTAGGAGTATATCTTATTTCAACTCTAAGCCATATTTCTCATTTACAAAGAATGCAAGTTAGTTTATATAATAATCCTTCTACATAATTATCAGTTGAAGCGGTTCCAAGTTCTTCAATATTCGGATTGTCATGTGGAGGAAGGTAACCATAAAAACGACCGTCAGAATCATTGAGCATCAAATTAAATACTTCATGTCCTACGTTGGTTTTACAGTATGCACCAGATCCTAAATCAACTACCATGTAATTGGATGGTAAGGTAAATTATAGTCTGTGATGCTACCTTAAAAACGTTATTAATATATTCGAGCAATTTTCTGCATTGTTGCAACTAGGATTAAGAATTAAGAATAGATTCCCCACCCTTAAACTCCTCCCTTTTCAGGACTCCTTCCTTCAACAGATTGCCACCATATTCAGCCACTAATTTTATCACATGGTGTTGAATCAATCCAATAAACACCATCTTCCCGCGGCACATCAACTTTATCAACTCTCAGCGTAAATCGAACAGATCTGTCATCGTTCATAAACAGATATACGATGTCATTTTCGATTTGACATTTGTCTTACAGTTTACAAATCTCAATTAATGTCTTAGATGATTACAGATAGTTTCATTGGCAAAGGCCAGCCATGGCGATTTTGTAACATAATTCATTTCCCCAATAAGTTAAAACTGTTGCGGCCGCAACCTCCTACTATAAAACGGGCACAAATAACATACCAGGAACACATATGAAAACCAACTAGTTATCGAGTATCTTTTTCTATGAAGTACTGACACTGTTCGCCTCATGAAGCCGATGTTGACTAATAAAACTCTCCGACAATACCTTTAACACAACCATCACGAGCTGTGGTTTTCAACAGATCTGCATCCGTATGACTCTGTTTGGAAACGATCAGTTCCATTGCATACATTACCAACTCTATATCTACATTCCGATTATAGACGTACAAGCAATTAGGGAGGCATTGGATATACCATATATATCCGTCAAATTTATCATAAATCACATCGAAGACTACATGAGGAAGTTGCACGCCTTGTTCTGCGCCGACGGCGAAACAAGTATATGCCTCACGATCAATGATACCACAGATACGCACTCTGATAGAATGGCTGTTTCGACAGTGTGAGCACCTTCTGTATCAGACGCAACTTACTTTCCACAAAGATAAAGTTTACATTAAGCAGGGAATGGATTTTAGAGCGCAATAGAGCTTCAATACTCCTTTTCGAGTATTCGACGATCTGCCGATACTCATTGATGGCAATATAATATCGCTACACTGAAGATTTCAGATAATTAAATATTTCTTTCAGTATACACTCCTCTTCTTGGGTAACTCTATCTATCGTCTCTTTGGGAGCTTTATCGGACGACAGCTATGAATGAACTGTCTGGTATAACTTAATAATTTCTGAAGTGCAGTATCCAATTTACCCAACAACAGCCACGCCAAATCACCCATTGTCCGCATAGAATAGATACTATTCAATATCAGGTCTCTATTCTTTCAGACAACATAAGGCATGACAAAGTAGACCAATCTTGCCCTTACATCGGAAAACAATCAGCGTTACATCGCATCCATTGCGAAGCGCATCCATAATTGGCTACCGCTTCTGTCTCACTGTCGCAAAAGAATTCAGGACTGTGGTAGCCCGCTATTAGAAATGGCTTATTTGGCTTCATATTCTTACTTATTCCTCCATTACACAATCACGATAACGCAAAAATAGCAATGGTCTTTTAATAAAAGACAAACTATCTTATAAACAAAATACCAAGACAATAATTAGGAAATAAGAATCTCCATAAATAAAAAATTAGTATCTTTGTTATTGACAATATTAGGTTAATATTAAAATTAAACGTATGAAGTATTCTAAACCTTCTTTTCTCGTCAGCGGAGATATTATGGCTGCTGATTGTCGTCCCAATGCAAAACCTTGTGGACGACCTTGTAATCCTCCCGCACCGAGAGGTGGCAAGTAAATTATGAACAGACATGGCTTTTGCCATGTCTGTTATTATTTTTATTTAAAACAATACTTATGCTCTTCAAAAAGAATCCTTATGTTATTTTTCGAGAATACGACCAATTTGGTCTATTAGTAGCTTATCGGCATTTTGCATATGGATCTAACCATAACTCCCCCCTATATGACACCGCCATATCTACTAGTGGGAGTATTATATATCAACAATTAAACGATAAGCCACAAACTATAGATGAGATTACCAACAATGTTTCTTTAATTTTTAAAGATGTTGATAAAGATGTATTGAGACAAGATGTTTCAGAATTTCTAATACAGCTTGCTATAGCTAATTATGTAATCGTAGAAAATGCACCCGATTTATCTCTAAATAATAGAATACTAACTAGCGAACCAAATATATCTAATATAAACAACATTTTCGAAAAATATAATATCCCCTTACCTCGATTAAGTTCTGTCCACGTTGAGATTGCAAGTAGATGCAATGAAAGATGTATTCATTGTTATATTCCTCACGAAAATAAAAAAGATTTCATAAGCGAAAAGCTATTTCACAAGTTGCTTATTGAAAGCAAACTGCTACGGGTTCTTCACGTTACCATTAGTGGGGGAGAACCGATGTTACATCCAGCATTTTGTAGTTTTTTAGCTCTTTTAAGACAAAATGAGTTTGCGGTCAGCGTATTGAGTAATTTAACACTATTAACAGAAAATATTGTTCATGAAATGAGATTAAATCCCTTGTTAGGTGTTCAAACATCTGTATATTCTATGGATGAAAATATACACGACATGATAACTACCGTCAAAGGAAGTCTTAGAAAAACTATTAATGCCATAAATTTACTCTTAGACAATGGGATTCCTATACAAATCAGTTGTCCTATTATGAAACAGAATAAAACATCTTATAAATCTGTTGAAAAATGGGGAAATGAGCATGGAATACAAGTAAATGCAGATTACGTCATAATAGGAGGATATAATCACACAAAAGAAAATTTGGACTGTCGTTTATCTCCAACAGATATCAAAGTTCTGCTAGAATCTTCTCAGGATCCTATATTGCCCAATTCCCCAAAAGATCCGAATAACTATATATGTAACGTAGGGGGAGGATCTATTTGTGTCTCTGAATTAGGTACAATATATCCTTGCGCAGGTTGGCAAAATTGCATACTAGGGAATCTACAAAATGAAAGTTTACAAGATATCTGGTTTAAATCAAAAAAACTAAACACTCTAAGAAATCTAAAACTACACCAAATAAACGGATGTTCCCAATGCACATATGCACAGTTCTGCGAACCATGTCTTGTTAGAAATGCCAATGAAAGTCCGACTGGAAACCCTTTAGAAAAAAATACCTTTTTTTGTGAAATTGCAAAAATTAAATATAACCTAGTTACCAATAAATAGAAATCAAATTTTATATTGAACATATATTCAATAGAGTCTATTAAACAAACATTTCAGCAAAATAAATCTTCCTCATAATTTTGTATTGAGAACAAATAAAATGACCACCGTAACGAAATAACTTCTGCCATTTCGCTCTTTTCCATACAAATCTGCCAACAATATCCATGAATCGCCTGTTTTCAAGGAAATAACGTCGTGATATCCGTTTCACATCAAGATTCAAATTTTGCTGAGTCGTTAAATTCTTGTAATTTTCGTAAAATTTACGGACTAATTTCACGAAGCAATATGAAAAAAGACTTTGGATCGAAGAGCTGGCTCTACCCGATGCCCGTACTGATCGTGGCAGCCTATGACGAGCAAGGTGTGCCCAATGTCATGAATGCTGCCTGGGGCGGCATGTTTACCGATGAGACAATCGGAATCTGTCTCTCCGCCGGGCATAAAACCACGAAAAATATCCTTGCGACACGTGCCTTCACCGTCAGCATGGCTACGGTCGATCAAGTGACAGCCTGCGACTATGCGGGTATCGTCTCCGGGAATAAAGTTCCCGACAAATTCGCCCGGGCAGGATTTCATGCCACGCCTTCGGCACACGTCAATGCCCCGATGATCGACGAACTGCCCATGACGCTCGAGTGCGAACTACTCTCCTATGATCCCGCAAGCTGCCATCTGACAGGACGTATCGTCAATATCTCGGCCGACGAAAGCATTCTGACCGACGGGCAAATCGACCTGCGTAAGTTGCGCCCGATCAGCTTCGACCCCATTCATCTCGAATATATCGAATTGGGAGCTACGGTCGACAAGGCCTTCTCCTGCGGCAAGAAACTAAAATAGCGAGACCTACCGCTATTCAGGATGTACGACCCTCGGGAAAACCGGATTATCATCGACGGAGAGGATAAAACCGACTCCGTCGAACGCTGTTGGTACACCTCAAGGCCCAACCGCTGCCATGTCATTTTCTGCAATTTCCCGAAGACCTACTCCTATGTCCCGAGCAAAGTGCTATGGCTGAAGGATCCCGTGGTATTCGATCCGCAGCATTGCCATCTGCTCCACAAAGGCCGCCGGATAGAGCCTCTCTCCTACATCGCCGCTTTCCAACAAGGCTCGCGGCGATTCTGGTATGTGGAATACGCCAACGGCACCGGAGCCCACTACAAGGGATCGGAGGTCGAACTCGTTCGGTCGTGTCTGGAGGAGCCGCCCGCACAGGATCGCTTCGCCTATCTGCGCGAGGTGGCGGAACTCAACCCTCTGAAGACCGACGACGGACAGAAACTGCTGCTGATGCAGTACCAGAAGATCGACTTTGTCTCCGACCGTTCGGCAGCGGCCCTCTACCTGAATCCAGGCAAGGGCTCGCCCC
>OGQD01001444.1_pt1 | contig 15322 bp, 11 predicted proteins | sample 1553091 | NCBI WGS metagenome assembly OGQD01 (sample SAMEA2580290, study PRJEB22360) | human gut metagenome | biome: human gut; feature: human-associated habitat; material: faeces | place: Denmark | collected 2008/2010
AGGTCATGCTCTTCTACTGGATGCGCGAGTGGGCCGGCGTCATGTTCCTCGTCGGACTCATCGTCTATCTCATCTCCTTCTTCGTCGGAGGGGAGGAAAAGTAACCACTCAGTGATACAACCCTTCCTCATTGAGTCTTCGGGCGGCCTTTGGGCCGCCCTTTTTTTGCCGCCGGACTATCCAAGGCAAAAAACCTCCGCGCAGCAAAAGAGCGCGGGGGCTTTTTGCCCGCCTTCTTAGCCTGCATCAAGGCCGCAGCCAGCGCCGCTTCCTAGACTGTCGGCATCTTTGAAGCGAGGCGCAGCATGGAAGAATGGGTCGGCAAGCTCTGGCACCGCTGGATCACCAAGGCGGCGGGCGGCCACTATCCGGAAGCCGCCGTATCGCTGAAAACAATGGAGCGGCCGCTCGCCATTTTCTTCCGCGCCCTGGGCGGCGATGCGGGTTTGCGCGTGGCGGCTGCCACCGCCGACGCCTACGGCCACCGCCCCCGCCGGCTGGGCAAAAAGGCCCACCCCCCCCCGCCCGCGCCGCCACCCGCCGCAGCTGGCTGGCGCGGGTGGCGGGCAGCGGCGAGCGCCTGAGCTTTGCCCGGCGCGATCAGAACACCCTGCGCCTGCCGCCGCAGCTCGACGCCTTTCCCGATCCCGCGCTGAACCGCGACCTGTATTACTGGCTGGCAGCGCAGGCGGCCTGCCTGGATCGTCTGCCGGAGGAGATGACGCGCCCGGAGGTCGGCTATCTGCGCCGCAATCAGGCCGCCACGCAACTGGCGCTGGCGATCTGGCCGGGTCTGGCCAGCCGTTCCCGGCGGCTGGTCGCGGCTTATCTGCCGGAACGTCTTTCGCCCGACAAGATGCCGCCCGACGAAGCCGGGCGTGAACGCGCCATCCGCCGCGCCCTGGAAGAACCTGGCAGCATCGAGGCGCTGCCGGAAGTCAGCGACAAGGCGCCGCCGCCGCAACCCGTTCTGTTGTGGCTGCAATGGCAGGATGAAAGCGCAACAGCCGAAGCACCACGCAACAATGCAGGCGATCAGGGCAGCGAAGGCAACGAGCAGAAAGAAGGCGGCGCGAAAGACGCTTCACAGGACGCGCATCGCGCCGAGCGGGTGGAAACGCCGAAAGAAAAGAACGGCATGCTGATTTTCTTCCGCGCCGAAAGCCTCTTGTCGGTGGCCGAATTCATCCGCATCAACCGCAGCGTGGACGACGATCCCGACCCCAACGCCGAGGACGCCGCGCGCGAAATGGATCAGCTTTCGCTGGCGGAAAACGACGACCAGGAGCGCATCGCCTCGCGCATCCGCTTCGATCTCGACCTGCCTTCCGCCGCCGAGGACGACATTCCGCTCGGCGAAGGCATCCCGCTGCCGGAGTGGGATTACCGCAAGCAGCGCATGCAGGAAGATCACGTGCGCGTGCAGGAAATGGCCTCCCGCCATGCCGAACCCTCGCCCCTGCCGGAACGCCTGCGGCGCACCGCGCGCCGGCTGCACCAGCAGTTTTCCGCCATCCAGCCGGCCCGCCGCTGGCTAAAGGCGCAGCCGGACGGCAGCGAACTCGATCTGGACGCCGTGGTGCGCGCCACCACCGACCGCAAAAGCGGTCTGCACAGCAGCGGCCAACTGCATCTGGCGCTGGAAAAACGCGAGCGCGATCTGGCCTGCTTGGTGCTGGCCGACCTGTCGCTGTCCACCGATACCTGGGTATCGAGCGAGGCGCGCGTCATCGACGTCATCCGCGATGCGCTCTTGCTCTTTGGCGAAACCCTGCGCTCGACGGGTGACCGTTTCGCCATCTGCGGCTTTTCCTCGGTGCGCCGCAACCAGGTGCGCTTTCATCGCCTGAAGGAATTTTCCGAGCCGTTCAACGACGCCGTGCGTGGCCGGGTGCAAGCCATCCGCCCCGGCTACTACACGCGCATGGGCGCGGCGATCCGCCGTTCCAGCCAACTATTGGCCGAAGAAGCCGCTGGCCGGCGCATCCTGCTCATTCTGTCCGACGGCAAACCCAACGATCTCGACCTCTACGACAGCCGCTACGGCATCGAAGACACCCGCGCCGCCGTGCACGAAGCCCGTCGCCTCGGGCTGATTCCCTTCTGCCTGACCATCGACCGCGAAGGCGGCGGCTACCTGCCGCATCTGTTCGGCCCCACCGGCTACGCCATCATGCGCAGCCCGGAAGAACTGCCGCAGCGCCTGCCGATGTTCTATGCGCAACTGACGCGCTGAGCGCCGCCCAGACACGGGCCATGCGCCCCCGGCCGCCGGCCATGTGCATCTTCGCCCAAGCACAATGGTTTGACATTTGTCTACATTCGTTCGGGCCGACATCCGCTAAGATGCGGTTCTGTCGACAAAATTTCGTCACGCGCATGATGCAGTCAACTTCCCCGGCAGCCTCTGCTTTCCGCCCGAGGGCGCAAGTACAGCAAGGGCAAAATCACAGGCGTAAAAAAACCGGCGCTGTACGGGCCGGTTTTTGCGTCAGTTCCTGCGTCGTTTCGCTGGCTGACAAGAACGGAATCGGGCTGGCGGAGAGGGTGGGATTCGAACCCACGGTACCTTGCGGTACGCCTGATTTCGAGTCAGGTACATTCGACCACTCTGCCACCTCTCCGCAGCGGGCCGCATCATAGCACAGCTTATGCCCAGGATTCACCGCCTGTTTGCTTTTTGCGGAATTCTTTTCGGCGCCGCCCTAATCGTCGCCTGCGGCCGCTGGAGCGCGCCGCTGCCTTTTCCGACGCCGGGCAAGCAGGATCTGGTCGTCCTCATCCAGAGCGGGCCGCTCACGCATCTGGAGGATGCCGGCAACCCGAACAACGGCCTGGAGCACGATCTGCTCGAACTGTTCGCGGCGGAGCTGGGCGTGCCGGCGCGCTTCACGGTGAGCAGCGGCAGCGCCTTCGCCGGACAGCTCGCGCGGGGCGGCTACCACGTCGCGGCCGGCTGGCTGTCGCCGAGCGCCGACCCGGACATCGCCAACAGCGCCCCCCTGTTTTCCACCCACGACCTGCTGGTGCAGGACGACGCCTCCCTGCCGCTCACCGAACTGGCGCAACTGGCCAGCAAGACGGTGCATGTGCTGGCCGGTTCGCGGCAGGCGCAAACCCTGCGGCAACTCGCCGGGCGCATCCCGGAACTGACCGTCGCCGAGGTCGAGCGCAGCGACGCCCTCGATCTGCTGGATGAGGTGGGCGACCACAAGATCGGCTACGCCGTCATGGACTCCCGCCTCGAAGACCTCGCCACCCAGTACGCCCCTAGCCTGCGCAGCACGCTGAAACTGAGCGAGGCGGCTCCCATCGTCTGGCAACTGGGCGTGCACCCCAACCCGGAACTGCGCGCCCGGCTGGATGAATTCATCGCCCGCGTGCGCGCGGATGGCACCCTGAGCCGTCTGGAAGAGCGCTATTTCGGCCACGTGCATCGCCTGACGCCGCTCGACATCGAAAAATTCCAGACCGCCATCGAGCGCACCCTGCCCCGCCTGCGCCGCTTCTTTCAGGACGCCGAGCGGCAGACCGGCATCGACTGGCGGCTGATCGCCGCGCTGGCCTGGCAGGAGTCGCACTGGGACCCGTTCGCCACCAGCTACACCAACGTGCGCGGCATGATGATGCTGACCGAGGAAACCGCCGACCGCCTCAAGGTCGGCAACCGCCTCGACCCCCGCGAAAGCATTCTGGGCGGGGCGCGTTATCTGAACATCCTGCGCGACGGCCTGCCGCCCAAAGTGCCCGAACCCGACCGCACCTGGCTCGCCATTGCCGGCTACAACCTCGGTCCCGGCCACCTCAGCGCCGGGCGCTGGATCGCCAGACAACTGAAAGCCGACCCCGATTCCTGGCTCGATATGAAACGCATCCTGCCGCTGATGGCCAAACCGGAGTACTACAGCCGCCTGAAATCCGGCCGCGCGCGCGGCGGCGAAGCGGTCATCATGACCGAGAATATCCGCAGTTTCTACGACATCCTCATGCGCCACGAAGCGCCGCTGCCCGCCGATCCGCTGGCCGCTCTGGAAGACGCGAAAAAAAGCCTGAGCCTCTCGCCGCGCGGCCTATGAGCCTGATGCGTGTTGCACGCAACGGCACCCGCCATGATGAGTATGGGCGCGATGAATTGCGCCCCCGGCAGGTGGGATTCAGCCTGCGCTGCAGGCTGGCAAGCTTTCACGCTGCAAACTGCCGTACCAACGCAGTCTGCATGGAAAAATCAAACGGCCAGCACCGCCACCCCGCCCATGTACGGGCGCAAGGCTTCCGGCACCGTGACGCTGCCGTCGGCGTTCTGATAGTTTTCCAGAATCGCCACCAGAGTGCGCCCCACTGCCAGGCCGGAGCCGTTCAGGGTGTGGCAGATTTCCGGCTTGTTCTTCTCGTTGCGGAAACGCGCCTGCATGCGCCGTGCCTGGAAAGCGCCAAAATTGGAACAGGAAGAAATTTCGCGGTAGGTGTCCTGCGCCGGCAGCCAGACTTCCAGATCGTAAGTCTTGGCCGCCGAAAAACCCATGTCGCCGGTGCACAGCGCGACGCGCCGATAGGGCAGGCCCAGTTTTTCCAGAATCGCCTCGGCGTGGCCGGTCAGTTCCTCATGCGCGGCGGCGGAATCCTCCGGGCGCACGATCTGCACCAATTCCACCTTGTCGAACTGGTGCTGGCGGATCATGCCGCGCACGTCGCGCCCGCCGGAGCCGGCTTCGGAACGGAAACACGGCGTGTGGCAGACGAGCTTCAGGGGCAGCGCCTCGGCGCTCAGGATTTCGTCGCGCACGATGTTGGTGACCGGCACTTCCGCCGTGGGAATCAGGTACAGCGGTTCCTGCTCGCCGCGCGGCACTTTGAACAGATCCTCCTCGAATTTCGGCAATTGCCCGGTGCCGAACAAACTCGCCGCATTGACGAGATAAGGCGCATACACCTCGGTGTAGCCATGTTCGGCAGTATGCGTATCGAGCATGAACTGCGCCAGCGCCCGGTGCAGGCGGGCGATGCCGCCCTTGAGCACGGCAAAGCGCGCGCCGGAAATCTTGGCTGCCGTGGCGAAATCCAGTTGCCCCAAGCCTTCGCCGACGTCGGTGTGATCCTTGACCGGGAAATCGAACTGGCGCGGCGCGCCCCAGCGTTTGAGTTCGACGTTGGCGCTTTCATCCGCGCCCACCGGCACCGAAGGGTCGGGAATGTTCGGCAAAGCGGCAAGCAAGGCATTGAATTCGTTGAGCAATTCGCCCAGGCGCGCTTCCGATGCCTTCAACTCGTCGCCGAGCGCCCCGACCTGCGCCAGCACCGCCGAAGCGTCCTGCCCCTGCCCTTTCAACTGGCCGATCTGTTTCGATAGCGTATTGCGCTGCGCCTGCAATTCCTGGGTGCGCGTCTGCACCGTCTTGCGCTCCGCTTCGAGTGCGGAAAACGCCGTGAAATCAATGGGTTTTCCACGTTTGGCGAGGGCTGCGGCGACGCCGTCCAGATCGGCGCGAAGGTGTTGAATGTCGAGCATGGTTCGTCCTGATGCGGCAAGGCGGAAACGGCCCGCCGCCGGTGAATAAAGGGGCGATTATACGTGAGCGGCGCAGGCGACCGGCGTTCCCGGACACACCCTGCAAGCCCGGACGAAGCGGCTGCAAAATGGCCGCGAACCGGAAAAAAACCCTGCTTCGCCGCGCCGCCCGGAGTATCATATCAGCCCCACGAAATAACCCGTCAGCATCGAACCCGCATGACAAAAATCTTTCCTCCCGCATTTCTCGCCGTCTGGCTGGCGTGGGCCGCGGCCACCCCGGCTGCCACCGCTGCCGTCTCCGCTCCCCCGGCTGCTGCCGACCAGGCCACGCTGCACACTTGGTGCGCCGATCTGGCCGGGCGCTTGCGCAGCGTCAACGCCGGCGAATGCCGCAAGCGCGCCTTCCAGGTCGCCCCCGAGCGCACCAGCGGCCAGCGCCCGCTGGTCTGGCAGGACATTCCCGCCGCCGGCAAGAAGGCGCACGCGCAAGCGCCGCGCGTGCTGGTAATCGGCGGCATCCACGGCGACGAGCTGACTTCCGTTTCCATCGTTTTCCGCTGGCTCAGCTGGATCGGCGAAGCCGCTCCCGGCCAGTACCACTGGCGCATCATTCCGCTCGCCAATCCGGACGGCCTGCACCGCCGCCCGTCCACCCGCGCCAATCTGCAAGGCGTCGATCTGAACCGGAATTTCTCGACGCCCGACTGGGACAGGGACGCCCACGCCTACTGGCAGAAACGCACGCGCAGCGACCCACGCCGCTATCCGGGCAAGGCGGCCGGCTCGGAAATCGAGACGCAATGGCTGGAAAAGCAGATCGAAACCTTCAAGCCGGACATGATCATCAGCGTGCACGCCCCCTACAACCTGCTCGATTACGACGGCCCCTCACCGCATCCGCTGCGCTTCGGCCGTCTGGCCCTCAACCGGCTCGGCGTTTATCCGGGTTCGCTGGGCAATTACGCCGGCCTGCACCGCAATCTGCCGGTCGTCACCATCGAACTGCCGCACGCCACCAGCATGCCGGCGCTGCGCGAACAGCGGTCGATGTGGGACGACATGCTGCGCTGGATGGAGCGCAACCTGGGCGAGATCAGCGGGCGCTAACGAGGCGCCCCCTGCCCGCGGAGCATGGCCTTCCGGGAAAGGCGCGGCTACACTGACCGCCCGACCCACTCCCCAAGGCAAACCATGAACGCCCGCTTTCTCGACGACTTCACGCCCGGCCAGCAATTCACGACGGGCGGCGTCACCCTGAGCGAAGCCGAAATCATCGATTTCGCCTGGCGCTACGATCCGCAGCCCTTTCACCTCGACGTCGATGCCGCCGGAAAATCCCCTTACGGCGGCCTGATCGCCAGCGGTTTCCAGAGTCTGGCCCTGTGTTTCCGGCTGTTCATCCAGAGCGGCATGCTGGCCGAGTCCAGCATCGGCTCGCCGGGCATCGACGAACTGCGCTGGCTGCTGCCGGTACGCCCGGGCGATACGCTACATTGCCGGGTGGAAGTGCTGGAAGTGCGCCCCTCGGCCTCGAAACCGGAACGCGGCATCGCCCGCTTCAAATATCAGGCGGTCAACCAGCGCGGCGAAGCAGTGCTTTCCTTCATCGTCAACCACCTGCTGCTGCGCCGGGCGCACGTGCAACCGACAGAATAAGAGGGGGCTTACATGACACCAGAAACCAAAGCACGCCAGCAAATCGACCAGAAGCTGGAGCAAGCGGGCTGGGTCATTCAGGACATGAAGCAGATCAACCTCGGCGCAGCGGTCGGTGTCGCCGTACGCGAATACCCCACCGATACCGGCTCGGCGGACTACGTTCTGTTCGTTAATCGCAATGCTGCGGGTGTCATCGAAGCCAAGAAAAATAGCGCGGGTGAAAATCTCACCGTTACCGAAACCCAAACCGAGCGCTACGCCAACGCCGCGCTCAAGTGGCGCAAGGACAGCAGCCCGTTACGCTTCCTGTTCGAGGCCACCGGCCAGATCATTCGTTTCACCGATGGTGCCGACCCTGCACCGCGTTCGCGCGAAATCTTCCACTTCTTCAAGCCGGAAACGCTGGCGGCATGGTTGGCGCAGACCGAAACCCTACGTCGCCGTTTGACCGAGCAAATGCTGACGCTCCCCGAGCGCAATCTGCGCGACTGCCAGATCAGCGCCGTCACTAGCCTTGAAAAATCCTTGGCACAGAACAAGCCGCGCGCCTTGGTGCACATGGCCACCGGCGCGGGCAAAACCTTCACCGCCATCACCGCCGCGTATCGCCTGCTCAAGTTCGGCGGCGCGAAACGGATTTTGTTCCTCGTCGATACCCGCAACCTCGGCAAGCAGGCGCATCAGGAGTTCATGGCCTACACGCCGCCGGACGACGCACGCAAGTTCACCGAGCTGTACAACGTGCAGCGCCTTGCCAGCAGCCGCATCGACCCGCACGCGCAGGTGTGCATCTGCACCATCCAGCGCATGTATTCCATCCTCACCAATACCGAGCTGGCCGAGGACAACGAAGACGTCTCCGCTGGCGAAATCAACGCCGCCACCCTGCGCGAAAAACTGGTGCAGTACAACCCGCAAGTGCCGGTGGAGATCTTCGACTTCATCGTCATCGACGAATGCCACCGCAGCATCTACAACCTGTGGAAGCAGGTGCTGGACTACTTCGACGCCTTCCTGATCGGCCTCACCGCCACGCCGGACAAGCGCACCTACGGCTTCTTCAACCAGAACGTGGTGGCCGAATACAACTACGAGCAATCCGTGGTCGATGGCGTCAACGTCGGCTATGACGTCTATGAGATAGAAACCGAAATCACCCAGAAGGGCGCGAAGCTCGAAGCGAAGGAGTGGGTCGATCACCGCGACCGCCAGACCCGCGCCAAACGCTGGGCGCAGACTGAAGACGACGTGGACTACAGCGCCACCGACCTCGACAAATCCGTGGTCAACCCCGACCAGATCCGCAGCGTGTTGCAGGCCATGAAAGACGCGGTGGAACAACGCATCTTCCCCGAGCGCCAACGTGACGGAAAACCGGAAACGCCCAAGACCCTGATCTTCGCCAAGACCGACAGCCACGCCGACGACATCATCCGCATCGCCCGCGAGGTGTATGGGCAAGGCAACGCCTTCTGCAAGAAAGTCACCTACCGCGCCGGCACCGACGAACACGGCAACGCCATCCCCGGCGATGATGCCGACAGCGTGCTCGCCAGCTTCCGCAACGACTTCAACCCGCGCATCGCCGTCACCGTGGACATGATTGCCACCGGCACCGACGTGAAACCGCTGGAAGTGCTGCTGTTCATGCGCGACGTGCGCAGCAAGGGCTACTACGAGCAGATGAAAGGCCGTGGCGTGCGCAGCCTGGATGAAGAAGGCTTGCGCAAGGTGTCCGGCTCCGCGCATGGCGCGAAATCCCGCTTCGTGCTGATCGACGCGGTGGGCGTGGAGAAATCGCTCAAAACCGAATCGCGCCCGCTGGAACGCAAACCCGGCGTCAGCCTGGATGCACTGCTGAAAACCATTGCCGTCGGCGCGCACGACGACGACACCGTGCAAAGCCTCGGCAACCGGCTGGTGCGCCTCACCAAGCAACTGGACGACAAGGCGCTGGCAAAGATCAAGCAGGCCGCAGGCGGCATTGGCTTGCACGATCTGGCGCGCAGCTTGGTACAAGCCACCGACCCCGACCTCATCACCGCCGATGCACTCGACGCAGCGAAAGCCGCCGGCATCACCCGCAACGCAGAAACGCTGACCGATACCGAACGGGCCGCCGCCAAGGACAAACGCATTGCCGCCGCCTGCGCCCCCTTCGATTCACCGCAACTGCGTGACGCCATCGAAGGCGCACGCCGCGAACGCGAGCAGATCATCGACACCCTGAACGCCGATACCGTGGTGCGCAGCGAATTTTCGGAAGCAGCCCAAGCCAATGCCGAATCCGCCGTGCGCAAGTTCGAGGACTACCTGCACCAACACCACAACGAAATCGCCGCGCTGGGCTTCTTCTACGATCAGCCCTATGCCCGCCGCGCACTGACGCTGGAGATGATCGAAGACCTGCACGACGCCCTGCAACGCCCACCGTTGATACTGACCAGCGAAAAACTGTGGAGCGCCTACGCCCGCGTGCGCGAGGACAAGGTGCGCGGTGCCAGCCAACGGCGGCAATTGGTGGACATCATCAGCCTGCTGCGCTTCGCGCTGGGGCTGGACGAAGAACTCACCCCCTTCGCCGAGCGCGTGGACAAGAAGTTTGCCGATTGGGTCTGGCGCCACAACAGCAAGCGCGCCACCGCCTTCACGCCGGAGCAGATGGACTGGCTGCGCCTGATGAAAGACCACATCGCCAGCAGCTTCCGCATCGAACGCGACGATTTCGACTACGCGCAACTGGCCGACAAGGGCGGCTTGCAGAAGGCGTGGGCGGTGTTCGAGGGGCAGTTGGATGGGTTGCTGGGGGAGTTGAATGAGGAGTTGGTGGCGTGAGTGGAGTCCCCGCAGGCTGGGAGGCCGATGAAATTGGTAGTTTCTTGGCCGTGCATTACGGCAAAGCATTGGCTTCAGGCAGCCGTGCGAGCGAGGGAAACATTCCGGTTGTTGGATCAAGCGGCAAAGTCGGACATCACGACAAAGCGCTTGTTGATGGGCCATGTTTGGTCGTTGGTCGCAAAGGTTCGGCGGGCGCAGTTCATTTGATTCGAGAGTCCTGCTGGCCAATTGACACAGCATATTTCATTCAGCCGCCATCCGAAATCAGCATCGACTTCTTGCACTATTTCTTGTCATCTCAACCTCTGGGGCAACTGGACAAGTCCACCGCCATTCCGAGCCTGAGTCGTGATGACTTGTATCGAGTGCGCGTGCCGGTTGCACCCCGCGCCGAACAAACCCGCATCGTCGAAAAGCTCGAATCCCTGCTGACCGACCTCGATGCCGGCGTGTCCGAACTCAAAGCAGCGCAGCGCAAGCTGGTGCAATACCGCCAGTCGCTGCTGAAAACCGCCGTGGAAGGCGCGCTCACCGCCGATTGGCGTGAGGCGAACGCGCCGCAGGAAACCGGCGCGCAACTGCTTGCCCGCATCCTGCGCGAACGCCGCGCCCGCTTCGAGCAAAAGCACGGCCTCAAGAAGAAATACAAGGAACCCGCCGCCCCGGACACCTCGCAACTGCCCCCGCTGCCAGAGGGGTGGGTGTGGACGACGATTGACCAATGCGCGCTTGACGAGCGCAGTATCACTGATGGGCCGTTCGGCTCCAACTTGAAGACTGAACACTATACGGAGTCAGGGCCACTTGTGATCCGTCTCCAAAACATAGGTGATGGAGAGTTTCTGGATGCTCGCGCTCACATTTCAGAGGCGCATTACGAACAACTCCAGAAACATGCTGTGCATGAAGGCGATCTCGTGGTTGCCATGCTTGGTGAAACATTGCCTCGCGCATGTATCGTGCCGCTTGGCATCGCACCGGCCATTGTCAAAGCCGATTGCGCGCGCATTCGCCCGAACACCGAACTTGTGGCATCAGAATTTTTTCTCGCGGCGCTCAACGCAGAACCAACGAGAAAACGTACCATCAGTCTGGTCAAGGGCATTGGTCGTCCGCGCGTGAATCTGGCGAACATTCGTGCAATCGCCATTCCCATTCCCCCATTCCCCGAACAACACCAAATCCTCACCCAACTCGACACCGCCCTCACCGCCTGCCAGCAACAGCAAAACGCCATCGCCCACGCCCTGAAGCAAGCCGCCGCCCAGCGCCGCAACCTGCTGCGTGCCGCCTTCAGCGGCCAGCTCGTCCCGCAAGACCCGAACGACGAACCGGCCAGCGCATTGCTGGCTCGTATTTGTGCGAAGCGGGCACAGAAGGGCAAAGCTGTGCGAAAAAGCAGAAAACAGTCCGGAGCACCTACATGACCTCACGAATTCCCTTTATCCTCTCCGCTTGCCGCCCCACATTCCGGTGACCGTTTCATGAAAATCGAATCCATCCGCCTGGCCAACTTCAAGGCTTTCAAGGACATTCATCTGACCGACATGCCGCCATTCATGGTGGTGGTTGGTGCCAATGGTTCAGGCAAGTCCACTCTGTTCGATGTGTTCGGTTTCCTGCATGACTGCCTGAGGGGCAATGTCCGCCAAGCATTGGACAAGCGTGGGCGCTTCCCGGAAGTGTTGAGCCGTGGCTGCGACCCAGCCACGGATACCATCCTGATCGAATTGCAATACCGCATGGAAATCACCAGTGTGGAACGTCTGGTCACGTATTCCTTACAAATCGGCCAAGTCAATGGTTCACCTGTGGTCAAGCGCGAAATCCTGCGCTACAAGCGTGGCCGCTATGGCAGCCCATTCCATTTCCTCAATTTCACCAATGGTGAAGGCTATGCCATCACCAATGAGGAAGATTTCAGCAAGTCAGATGAAGAGCTTGAGCGGGAAAACCAGAAGGTCTCTCCCGATACGTTGGCCATCAAGGGCTTGGGGCAATTCGAGCGCTTCAAGGCTGCCAATGCGTTTCGGCAGTTGATCGAGAATTGGCATGTATCGGATTTCCACATCAATGCTGCGCGGGGCCGCAAGGAGGCCGCTGGTGATTCCGAACACCTGTCCCCTACTGGCGAAAATCTGCCGCTGGTTGCCCGTTATCTCAGCGAGCAGCATCCCAAGGTATTTCAGAACATCCTCAACACGATGGCCAAGCGCGTACCTGGCATATCGCAGGTCGAATCCAAGCTGATGGACGATGGCTACTTGGCCTTGCGCTTTCAGGACGGTGCATTCAAGACACCATTTCTTGATCGTTATGTGTCCGATGGCACCATCAAGATGTTCGCCTATCTGGTGCTGTTGCATGACCCCAAACCGCATCCGTTGTTGTGTGTGGAAGAGCCGGAGAACCAGCTTTATCCACGGCTGATGGCAGAATTGGCCGAGGAATTCAGACTTTACGCCAATCGTGGCGGGCAGGTGCTGGTATCAACGCACTCGCCGGACTTCCTCAATGCGATCGAGATGGATGAGGTCTGCTGGCTAGTCAAGCGCAGTGGCTATACCGAAATACGCCGTGCAAAGGATGATGCACAGATCGCAGCCTATGTGAGCGAGGGCGACCAATTGGGCTATTTGTGGAAGCAGGGCTTCTTCGAGGGAGTCGATCCACAATGAGCAAGGAACTGGTGTTTCTTCTGGAGGAACGCTCGGCAGAGGCGCTTCTGAAAAGCCTGCTTCCCCGTTTTTTGGATCAAAATATCGTGCCGCGCCTGATTCCATTCGAGGGCAAACAGGATCTGGAAAAGCAACTGATCCGTCGCATTCGTGGCTACCAGAATCCAAATGCCCGTTTCATCGTGATGCGCGACCAGGACAGCCACCAAGACTGCATTGCCTTGAAGCAGCGGCTGCTTGACCTGTGCGTTCAATCTGGAAAATCGGCTGCTTGCTTGATACGTATTGCGTGTACCGAGCTTGAAACCTTCTACCTCGCGGATCTGGCCGCTGTGGAAACCGCTCTGGAGATTCATGGAATTGCAAAGCAACAAGGCGGTAGGAAGTTCCGCTCACCTGATCATCTCGGCAGCCCGAGTCGTGAGCTGAAAGCACTGACACGTGGGCAATACCAGAAAATCGCCAGCTCTCGGGAGATCGGCAAACACCTTGATCTGGGCAATACCCGCTCGGCCAGCTTCCACAATTTCCTGAGCGGCATCCGGCGGATGGAAGCCGAACTCTTGGCTTGAGTATTCATCATGAACACCTCCACCCTCGTCCAGAAGCTCTGGAACTTCTGCCACACCCTGCGCGATGACGGGGTGGGTTATGGCGACTATCTGGAGCAGCTGACCTACCTGCTGTTTCTGAAGATGGCGCACGAGTATTCGCAGCCGCCCTACAGCCGCGATACCCATGTACCCACCGGCTGCGACTGGCCCAGTCTGCGCGGCAAGGTGGGCGATCCGCTGGAGGCTCATTACCTGACCGTGCTGCACCGGCTTGGCGAGCAGCCGGGTATGTTGGGCGCGATCTTCTTCAAGGCGCAGAACAAGATCCAGGATCCGGCCAAGCTGGCGCGGCTGGTGCAGATGATCGACGCCGAAAACTGGATTGGCCTGGGCACCGACGTGAAGGGCGACCTGTACGAAGGGCTGCTGCAAAAGAACGCCGAGGACACCAAGAGCGGCGCAGGCCAGTACTTCACCCCGCGTGTGCTGATCGAGGCGATGGTGGAATGCGTGCAGCCGCAGCCGGGCAAGACCATTGCCGACCCGGCCTGCGGCACCGGCGGCTTCTTCCTCGGCGCGTACAACTGGCTCACGCGCGAGGGCGCGAAGCTGGACAGGAAACAGAAGGAATTCCTGCGCCATCAGACCTTCTTCGGTAACGAGATTGTCACGGCTACGCGGCGGCTGTGCCTGATGAATCTGTTCCTGCACAACGTCGGCGACATGGAGGGCGAGCCGACGGTGGCGCGCGCCGATGCGCTGATTGCCGCGCCCACGCAAACGGTTGACTACGTGCTCGCCAACCCGCCGTTCGGCAAGAAATCCAGCATGACCATCACCAACGAGGATGGCGAGGAAGACCGCGACGCGCTGACCTACGAACGGCAGGACTTCTGGCAGAGCACCTCGAACAAGCAGCTCAATTTCTTGCAGCACATCGTCTCAATGCTAAAAACGACGGGGCAGGCCGCCGTGGTGCTGCCCGACAATGTGCTGTTCGAGGGCGGCGCGGGCGAGAAGATTCGCCGCAAGCTGCTGGAGACCTGCGACGTGCACACGCTGCTGCGGCTACCAACCGGCATTTTCTACGCGCAGGGCGTGAAGGCGAACGTGCTGTTCTTCGACAACAAGCCCAAGGACGGCAAGGTGCGGACGAAGGGCGTGTGGATTTACGACCTGCGTACCAACAAGCATTTCACCTTGAAGACGCGGCAACTGCGGCGCGAGGATTTGCAGGATTTCATCAGCGCCTACAACCCGGGCAACCGCCACCAGCGCAGTGAAACGGAACGTTTCCGCCACTTCGATTACGAGACATTGATTGCGCGCGACAAGGCCAGCCTCGATATTTTCTGGCTCAAGGACGACAGCCTGGATAACCTCGACGATTTGCCGCCGCCGGATGTGCTACAGCAGGAGATCATCGATCATCTCGAAGCGGCATTAGCCTCCTTCCGGGATGTAGCGGCTGGGCTGCGGGGCAACTGAACCTTGAAAACGTAGTTGAGCCGGGCAAAATCCGTTCATCCTTCGACAAGCTCGGGACGAACGGATTTTGCCCGCCCCCCCCGTCTGGTGGTGCCGCCGTTTGCCCTGAGCAACCCGCGTAGCGGAGATGTCGAAGGGTTTTTGAAGCGGCAACTGCGGTTTCAAGGATGATTTCTGGCTTATCTCTATTTCTTCCCAGCTTCTTCATCCAGCTTTCGCAAGAGAGCCAGTTTCTCCGCAATCTTCGCTTCCAGCCCGCGCTCCACCGGCTGATACCAGCCCGGTTCGGCCATGCCGTCCGGCAGATAGGTTTCGCCCGCCGCGTAGGCGTGGGGTTCGTCGTGGGCGTAGCGGTATTCGTGGCCGTAGCCCAGTTCCTTCATCAGCTTCGTGGGCGCGTTTCTGAGGTGCACGGGCACTTCGCGGCTCCGGTCCCGCTGCACGAAGGTCCGGGCCTGGTTCCAGGCCATGTAGCCCGCGTTACTCTTGGCCGCCACCGCCAGATAGAGCACGGCCTGCGCCAGGGCCAGTTCGCCTTCGGGGGAGCCTAGCCGCTCGAAGGTGGCGGCGGCGTCGTTGGCGAGCTGCATGGCGCG
>OGQD01001446.1_pt1 | contig 15290 bp, 15 predicted proteins | sample 1553091 | NCBI WGS metagenome assembly OGQD01 (sample SAMEA2580290, study PRJEB22360) | human gut metagenome | biome: human gut; feature: human-associated habitat; material: faeces | place: Denmark | collected 2008/2010
TAAACAATCCTTCATGATATTCAATTAAATTTCCATATTTATCCAGAATAATCCACAAAGGATAAACCGGCTGACTTTTATTTTTCGATAAAGCCAGAGCCAGCTCATGAATTCCTGAATTTCCGTTAGGCAGATAATGATATTCTTTTCCTAAAAAACGGATGTTCTCTTTTGTTTTTTCGGCTTCAAAATTAATAATATAAAAATGCTGATTGATGAGTTCAACCAGTTCTTTATCCTTATTTAAATTGAATTTCTCAATTTTACAGACACTGCACCAATCTGTATAAAGATGAATAATGATTGGTTTCGGATCTTCCTTCTGCTGAATTTCCAAATCCGAAAAAGTGCTGGTTTTCATCTGGGAAAGACAAAAACACGGCACCAACATTAAAAATAAAAATATCCTTAGGCTTTTCATTTTATATATGTCTTTTCTTATAAAAATCTTTTAAACGCAAAGTTTTAATTTTTTCTATTTCATATAAGTGAGCAAAGATGGATCAACAAGTTGATTTGATGAAGCTTTTCCTTACGCTTCGTGAAGCAAATTTATTTGCCTTTGCTTTCTAAAAATATTCTTGTTCATTAGAAAAATCTTTGCGTTAAAAATTCACAACTATTTTAAAGTATATTTCACCCCCAAAAAGCCTCTTATTTTCTGCATCGGCGCATATCCGTACGTCGTATCAAAAGTATAATGATTAGGATTGCTTACCGGATCATTTACATTTTTATCAAACGGATCAAAAGGCCGCATCAAAGGATCTTTCGGAGTGAAATTGAATAGGTTTTTAATTCCGCCATACACTTCAAATCCTGATTTAAAACTCTTCGAAACCTGAATATTCGCCAAAGTATACAAGGGAGAATACTCCGGTCGGTAATCATTCGGTAAAACCGGCAACCGCATCGGTCCGTAAAACTGCCCTGTAAAATCGACTGTCAGATTATTTTTAAACTTATAACTCAGATTATAAGTTCCGCTCCATTTCGGGGCATGAAGCTGCTGCGATTTTTCATTTTCCCCATCAAACTTCTGATAAACATCCAGATACGTCACTCCCAGATTAACGCTCAGAGGAAAATCAAAAGTATAATCCAGATTTAAAGAAGCACCTCTCGAAATTCCGTACCCCTTAAGATTATCATAAATAATTTTCGCAGGATCGGTATCAAAATCTCCTACAATTTTATTGCTGAAATACGTATAAAATGCAGAAGCATCCAAATTAATCAACTGATCTCCAACCGGAATTTTCCAGACATAGTTCATATTTCCGTTGATCGATTTTTCAGGCTTTAAATTCGACTGAATCACCACTTCACGAGAACCCGTTAATGCAGCATGATCTTCGGTAAATAAATTCACCACACGGAAACCCGTCCCAAAATTGAATCGTACAGTATGATACGGATTCGGTGAAAATTTCCATGCAAAACGCGGAGAATGTACGGCATGATGAATTTTATCATAATCCAATCTGTAACCCAGCAACAACCTATTTTTCTCATTAATTTCCCACTGATCCTGAATAAAAGCTCCAAAAATCGGCGACCTCATCGGTTCGTTGGTTAATCCGTCTGCAGACAATGTTCCGGGCGTATTGTCATCATAATATGTCTTTTTAAACGTAACCCCCAGAATCAAATCGTGTTTTCCGAATTTTTTATCCCAATACGTCTGGGTAAAAGCCACTTTCTGATTCGCCAGAAAAGGATTATTGCCATAAAAAGAATTTTGGTCATGAAAATTATAGGAAAACTGGGTCATAATATTTTCTTTCAAAGGCCATTGATAGACCCCGAAAGCCTCTACTCTGTTTGTATAAATACTTTCTCCGTACACTTCACTGCTCCCCCGATAGGATCTATTCCACTGCATTTCTCCGCCAAAGCGGTCTTCATATAAATATCTCAGAGCAAAACTCGCCAATCGGTTTTCCTTCCTCCGGAAATTCCATTTGTTAAAAACTGAAATCCTGTTCTGCAAAGCTCCATCTGTAAAATTATCTTTATTAAAATCGAATCTTTTTCTATAGTTGAAATAATTCATACTCAACAGCGAAGCAACATTCTTTCCCAAATTAAATTTCGTGGAAAGGTCTACATTATTTTCGTTCCACGTGGTCGTCATGAGATCTACACTTAATTTGGGTGCAGTCAAAGCATTTTTAGTAATGATATTGATCACACCGCCCATTGCTTCGGAGCCGTAAATAGAAGAAGCAGGACCTTTTACTACCTCAATCCTGTCAACAAGACTATTCGGAATTCCGCTCAGTCCGTAAACGGTGGACAGCGAACTTACAATCGGCATTCCGTCAATCAAAATCATCGTATAAGGACCTTCCAGTCCGTTGATGTGAATATCTCCCGTATTGCAGACGGAACAATTCAATTGAGGTTTTACCCCATTCACCATAGAAATAGCTTCAAAAATGCTCGGGGTCGGGTTTTTCTGAAAAAATTTCTGCGAATAAATTTCAACATTTACAGGACTTTTTGATTTGCTGATTGGTTTTATCGTTCCTGTAATCACCACATCATCAATATCTCTTGTTTTGATTTTTGGGTTTGAAACTTTTACAGAATCCTTTTCCTTTGAAACGTTCAAAGCCAGACTGTCCGTTTCCTGTGAAAAGCAGAACCCCGAAAAGAAGATTCCAGAAAATAATATTCGCCTCATGAAATTATAATTGTTAGACAAAGCTAACAATTATTTTTTAATCACAAAACTCATCTGAAAAATATTATTAAATTGAATTCATGAAAAAGTGTTAAATTTGAGAATCAACATATAAAAGTAAAATGAGATATCATCAGTCGGGAAATATTCCCCAAAAAAGACACACGATTTTCAAATCTCCTGAAGATAAATTTTACTATGAACAGCTTTTCGGGACGGAAGGTTTTCATGGAATTTCTTCGTTATTGTACCATATTCACCGTCCGACACAGATAAAATCCATCGGTGAACCGAAAGATGTAGCCCCGAAAATTGCTGTTGAAAAAAATGTAACGCCAAGAATGTTTAAGGGAATGAATGTAACTCCCGAAGACGATTTTATGGACAGCCGTAAGTTCTTAATGGTGAACAACGACCTGAAAATGGGACTGTCGAAGCCGAGAAAATCAATGGATTATTTCTACAAAAATGCCGAGTGCGATGAGCTTTTATACGCTCACAGCGGAAGCGGAATTTTAAAAACTTTTGTGGGAAATTTAGAGTTTTCTGTAGGCGATTATTTAATTATTCCGAGAGGAACGATTTATCAGGTGGAACTGCATTCTGATGATACGGTTTTCTTCGTGGTAGAAAGCCATTCCCCGATTTATACGCCGAAAAGATACAGAAACGAATTCGGACAATTATTGGAACACTCTCCTTTCTGCGAAAGGGACATCATCACTCCTACTTTTGTGGAACCGAAAGACGAAAAGGGAGAATTTTTAATTAAAGTAAAAAAAGAAAACCAGATTACAGACTTCATCTACGCAACACATCCGTTTGATGTTGTAGGATGGGACGGTTATTTTTATCCTTATAAATTCAATATCAAAAATTTTGAGCCGATCACAGGTAGAATTCATCAACCGCCACCGGTTCACCAGACTTTCGAAGCTCATAATTTTGTGGTTTGTTCGTTCTGTGCAAGAATGTACGATTATCATCCACAAGCCATTCCGGCTCCTTATAATCATTCGAATATCGATTCTGATGAGGTTTTATTCTACACGGAAGGTGATTTCATGAGCCGAAACCATATCGACTTAATGGATTTCACGCTTCATCCGGGAGGAATCGTTCACGGACCTCATCCGGGAGCAATGGAAAGGAGCATCGGTAAAAAATTCACGGAAGAATATGCTGTAATGGTAGATCCTTTCAGACCTTTGAAAATTACGGAAGAAGCTTTAAAAGTGGAAGACACATCATACAAAACCTCTTGGCTGAAAAACGAAGACAATCATCTTGAAGACCGTTCTCAGGAGTAATGAAGCTTTTGGCGACTGGCTTACGGCTTTTAGCTATAAAATTATTATCAAAATATATTGAGGACTGAATATTAATTTCAGTCCTTTTTTTGAATCAATTTAATTAAAACATGATAAAAATCTTCGAATAATAAGACTAAGTAAAAACAATATGAACTATCTTTAAGACTAAGAAAAATTCATAAAAAATTTCAATATGCATAATTACATCAGCGCAGAAGAAGCTATTTATACCATTAAAAGCGGAAACCGTGTATTTTTTCACGGAAGCGCCTGTACTCCGAATTACTTAATCGACGAACTAGCGAGGCAATCCCACCGTTTGGATAATGTAGAAATGGTTTCTATTACCCAACAGGGAAATGTGGAAATTGCAAAACCTGAGTACAAAGACAAATTTTTCGTTAATTCTTTATTTGTTTCGTCTCCTGTACGCGATGCGGTGAATTCTGACAGAGGAGATTTTGTTCCCGTATTTCTAAGCGAGATTCCTATTCTTTTCAGAAAAAATATTTTACCGCTTGATGTTGCTTTAATTACCGTTTCCCCTCCGGACAAACATGGTTTCTGTACACTGGGAACTTCCGTTGATGTCGCGAGAGCTGCGGTTGATACTGCAAAAATAATTGTCGCCGTAGTCAATCCTTTAATGCCGAGAACGCATGGTGACGGAATGATCCACATCAGCAGAATTCATAAGCTTGTATGGCATGAAGAAGAACTTCCAACCGTAGATTACGGAGCAAAAGTAGGTCCGGAAGAAATGCTGGTCGGAAAAAATGTTGCCGAATTAATTGACGATAAATCCACCCTGCAAATGGGAATCGGAACCATTCCTGATGCTGTTTTGAAATGTCTTCATAATCATAAAGATCTGGGAGTACATACCGAAATGCTGAGTGACGGAGTGATTGATCTGATCCAGAATGATGTTATCAACAATAAATATAAAGGTTACAACGACAATAAAACCATTACCAGTTTCTGTTTCGGAACAAGAAAACTGTATGATTATGTAGACGATAATACGGTATTTTCTTTTGATGATGTAAGTACGGTAAATTTCCCAATCAATATCATGAGAAATAATAAAATGGTTGCGATTAACTCGGCGATTGAAATTGATCTTACCGGACAAGTCTGTGCAGATTCTATCGGAACGATGCAGTACAGCGGAATCGGCGGACAAATGGACTTTATGAGAGGAGCAGCATTAAGCGAAGACGGAAAACCGATCATTGCCATTACTTCGAGAACCAAAAAAGGAGTTTCCAGAATTGTTCCTTTCCTGAAACAGGGAGCCGGAGTGGTAACCACAAGAGGACATATTCATTGGGTTGTAACGGAGTATGGTACCGCTTATCTTTACGGAAAAAATTTAAGACAGAGAGCTCAGGAATTAATCAGCATCGCGCATCCCGATGACAGGGAAATGCTGGAAAAAGCTGCTTATGAAAGGTTTAAGCAATAATTTTTTCAATATTTTACCAGATTTTCAGTTTCTATGTCCTTTAAAAAATGTACCTTCAATTTAACATAATGAAATAGTCGGAAAAATTCAGTTAAATGGCAGTATATTTGCTAAAGAGCTTTTAAAAACAGGACATTGAAAACGATATATAATTCGATAAGAGAAGAGGTTATAAAACATCCCAAAGTGAAAAATTCGGTTCTGGGAAATGTACAGGAATGGAAGCGAAGCCATTATATTATTCTTTCTGAAATCATTAAAGATGAACTTTCTGAGGCTGAAGAACTTAAAGGCGGAAAAAAGTTTGAAATTGGGAATACGATTTCCCATGTTACCCTTCAGCGTTTTTTTGAAAATGATTATCAGGACAAAACACACAACGATCTCCGGTTTCTGAAAACACTGGATAAGATCTGTATTTTTTTGGGGTATAAAGATTTAAATGCCTACATACAGTTCGTAAAAGAAAAAAGGCAGGGGAATGAAGAAAACAACAACCAGAAGTTTTTCCAGATGGTGTATGATTACTGCGCTACCGTTTTTGAATTTTATAAACAGTTTCCGGATCATAAAACTGAACTCTTCAAAGATTTGGTTTTTAATGAATCTCCTTTTCTGGAAAGAGCATCGCACTTCAGTAAAGAATTGTGCGACAGGGATTTTCATCTGGTAACGAAAAATAACCGCTCGAATTATGAAGTATTCGATATCCATATCGTGACGGATGAACCGGACAAAAAAATTCTGGAATCTCAGGAATTCTGGAATCTTCTGTTCAAAGTAGGGACGGCAGGCGAAGAGCATTTTGTCAATCAGCTGAATACCCAAATTTATTTCATCCGCAAAATAGACAATGTCTGGAAAATATGGGATAATTATAATCCCGACGCAGGAAGATTAAACAATGTAAAATAAAGAAAGCCGCAGGGGAAAACCTGTGGCTTCGTTTTTCGAAATATTTTTTTTTCATTTGTTAGCAATACAAATCTATAAACATTATTACCAAAACAATAAACTTAAGCATACTTAAATGAACTTTTCTTTACGATTATGTTAAATAAACCTAACGGTTGTTTGTTAATATTTTTCGTATTAGTAAGAAATTCGTAATTTGCATTCCCATAAATATAAAAGTAAAAATAGAATATGTCAACACTTACATTTGCCGAAAAAATTGCTCAGGCTGAAAATTTTTTACCCATCAACGGTACAGATTACATTGAGTTTTATGTAGGAAATGCTAAACAGGCTGCACATTATTATAAAACCGCTTTTGGTTTTCAGTCTGTTGCATACGCTGGTCCTGAAACTGGAGTAAGAGATCGTGCTTCTTATGTTCTTCAGCAGGGAAAAATCAGATTGGTACTTACAACAGGGCTTAAATCTGATTCTCCAATTAATGAGCACGTAAAAAAACACGGTGATGGAGTGAAAATTTTGGCTCTTTGGGTAGATGATGCCTATTCTGCATTTGAAGAAACTACAAAAAGAGGCGGAAAACCCTATCTTGAACCGGTAACGTTAACAGACGAAAACGGTGAGGTAAGAATGTCCGGAATTTATACTTACGGAGAAACCGTTCATATGTTTATCGAAAGAAAAAATTATAACGGACCTTTCATGCCGGGTTACGAAAAGTGGGAAAGCGATTACAAGCCTGAAGATGCAGGTTTACTGTATGTAGACCACTGCGTAGGAAACGTAGACTGGGACAGAATGATCCCAACGGTAGAATGGTATGAAAAAGTAATGGGGTTTGTAAATATTCTTTCTTTTGATGATAAGCAGATTAATACAGAATATTCTGCTTTGATGTCTAAAGTAATGTCCAACGGAAACGGCTACGCAAAATTCCCGATCAACGAACCTGCAGAAGGGAAGAAAAAATCTCAGGTAGAAGAATATCTGGACTTCTACGAAGGTGAAGGAGTACAGCACATTGCGGTAGCTACAAAAGACATTATCCATACCGTAACTGAACTGAAAAAACGCGGGGTAGAATTTTTATCTGCGCCGCCTGAAGCCTATTATGACATGGTTCCTGAAAGAGTGGGACACATCGACGAAGATATTAAGAAGCTTCAGGAGCTTGGTATCCTTATTGATCATGATGAAGAAGGATATCTGCTTCAGATCTTTACAAAACCTGTAGAAGACCGCCCTACCCTATTCTTTGAAATTATTGAAAGACACGGAGCGCAAAGCTTCGGAGCAGGAAACTTCAAAGCATTATTCGAAGCATTGGAAAGAGAACAGGAAAGAAGAGGAAATCTTTAATTTTATAGTAACAGTGAGTTTTGTCAGGATGAACAGTCTTGACAAAACTTTTTTATAAAAAACACATTAATATGAAAAAATTTTTAATTGGAATGTTATTTTTAGGAGCGAGCTTTGGGCTAAAAGCTCAGTATGGTTCGCTGAATGACATTCTTACAAGACTTGAGGAAAGAAAGGGAGTCAACCAGAATCTGGAAGCGGTAAACATTGACAACAAAAAGTTTGTTTTCATCAACGATGAAGCAGACCATACCGAAAGGGATTTTATCGTCATTAAAGGAAACAAAGCGACTTATGTAGAGGTTTTTGATGATAAAGCTACCGGAGAAAGCAGTTCTAATGTTTTTTCAGGGGATATCGTGAGAAACAAAAAGAACATCATTTCTTTAAGAGCTGATCTTCTGGAAAACAAAAAAGTTCCGATCCCGGTTACCAAAACGCTGCTTTTAACAAGACAGGACAATATTCTGTACCTGATTGACGTGAACACAAAAGCAAGATGGATTGACGAAGAATCTTTTTCTAAAGTTAAAAACAAAACCAAATCTAAAAAGTAATATTTAAACAAATATTACAACCAAAAATTCTAACGGATTTATATAAAGTCCAAACTAAATTCTAAAATTATGAAATCATTTGTAGAATATTCATCAGATTCAGATTTTTCTATTCATAATATTCCGTTTGGTGTAGCGGTTTTCAACAAAGAATACATCGGATGCTGTACAAGAATCGGTGATCAGATTATAGATCTGGCAACGTTGTACGATTTAGGGTATTTCGAAGAAATTGAAGGCTTTGGCGATAACGTTTTCGAAGCCTATACCTTAAATGAATTCATCGAGCTAGGAAAGCCTGTAACGAATGCCGTTCGTTTAAAAATTCAGGAATTATTACAAGAAGGTTCTACTTTGTCAAAAGACGAAAAAACCATTGAAGAAGCTTTCTATGAGCTGGATCAGGTTAAAATGATGATGCCGGTTCATATTCCGAATTACACAGATTTTTACAGCAGCATCGAACACGCAACCAATGTGGGAAAAATGTTCAGAGATCCTGCAAATGCACTGCTTCCTAACTGGAAACATCTTCCGGTAGGTTATCACGGAAGAGCTTCCTCTATCGTCGTTTCAGGAACGGAAATCAACCGTCCGAAAGGTCAGATGAAACCTGCAGATGTAGAAAAGCCGGTATTCGGACCATGCAATCAATTGGATTTCGAATTGGAAATGGCATTCATCATCAATAAAAATACCGAAATGGGCGAAAGTATTTCCACCAAAGATGCTGAAGACGCGATTTTCGGGATGGTGGTTTTCAACGACTGGTCGGCAAGAGATATTCAGTCTTGGGAGTACGTTCCGCTGGGACCATTTTTAGCTAAAAATTTCGGTTCCTCTATTTCGCCGTGGGTGGTTACTCTGGAAGCTTTAGAGCCATTCAGAACCGCTTCTCCAACACAAGATCCTGAAGTTTTGGATTATCTGAAATTTGAGGGAGATAAAAATTACGACATCAATCTTGAAGTCTATCTTCAGCCTGAAAACGGAGAGCAAAACCTGATCTGCGAAAGCAACTACAAGCATATGTACTGGAACATGACACAGCAACTGGCACATCACACCGTAAACGGCTGTAACGTGGAAGTCGGAGATCTTTACGCGAGCGGAACCATTTCAGGAAGCGATCCGAAATCTTTCGGTTCCATGCTTGAATTAACGTGGAGAGGTCAGAATCCGATTCAGTTAAGCAACGGAGAAGAAAGAAAATTCATCAACGATAACGATACCGTAACCATGAAAGCCTGGGCTGAAAAAGACGGAGTGAGAGTTGGTTTCGGTGAAGTTTCAGGGAAAATTATTCCTACTGTTTAAATATAAAATTTTTTAGATAATTTTTGACACATAAGTCACAAAGAAGATTTTTTAACTGCATAAGAGAACACATTAGTTTGAAAATCTACAGATTTTCATTGAATCAAGGCAAAACACAATTATGGAACTTACTAAGAAATACATCAATGAGCTTACGTATAAGATAATTGGTGCATGTATAGAAGTTCATAAAATTGTTGGTCCCGGTCTTTATGAAGAAATATATCATAAATGTTTAGAAAGAGAATTTGATCTGCTTGGCATAAAATATAAAAGTGAACTTGAAATTCCACTAATCTATAAAGATTTAAAGATTGACTGTAAGGTTAAATGTGATTTTCTAATTGAAAATACTATAGTATTGGAAATAAAATCCGTTACAGAATTTCATAACATTCACAGAGCACAAACAATGAATTATATGAATTTGCTTAAAGTTTCAAAATCAATTCTTGTAAATTTTAATGTTTATAATCTTTATCATGAAGGAACGGAAACATTTGTAAATAAAGACTTTGAAAATCTGTTATAAATGAAAATCTATAGATTTTCAAACTAATGTGTACTAAATATTTTCAATATTTTGAACTTTAAACTTATGTGACTTATGTGTTAAAAAAACAATATAATAATGAAAACACTCATCCCATCAGAAATAACTCCCGTGCAACTGCAAACGGTTATGCAGACTGCCGTTTCGCCGCGTCCGATTGCATTGGCATCAACGGTTGATAAAGACGGAAACAGCAATTTGTCGCCGTTCAGTTTTTTTAATATGTTCAGTACGGTTCCTCCGATTTTGGTTTTTTCACCTTCAAGAAGAGTTCGTGACAATACGATCAAACATACGCTGGAAAATGTTCTTGAAGTTCCGGAAGTGGTGATCGGAACAGTTAATTTTCCGATTGTACAGCAGATCTCTTTGGCTTCAACAGAGTATGAAGAAGGCGTTAACGAATTCAATAAATCCGGATTAACGATGAAAGATGCTGATCTTGTTCAACCTAAATTAATTGAAGAATGTCCTGTAAATTTTGAATGCAAAGTATTAGAAGTAAAATCTTTAGGCGATCAGGGCGGTGCAGGAAATCTGGTGATCTGTGAAGTTCAGAAAATTCATATCCGGGAAGAATATCTGGATGAAAACGGAAATCTGGATCAGGCAAAACTGGATATGGTGGCAAGATTGGGAAGCAACTGGTATTCCAGAAATACGGCAGACAATCTTTTCGAAGTTCCAAAACCACTGGTAACGAAAGGAATCGGCTTCGATCTTCTTCCGGATGAAATAAAATTAAGCAGAATATTTACAGGAAACGATTTGGGAATGCTGGCAAATGTTGAAATACTGCCTTCAGGAAATTATCATTCCGATGAAAAGGTTCATTTTGAAGCTCAGAAATTATTACTGGAAAGTAAAATTGAAGATGCATGGAAAATTTTGATTTACTAAAGGATTTATGAGAAAATATTTCTTGTTATTATTGATATTACTGGGTTTACAGTCATGCTATTATCCTGTAAGAAAAGACTACGGAATTTACAGCAAATCTCTGGTGTTTTCCAAAGATCAGAAATGGCTGATTAATAATATCAATACAACGGTTGATGAACATCACAAGGAAATGATGACATCTGCAACCATGAAATTATTTAACGAATTAAGCGGCGGGAAAGCCTTTGATTTAAAGACAGCAAAATCCGAAAACTTAATCAGTCATGATATTCCGTTCAGTCCGGAAACGGATGATCTGGAAGACCTTAAAAACAATTCCGATTTCAATTTTCTGGTGAATATTTATACTTTCAAAGTTAGAAACGGTTTAGACAATTCGATCGGTGTACAGTATGAATACAACAAAAATGAAACATTTGCGATGATGGATGTTTATGACATCAAAACATTGAAAAAAATCTACACCCTTAAAGCCTATTCGGAAGTTTCTGTAGAGAAAGGTGAGAAAGCAACAATTTTTACACCTTCCACTGAAATGATGACCATGAAGAACTTCAGAAGTCTCTTAAAATCGGTAAAAAAGAATGCTATACAAATGAATAAATAAAAAGGAGTGAAAAATTTCACTCCTTTATTTTTTGCTTAGATTAGTAGCAACATTGCCAACGTCCGTTAGCATTGGTTTCTGTTCCGAAATTTGGTGACTGACATGGAGGTACAAGACAATTTCCCTGTCCATCGCTTAGGTAGTGATTATAACAGCCGCTTGCACAGATTAAAACTTTCTCTCCTCCGGCAATATGCTTTTGAGCTTCTCTGCTTAATTTCTGACCATTCTTTAATTCTGAATTTTTCATAATAACTTGATTTTTGGTGATTTAATTTATCACTAATATATGAAAAATTTTTAATTTGAATATCAATTATTTATAAATCCAGAAAAATCATATTTTCTCTTTAATGAACGTAATGCATTTTTCTGTAACTTCATTAAGGTCTTTTGGCAGTTTTGACTCTTCCCAAGGTTCTTTTGCCCCAAAAGTATGATTGGCTTTTTCAATAAGATACAGCTCAGAATTTGGGTTCAGAATGTGAAGATGCTCTGCGCTTTTTACATTCACCGCCTCATCATCTGTCCCATGAATGATTAAATAATGTACTTTCGCCATCTCGGTTGCTCTTTCGACATCAAAACGGTGAAAATTATTTTCAAAATCTTCATAAAACTGATAATAATGAGGCATTTCCTGCTTTGTTCTTCCATTTATGACATAATACACTCCAGCTTTCTTCCATTTTTCGAAGGCATCGTTTTTCGGGAAACGATCCAGTGTATCTACACTTGCAAGCGTAATTAAACCGTTAATTCTTTCATCCTCAAAACTTTTGATGATAGAAATTCCTCCTCCCCTGCTGTGACCGATCAGAATAATCTTATCAGCATCTACTTTTTCATTTTTAACGAAGTAATCAATCACGGTTCCCAGATCCGAAAGCTCTTTGGAATAATTATTATTTCCAAACGCTTCAAGATCAGCAAAATCATGAGGGTTTTCAACCGTTGTTCCGTTGTGCGAAAAATTAAATTTCACAAAGAAAAATCCGGCTTCCGCAAACTTTTCAGCCATAAGATTCCATGCGCCCCAGTCTTTGTAGCCTTTATAGCCATGAACAAAAATGACCAACGGTAGTTTCTCCCCTGTTTCCGGAAAAAAGGCATCGGCAAGAAAATCTCTGGTTTCAGGATTGGAAATAATGATATTTTGCTTTTTTGTGATCTGCATATTGTATTGTATAATGATTTATTAAAAAACTTTTTTGTCATTCCGACACAGCATTAATAGATGCGGGCATCGTTCAAGAAATTTATATTTAGATTCTTCATTCCACTATGCTCCATTCAGAATCATAATTTCGAAACAATCATTTTTTTACCTAAAAATAGTATAAATAGAAATAAACACAAAGGAATATCTTATTTTTGCCTTATGTTGGATTTAAGAAAGGTAACCGTCATGCGTTATATTCTGCCGCTTCGGGAGGGAGGTTCTCTTCCTGCTCTGGCAGAAGCAGATGATGATTTTAAATATGTTCTGAAATTCCGTGGAGCAGGTCACGGAGTAAAAATGCTGATCTCTGAACTGATCGGCGGAAAGATTACAGAAATTTTGGGATTGAAAATTCCCGAGCTTGTTTTTGTGAATCTGGATGTAGATTTCGGAAGAACCGAAGCCGATGAAGAAATTCAGGATCTTTTGAAAAATTCCGAAGGTCTTAATCTGGGGCTTCATTATCTTTCAGGTTCCATTACTTATGATCCGAGTGTGAAGATCGATCCACTTCTGGCTTCAAAAATCGTCTGGCTGGATGCGTTTATCACAAATATCGACCGCACTTTCAGAAACACGAATCTGCTGATGTGGCACAAAGAACTCTGGATTATTGATAACGGAGCCTCTTTTTATTTCCATCATTCATGGCAGAATTTTGATGCGGCAGCAAAAACACCTTTTAAATATGTAAAAGACCATGTTTTGCTTCCACAGGCATCGAAGCTGGATGAAGCCGATCTGTTTGCCAAAGAAGTACTGAACGAAAAGGTATTCAGAGAAATTGTAAATATTATTCCCGAAGACTGGCTGCAATGGAATGATGCGGAAGAAACGCCGGAAGAAATCCGTGAAATCTATTTCAACTTCCTGAAGACCCGATTAGAACATTCTGAAATCTTTTTAAACGAAGCTAAAAATGCAAGAGGATAAAATCTACGAATACGCGGTAATACGATTGGTTCCGAAGGTTGAAAGAGAAGAGTTTTTCAATATCGGACTGGTGATGTTTTCAAAAAAAGAAAAATTCATTAAGGTAGAATTTTATCTCTGTCCGGATAAATTTAAGCTGATGCGAAGCAAAATCGATTACGAAGACGTGATCCAGAATCTGGAAAGCTTCAAAAAAATTGCAGATGGCACAAAAGACGGAGGACCGATTGCACAGCTTGAAATTCCTGAAAGATTCCGCTGGCTGACTGCCGTAAGAAGTTCTGTGGTGCAGACTTCAAGACCTCATCCTGGGAAATCCAGAAATCTGGAAGATACTTTTGGTAGGCTTTTTGAGGAGTTAGTAAAATAATGCGCTTCAAAAAAATATTCTATGAAATTTACGAATGACAATACTGCATACAGGTTTTCCAAAAGCCTGTTTTTTATTTTTCTGCTCAGCTTTTTTACATTAGGCTATTCTCAGGGGCCCATCGAAGGAACTCCGACACCGCCAAGTGTTCTTCTTCCTGAAAAAACGGCTTTTTCAGAAAATATCACGTATAAAAATGATGCTTCCGGAAATCCCATCAAATTGGATCTGTACAAACCGAAAAATGCAGGTTCTGCAAAACTTCCGGTGGTTATTTATGTTCACGGCGGAGCATGGGCAAAAGGTGATAAAGTAGTAAGATCCAACAACTACATCGAAAATTTCATTTTAAAGCTTGTTGAAAAAAATTATGCTGTGGTAAGCATCGATTACACCCTTGTAAGTGAAACCGTACATTTTCCGCTGCCGATCCAGGATACCAAAGATGTGGTGCGATGGGTAAGAAAAAATGCAGATCAATATCATTTTGATCCCGATAACATAGGATTTTTCGGTGCTTCTTCGGGAGCGCATCTTGCTCTGATGGCTGCTTACACGAATGATAATGAATATTTGGGAAACCCTGAATTATCTTCTTATTCGGCAAAGGTGAATTATGTGGTTGATAATTTCGGACCGACTGATATTAACAAACTTCTTCATACACGACTGGGAAAAGTTCCGGTGTCTATTGTCGGTTTATTCTTTAAGCCGATTGTTGAGATCAGACAGAAACTGGTTTATGGAATTTCAGGCTATGATATTAATGATGAAAAAAGAAAAGCCATAGATTATCTGGAAACTGTTTCCCCGATCAATGAGACGGAAAACGGAATTCCGACCTTTATTCTTCATGGAAATAAAGATAAGGTGGCGCCATTGAGTCATTCTAAAAAACTGGTGAAAAAGCTGAAAAAGCAAAATATAGAAACGGAACTCGTAGTGGTAGAAGACGGAACACACGGTTTCGGAACAACTGATAAAAAATATATGGATCAGCTTACGGATGATATGATCCGTTTTATTGAAGCACATAAAAAGTAAAACGTTTCTGTTTAAATTCTAATTGAAGATAATTTGC
>OGQD01001455.1_pt1 | contig 15232 bp, 6 predicted proteins | sample 1553091 | NCBI WGS metagenome assembly OGQD01 (sample SAMEA2580290, study PRJEB22360) | human gut metagenome | biome: human gut; feature: human-associated habitat; material: faeces | place: Denmark | collected 2008/2010
TAATAAATAATAAAATTTGATGTAATTATTGTTAATGATATTTGTTAATTTGATTGGTTTTAACTTTTTTGATTAAATTATTTTGATTTATTAATGAGATTATTTGACTGAATGTTAAATTTAGCTAATTTTATTTTGTACTGAATATAAAATTTCACATATTTGTGATTAGCAAATATAATTTGATATGAAGAAATTAACAGCAGGAATACTAATACTGGTATTATCCTCATCTCTAGCTGTGTCAAATGCTCAGCAAAAGAAGAATGATACGGTAAGAACACAAGAAATTGAAGGTGTGGTCGTAACTGCACTTGGTATTAAAAGAGAAAAAAAATCATTAGGCTATTCTACTCAGCAAATCAAAGCTGATGCGATTACCGACGGTGTAAATACAGGTAATATTGCCAATCAGCTAGTTGGTAAAGCAGCAGGTCTGAATGTTTCAACAACAACCAACTTTGGAGGTTCTGCCAATATTGTAATCAGAGGTAATAAATCAATTGTCTCTAATAATCAGGCATTGATCGTTATTGATGGGGTTCCTATTGACAACAGAAATAACTTTAGCGAGAGGTATGACTATGGTAATAACCTTTCCGACATCAATCAGGCAGATATCGAAAGTGTTAACGTTTTGAAAGGTGCTGCAGCTTCGGCACTTTATGGTGAGCGTGCAGGAAATGGAGTTATCTTAATTACAACTAAAAAAGGGCGATCAAGAAACGGAAGAGTAGGGATTACGCTTTCTTCTGAAATTCAGGTGGGTTCGATCGATAAAAATACCTTTGCAAAATATCAGGATAAATATGGTGCAGGATATGGTCAGTATTTTGATGAAGACGCTGCAGGAAATTTATATGCTCCATTTTATGACGATGCCTCTTTAGGAAATGCATTTAATCCGAATTTAATGGTCTATCAATGGGATTCTTATGATCCTAATTCTCCTAATTTTGGAAAAGCATACGCGTGGCAGGCTGCAAAACATACTCCCGCAGATTTTTTTGAAACTGCTACCAATTATGTAAATACAGTGAGTCTGGAGTCTGGTAATAATGATTCCAATATTTTGGTGAATTATACCAATTTCCTTTCAAATGGAGTTCTTCCTAATTCCGAGCAAAAGAAAAATACGATTTCGGCAAAATTTAATCATAAATTCAATGATAAATTTGATGTTACGACCTATGCTTCCCTTACATTGCAGGATACTAAAGGAAGAAACTCTACGGGATATGGAGATAATATTATTACAGGATTCAGACAATGGTGGCAGAATAACGTAGATATTTATTCTTTAAGAGATGCCTATTCTAATTCAGGAGGACAAAATGTTACATGGAACAGAGTAAGTGCTGATGACGGAAGTCCAAAGTACTGGAATAACCCATATTTTGACAGATATCAGAATTATCAGACCGATAAAAGAAACAGATTCTTTGGATATCTGATGCTGAATTATAAAGTGACTCCGGATTTAACGATCACAGGAAGAATGTCATCAGATACCTACGATCAGAAAAATGAAACAAGAAAGCAATTAGGAAGTATGCCTGAATCCTTCGGATTGTCTGGCAAATCTGTTTCTTCGGGATATGAACTTGAAAATATCCGTTCTTCAGAGATTAACTTTGATGTGTATGGTGCTTATAATAAAAAGTTTGATGATTTAAGTGTAACAGGGTTATTAGGGACTAGTTACAGAAGAAACTACATTGAAGCGGTTAGAAACTCTACAGAAGGAGGATTAATTTTACCAAACGTTTGGGCACTTAACAACACAGCAGAAGCTCCGTTACCTGCACAGGAAGATCTGGCTAAAAATGTAACAATGGGAGCTTATGCACAGGCATCATTAGGTTATAAAGACACTTATTTTGTAGAAGGTTCTTATCGTGTTGATAAATCTTCCAACCTTGCTCAGAACAGTAATGTGTATGGCTATCCATCGGTATCTGCATCAGTAATACTTTCAAATCTTATTAATCAGGATTGGCTTTCATTCTTAAAGCTTAGAGGAAATTATGCTAAAGTAGGTAAGTCTACAGACAATTACAGATTGTTCGACCAATATACCATCTTAGGTATTTTCGGTAAAATTCCTATGGTAAGTGCAAATACTGTGAAAAATAACCCTAATCTAAAGCCTGAATCCTCAAATGAATATGAATTTGGTTTAGAAGGAAGCTTCCTTAAAAACAGAATAGGTTTTGACGTGGCTTATTACGACACCCGTACAATTAACCAGATTGTTAGAGCAGATGTTTCCAACTCGACAGGGTATGCTTCTCAATGGTTGAATGCAGGGGAAATCCAAAATAAAGGGATCGAAGTATCTTTAAACTTAACACCTTTTAAATCGAAAAATTTCTCTTGGGATATAAATCTGAACTGGTCTAAAAACAAAAGCAGTGTACTTAAGTTAACCGAAGGATTAGATAATTTATTGCTGCAAAGTGTGCAGGGAGAAGTTTCTTATAATGCATTTGTAGGACAGCCTTTCGGAATTATTAAAGGAACAGATTATGTATACCTGAATGGTCAGCCGGTTGTAGAAGACGGAGTATATGCTAGAGCTGAAGATCAGGTTATTGGAAATATTAATCCGGATTGGATTGGTGGTATAAGAAATACAATCAGTTATAAAGGAGTAAGTTTAAGCTTCCTGATCGATGGACAGAAAGGTGGAGATATTTTCTCAACCGACCTTTATTATGGTTTAGGAACGGGAATTTATCCGGAAACCGCTTTTCCGGACAGAAACAATGTTATTTTAGCAGGGGTAAATCCTAACGGAACTCCTAATACAACTCCGATTCCTTTAGCAGATACAGGAGAATTGATGGGAGGAATTTCTGTAATGCCGGCAAAAGCATTCATCTATGATGCTTCTTTCATCAAATTAAGAGAAGCTTCTTTAACCTTCAATTTACCAAAAGACTGGTACAGCGGAACATTTATCAACGATATGAAGTTCTCTATCATCGGAAGAAACCTCTGGATTATTCACAAGAACTTACCTTACGCAGATCCGGAATCAGGATTAAGAGCAGGTTTGCTTTCAAGAGGCTATTCAGTAGGGGCAATGCCTACCGTAAGAACTTTCGGATTTAATTTTACAGCTAAATTTTAAAAAAAATTCATGAAAAAAATATTTTTAATTATAGGAAGCGCTTTGTTGATGTTAACATCTTGTGAAGACATAGAATCCTTAAACGTCGATCCTAAAGCACCCGTCGATAATCCGCCAAGTGGATATCTTTTCTCATCAGGCGTAGTTACTGGACTAAACCAGATGAATACTTTGAATGTTAACAGAAGTATATTCAGACACTTAACGCAACAGCTTGCCGATGTTACCTACAGAGAAGGAACAAGATATTCTTTCAGAAGGAGAGATGTTGCAGATGCGCATTGGAATCAGTTATTTTACGCTTTGAATTCTCTTAATAAATCTAAAGAAATTATTGCCACAGAAACTCTGGATGCTAAAGTGAAAGCAAACAGATTGGCAATGATTGATGCGATGCAGGTTTATTTCTTTCAGATTTTGGTAGACAGTTACGGAAATGTTCCTTATTCTCAGGCTCTACAGATTGAGCAGTTTCTTTCTCCAAAATATGATGACGGAAAAACAGTTTATCAGGATCTTATTAAAAGAATCAATGCAGATATCAGCGCATTGGATAACAGTGCTGCAGGATTTGGATCTGATGATGTGGTGTATGGAGGAGATTTGGTTAAATGGAGAAAATTCATGAATTCTCTTAAGCTAAAACTGGGAATGAATTTAGCAGATGTAGATGCATCACTTGCAAAAAGTACGGTAGAATCAGCCTACAGTGCGGGAGTTTTTTCTTCCAATACAGACAGCGCAATCATTCAGTACCAGTCAACAGGATTGTTTACCTCTCCTTTATATGAAGATCTTGTACTTTCCGGAAGGGTAGATTTCTGTGCAACAAACCTTATTGTCAACTATCTGAAAACCAATAATGATCCGAGAATTTCCAAGTATTTTACAACTGCTTTAAGCGGACCGAATGCCGGACAATATGTAGGAGGAACTTTTGGATTAAATCCTTCTGCGGCTCAGACTTTATCTTTAATTAATCCGTCAATATCTGTTGCCAACGGATTGGGGTATCTAGCAGATTATGTAGAAATAGAATTTTTATTGGCTGAGGCAGCAGCAAGAGGATATTCTGTAGGTTCAATAGCAACTCACTTTGATGCCGGAATCGGAGCATCTATGGATCACTGGAAAGTTAGCGCTACAGATAAAGCTGCATATTTAGCCACACACAATTATGCAGTACAGTCAACAACAGGTAATCCTTGGAAAAAAATTATCGGGGATGAAGCTTGGATTGCAATGTACAACAGAGGATTTGAAGCGTGGACGTTCAACAGAAGATTAGACAACAGAACTTATACGCCGACTCCGCCTGTAAGAGTTTTATATCCAATCAAAGAATACTCAATCAACAGTTCAAATGTAGCAGCTGCTTCCACAGCAATTGGTGGAGACGAGCAGACGACCAAAATATTTTGGGATGTAAATTAATACTCAAAATAGTTAATCATTCATATTTATTCCGCCTTCGGGCGGTTTTTTTATTTCCGTATATTTGCAGAGCAGAAAAAAAGACTTATTCGTTTTTTAAATAACAGACAATGAATATTAAAAATATAATAGAAGAAAAACTTTCGGAGGTTATTTTAAATGTGTTTCAGTTGAAAGACATTAATCTGGAAGTTCAGGAAAATAAAACAGAATTTGAAGGAGATTTTACGATTGTTACTTTCCCTTTGGTAAAGCAATTAAAGAAAAATCCGGAAAGTATCGGCGTAGAATTGGGAGAAGCTTTAACAGAGCAGACCGATTTACTGGAAAGTTTTAATGTCGTAAAAGGTTTCCTGAATATTAAAATAAGAAATCAGTTTTTCGTAGACAATTTTACATCTGTTTATAATGGTTTCGACACTATAGAAAAGAAAAATGCTACGGTTATGGTAGAATATTCTTCTCCAAATACCAATAAGCCGCTTCACTTAGGACACGTAAGAAATAATTTATTAGGTTTTTCCGTTGCTCAGATCTTGAAAGAAGCGGGATATGATGTCATTAAAACGCAGATCATCAACGACAGAGGAATTCATATCTGTAAATCCATGTTGGCTTGGGAGAAATTCGGGAACAACGAAACTCCGGAATCTACCAGTACAAAAGGAGATCATTTCGTCGGAAAATATTATGTGGAGTTTGATAAGGAATTGAAAAATCAGACCAATACGATCTTCAATGATTTCAGAATAAATAAATTTGATCAGTTTGACACTCCTAAAAAAGAGGAAGTTAAAGCATTAAACGAAAAAATAAATACGCTTGAAGCTAAGAAAAAAGAATTGCTTCAGACAGTAGATATTTCTGAACTTTCTGCATTGCATGAAGAGTTCGAAAAACAGTTCAAAGAAGCTTTAAATAATGATTCTTTAATTTCTGCTGTTCCTAAAAAAGTTGAGGAAATCATTTCCAAAAAGAATAAGGAAGAAAATGTTTCTGACGAAAAAGAACTGGAAACCATTAAATCTCAGACCAAAGTTTTTCAGAGTATTTTTAAAGAAGTATTGGAAGTTGAAGGCAAACTTGAAGCTGAAAAATCCAATCTGAAAGAAATCTGTAAACCGGTAACCGAAATCATGAAAGAAGCGCAACAGATGCTTCTGGACTGGGAAAACGGCGACGAAAAAGTAAGAAACCTTTGGAAAGAGATGAACTCTTGGGTTTACAAAGGATTCAACGAAACATACAACAGATTGGGCGTAGATTTCGATCAGGTTCAGTATGAAAGCAATACGTATATTTTAGGAAAAGATTTGATTCAGGAAGGTCTGGAGAAAGGGGTGCTGTATCAAAAAGAAGATGGCTCGGTATGGTGCGATCTTACCGATGAAGGTCTGGATCAGAAATTATTGCTTCGTTCGGACGGAACTTCCGTGTACATGACACAGGATTTGGGAACTGCGGTAGAACGTTTCAAGCAGAATGATATTCAGAAACTGATTTATACCGTTGGAAACGAGCAGGATTACCACTTCCAGGTTTTGTTTAAAATTTTAGGAAAATTAGGATATTCTTGGGCAGATCAGTTGTATCATTTGTCTTACGGAATGGTGGAACTTCCAAACGGAAAAATGAAATCGCGTGAAGGAACCGTAGTAGATGCAGATGATTTAATGCAGGAAATGTATAAAGAAGCAAAAGCAATTACCACTGAATTAGGAAAACTGGAAGGTCTTACCGACGAAGAAAAAGAAGCTTCTTACGAAATTATCGGGCAGGCTGCATTAAAATATTTCATGCTGAAAGTTGATCCTAAGAAAAAAATGCTGTTCAATCCGGATGAAAGTGTAGAATTTGCAGGAAATACAGGTCCTTTCGTTTTATATACTTATGCACGTATTCAATCGGTATTATCTAAAGCTAATTTTGAATTTAAAACGACTTCAGATCTGGCTTTGAATGAATATGAAAAAGAACTTATTATGCTTTTGTCCAATTACAAAGGTACGGTAGAAAAAGCAGCAGAATTATTAAGTCCGGCATTCTTAGCCAATTATGTGTATGATTTGGTAAAAGCTTACAATTCATTCTATCAGAGCAATCCGATTATCAGTCAGGAAGACGAAAATCTGAAACAGTTCCGATTGAATTTATCAGATCTCACAGCAAAAACCATAAAAAAATCATTAGGTTTACTCGGAATAAAAACCGTAAACAGAATGTAAAAATAAAACCTTCAGAACGCTCTGAAGGTTTTTTATTTCATCATTTTAAGCTTTTTCAGCATTCATTTTCTCTTTTAAACTTTCTTCATACAATTTCGCATCGCTCCATTTTGCATGTTTCGATGGTAAAATGGTATATCCTTTTTTATAGGCATAAACTTTCGTGTATTCTGCGCCAAAGAAAATCAGCATACAGGAATAATTAATCCACATCATGATCAGAATCACGGTTCCTGCAGCTCCGAAAGCGGAAGTAGGTTTTGTAGTTCCGAAATAAAGACTTAGTAAAAATTTACCCAGAGTAAATAATATCGCGGTAAGAAAAGCTCCGTTCCACACCGGTTTCCAACGCATTCTTACATCAGGAAGAATTTTAAACATCAATGCAAAAAGCAACATGACAATGGCAAAACCGATCACAAAATTCACCAACTGAACAATCAGATAGGTTTCCATCCCAAAATAATTCGTAATCCAGTTATTCAGAATACTGATCATTGAAGAAAGTACCATCGTAATCATCAGTAAAAAACCGATAATCAGGATCATTCCCAAAGAGTTGGCTCTGTCCAGTAAAAATTTCACGAATGCTTTCTGAGGAGTTGCCTGAACATCCCACAAATTATTAAGCGAGTGCTGAAGCTGAAAGAAAAGAGTAGTGGAACCGAAAACTAATGAACCGACTCCCACAGCTTTCATAAAAATATTTTCTCTGTCAATTAAAGCTCCTGCAATCATGTCCTGAATGCTTTTTGCAACATCTTTTCCCATGATTCCGCTGATCTGATTCGTGATTTCTCCGCGAATAGCCTCCTCACCAAAAAAATATCCTGCAATCCAGATGATGATAATTAAAAGCCCGGGAATTGAAAAAATAGCGTAATAGGCAAGACTTGCGGCATCACTTGAAGCCGACGAATTATTCCATTGTCTGAATGATTCTTTTAATGTCTCCCAGAAAAATTTTAATTGTTCGATCATTGATGATTTGGTTTAGAAAGGATATCCGATGGCGATATTCAGGATAAGATTATCTTTTCTCCAGCTCGAATCTCCGAAATTAATTTTATCAAATGTCCATCTTTCGCCCTTTTCATAATAAGGAACGCGCAATGGCATGGCAAGATCCAGTCTCAGGATCAGGATAGAGAAATCAAGTCTCAGACCAAAACCTGCGCCTACAGCCATTTCGCTTAAAAATTCTTTAGAAAATTTAGCTCCCGGTCTTTGGGAATCTTCATTAATCAGCCATACATTTCCGGCATCGGCAAACAAGGCAACATTTAAAAATTTATAGAGATTAGCTCTGTATTCCGCATTCAGTTCAAGCTTTACATCTCCCGACTGATCAAAATAATATCCCGGTTTAATGGTTCTCGGATCAAAACTTCCCGGCCCTAAAGTTCTTGCACGGAAGGCTCTCACACTGTTGCTTCCTCCGGAGAAAAACTGTCTGGAAAAAGGAATATACTCCGAATTTCCATAAGGATAGGCAACTCCCGCAATAGCTCTTGTCGCCAAAGAAGTTTTTTCATTGAATTTATGATAGAACCTGAAATCATTCTCAATTTTGGCAAACTGACTGAACGGAACACCGAAAATTTTTCTTTCTTTATCTTTTTCAACATTCGCTCCTGTAATCAAACCGGTTAAATTTCCTGCAAGATCCAAAGTTCCTTTATAATAAAAAGTATTTGGCTTCTGGAGCATCGTGTTGGTATACGTATAGGAATAAATCGGTCCGAATATCAACTGAGGTTTTACCACTCTGGCTAAAGCATCGTTATTTTTAGAAATCTCTCGATAAGCATCTGTAATATTTGCCGGAGAAACATACGTGATGTCAAAAATCTTCAGATCATGTTCTTTTCGTGCGTTTTCTTTCCAGTTGTACCCGAAAGATCCCGTAAAAGTATTGAGGGAATAATCTTCTGTTCTGTTCTGGAATTCGTAGCCTACCGAAATATTGGTTCTCGGAACAAATGCGCTCGAAGAATTAAATCTGAAAGGCGCAACAATCCTCGGAATCGAAAGCTGCGCATTCGCTCCCGTTCTGAAAATATTTTTCGCATTTTCAGGACCTCCGATCTGGAAATCAAAAGCACCGTAAACAGAAGCTTTAAACTGTTCGGCGCCGCGGAAAAAATTACGGTGAGTCCAGTTAAGATTCACTTCACTTCCGGCGTAGTTTGCAGAATTGGTTCTTCCCAAAGCTTCCAGACGAAGCGACTGCAATTCTCTCGGAGTCAGAAGATAATATGTATCAAATTTATGCTGTAAAGAATCTGAAACAATGAATTCATTTTTCACAAATTTGAAAACACCAAGACTGATGAGCCTGTTCAGCGTAAGATTATGATTCGTTCTGTTGTACAGATCTCCTTTTTTAAAATATAATGCTCTGTCGAAAATTTTCGGTTTAAATTTATTCTGAGGATCAATAACATAAATGTCGCCGTGTTCATATTTCTGAAGCGAATCTGTATTCATCGGGATCGAATATTTTCCCTGTTTCACATCCTGAATACTATAATTCGGAAAAACGATTACTTTATCAATGCTGAATTGTTGCGTAGACAGATCCGGAGTATTATCCTTCAGCTTCACATTCAGTTCCACCTTGTGGTTTTTGCTTACCGTACTGTCTGCCTGAACAATGAGATTGTCCGGATGAAAATAATAGAATCCTCTTTCTTTCAGACGGTTATCGATTCTTTCTCTTTCAGATTTTATTACATCCAGATCGAAAGGATTTCCCTGCTTCAAAAGCGTGTTGTCTTTCAGATTCTGGATTTCCTGATTCACCAGTGAAGAATCTTTCTGGAATTTTACATTGCTGATCAGGTATCTTGCTCCCGGTTTCAAAGTGTAAATTACCTTGGCTTTTTTATTTTTGGCAACCGTATCATAGGTAGCTCTTGCATTGAAATATCCTTTGTTTTCAGAATAATTAACAATGATGTCTTTATTGAATTCGCGGTCTACATCACCCAGCAAAACAGGTTTTTCTCCCACTTTATATTTCAGCCAGTAATTGAAGCCTTTTTCTTTTTTCGGCTCTTTGGCAATATTATAAAAATACAGTTTAGGTCTTAATCCTAAAAATGAAGAGTTCGGTTTGGGAGTCAGCTTATCCTGAAGCGCGCTTTGAAGATCTTTCTTTTCCTTTTTCGGCAAAGTGTCGTTTTCAATCTTCACTTCCGCACCCGTGTAAAGCATCTGTCCTTCCTTCAGAAATCTTGTATTGCTGCAGGAAAGGGTTGCAGAAGCCATTCCGCAGGTGATTAAAAATTTAAAATAGGTCTGATAACTTTTTTTCATTTACTTAAATTCTACAACTTGGTTTTGTTGGTTTTTTCTGGATTCCTTCTGCTTTCTGTTTTTAGATTTCTGGAAAATATCGCGGAACTTGTCATAATCCAAAGTGATGATAAATCCTACGCCTGTTTCCACGATCTGCCCCTGAAGCGCAACCTGATATTCGTTCTTGCGGTATGCGCGAAGCATATATCTTCCGTCTCTGGAAAGGCTGTAATCCACCGTTACGTCTCCTGCAATATTCGTCATGTTTTCATTTTGCCGCGCTTCTCCTTCCAGTGCAAAATTACTTCCTACAGAAACTTTCAGACGGTCGTTCAGTAATTTTTTACTTAACCCTACATTCAGGTCTGTTCTCGTATTTTTAGATCCTGTAGAATAATCTTCAGAAGATTCAAGATCAAAATTAAGATCTACTCCTTTAATGAGATCCGAGGCAAGATTATTTAACTGTTGGGAAAGAATTTTACTCACACTCTGTCTTGCCAGCATTTCTCCCGAAAGCCCCGCTCCGGATTCAAAAGGATTTTCCCCGATAAATCTGTTGAGAAGAAGAAGGGCAAAAACCTGTTTGTTCATTTCAGATTCCTGAGTTCTCAACTGGGCAAGCTTCTGATCTACAATATCTGTAACCGTGGAAGAAACCGCGTTATTTTTTTCGTCTGTGGTAATATCAAAAGTAATTACAGGTTTCAGCAGTTCACCTTTCATTTTCAGTAACGTGCTGAAAGGAATTCTCTGCTTAAACTGATTGAGTGTAGAAGCCTGTTCTCCGCTGATCTGCTGTTCCACAAGATCAATTGGGGCGGCTTCGGTTTTATAGACGGCAGTAATATCCAGATTTGCCGTTGTCGGTTCTCCGGTCCATGTAATCGTACTTCCTTTCTGAATATCAAATTTACGTTTCAGAACACTTACCGTCATTTCATAACTTCCGGATTCCACTTCATAGACTCCGACAAGCGTGGTTTTTCCCGATGGATCGACGCCGCCTGTTAATTCCGCTTCCCCCTGAAGTTTCACAAAATCTCCGTTGGCTTTATCAATCAGCAAAGACATTTTTGCTTTCTTACTGATTTCGATGTTCACGCTTACGTCCATTCCTTTAATTTTGCTCTGGGCGTTTAAAGAATCTGCCTTCACGGTTTTGTTTAAAACAACCTGATCCTGATCGATAAATTCTACAATTCCGTCTCTTTCCTGAAGCGTAGGAGAAGACTGCGGAAGCACAAAAGTAAAGTCGGTGTTGTCTGCAACAGCAAGTCTTCCGTCCACCTTCGGTAAATCTAAATTTCCGCGGATGTGTAATCCTGCATCAATAGAGAGAACGCCGTACATAATGGCATCGTTGGATTTTTCAGAATTCACTACTTTGAAATTCTGTGCATCTACATCAAGATTAAAGGCAAAATCTCTGTATGTCTGTGTAAGAACCTGTCCGTCCACTCTAAGCGCGTTTCCGTCTTTATCTTTAATTTTAAAATTATCAAACTCAATTCCGCGGTTGGTAAAGCTTATTTCGTCATTCAGTTTTCTGAAATCACTGCCTGTTTTGGCAATTTCCAGTCCTACATCATTGAATTTTACTTTACCTAAAATATTCGGTTTGGATGCTGTTCCTGTAATCTTCAGATTTCCGGAAAGATATCCTTCCGTATTGGTAATCGCATTCATCGAGAATCCTTGTACAGATTTCATTTGAAGCTGATTGATCGCCATATTCATATCGAATGTGCTGGAAGAAGTATTGTAATCTCCCAGAATTTTCACATCGTTATTATTTCCGGAAAGCGCAATATCCGCATTCAGTAGATTCGGAGCATTATTATTGACTTTTATGGCAAGATTTCCTACCGGATTTCCATAGACAATCAGATCAGATACATTGAGATCTGAAGTGAAGGTCATGTTTTTCGTAATATTTTTAAGCTGAGCCGTTCCGTTGATGGTTCCTCTTGCCAAAACCGTATCTTTTTTAATTAATTCGGTGATGGTTTCAATCTTAAAATCCTTCAGAGAAACATTCAGCGGAGCATTCGGAGTCTGGCTTTCGGATTGTAAGGCAATTTCGCTTCCTGCGTTGGAGAGTCTGAAATTGTCTGCGAGAATTCCGTTTTTCCCGATCTGTATTTTATTTCCTTCAGAAACCGTCCAGTCAGAATAATTTAATTTTAAACCATTCGGATTTAAAGAAATTTCCGTGATGTCGTTCAGTGATTTTGCATTTCCGGCAATCAGGAACTGGGTAACCTCTTTCTGGTCTTTCGTGGTGATGTTATAATTAATGATATTATTGGCAACATCTCCTGTAATTCCTACTTTATTCAGTGCGAAGCTGGAACTTTTCAGCCCTGCAACATAAACATTATATTGCAAAGCATTATTTTCGTTCGTTACTTTTATGGTGGCATCTTCAATAGAATTTTCACCGTAAAGAACCTGCGGAATCTGTCCGTCGATCTCAATTTTCTGAGAATCTGCGTCATAATTTCCGTTTAAATTAATGGTTTCAAAACTTTTAAGATCCGGGACAAATTTTCTGATCAGATCATCATTTTTAATTTTTGCATTGAAGGTGAAAAACTGTCCTGACTGAATTTTCTGTGCTTTTCCGGGTTTTTGAAACTGATAATATTGGTTGACTGTATTCGATAAAGCTCCGAAAATCTGCGTCAGTTTATATTTTCCTTTTAATTCGACATCTGCAATCTGGGAATTGAACATAATTTTGGTGGAATCTGCGGTTGAAGACGCTTTTAAATTCACTTCCTGAATCGGGTACACTTCTTTGGTATCCGAAAAAGCAAAGTCTTTTAAATTCAGATAACCGTTCAGATTGTCGGGATCGAGATTAGAAAAATCTCCGTCTATTTTTCCGGCAAGAATCATCGGATCTTTATAGAATCCCAGTTTGTTGAGGTCTAATTTTATTACTTCTCCGTTTACTTTTACCGTCGGATTTTTTTCGTTGTACACTCCGGAAGCGGTTAACATCATGTTCGCATTCGGATCTTTTGAATTTAAAACAACGTTATACACTCCGCGGCGGATTTTTCCGGTAAGATTCATGTTCTGATAACGGTAGCCTTTATAAACTGCCGAAGCAACATGACCTTTAAGATCGGCATTGGCATTTTTAAAATCGAAACTTTCTCCTTTCGCATAAATTTGTGCAGAAATGGCTCCGATCTCTTTATTCTGGATGATTTTCCCCAACTGAAGTCCCTGAAGATTGGCTTTTACATCATACAGTTCCCTGTTTTTTCTGCGCATATCCACATTTGCCTTAACGGAGGCATTTCCAAGCGTAGAGTAGAGGTTAAGGTCTGTTGCAACTACTTTCGTAGTTCCTTTTGCGATTCCTTTGATGCTGAAATTGGAAGGTAGTGAAATATTTTTCGGAATTGTATTTTTGGGAACCAGATTGTAAATGGTTTTTGCTGATGAAGATAATTCTGCAATTTTCAGATCATAATACAACTGATCCGGATTCATTGCATTTTTCACTCTTCCGGATGCAGCAACTCGTAGCTGATCGAGACCTGAAACTTTCAGATTATTAATCAATAAATCATTGACGCTTCCTTTTACATTGGCATTAACATTTAAAACCGCATTGGGATATTTATTGAAAGGCGCGGTATTTCTTAAGGTCGGAACAATATTCAGAATATCCGAAAATCCGATCTTTGAATCCTTGATATTGGCTGAAATCTGTACGGCTCCTAAATTTGAGCTTAACTGTTCTATTGAATTGTAATTTAATACGACCTCATCGCGCAAAATGGTTTTCGGGGTCTGCAGATAAAAATCTTTTAAATAAGCCTGTTTATCATTATATACAAAATCTGTATTGAATTTCTGAATATCCAGTCCTCTTGCTTCCTGAATTTCTGCGGAATTTACTTTTCCTGCAAAAGTATTGTCCTGCATTTTAAAGCTTCTGACTTCAAGATTGAGTTTGGAAAAATTCAGGTGATTGAAATCCATTCCCTGTTTGGTAGGAGCAATTGCGGTATTGTTGTAGGCGACTTTTACATCATTTAAAACAAATTTTCCTAAAAGAAGACTGAGTGCTTTTTCTTTTTCCGAAGGTTTTGAAACTTCCGGCTCCGTTTTCGGATTGGCATTTTTTGCAGGAAGATATAAATTGGCGTTAATATCGGCTCCGGAAAGAAACACATTATCTACATTGTAGGCATTGTTTTCCAGATCGAGTTTATTCACTTTCGTGCTTAGTTCTTTAAATAAAACTTTAGCGAAAGTTTTGGTATTGTCATCTCCGTAATCGATGTTGAAATTGGTGAGTTTAATTCCTCTTAAGCCAATCTGCATGGGCTTTTTGTTATTAAGAGAATCAACTTTTTTCTCTACTTTTTTGGAGACCTCTTCTACAAGATCCTGCTTCAGTTTCAGTTTTAAGCCGTCTAAATTGATGTCGTTTACGGCGTAAGAATTCTTCTGAAGATCAAATGTTTTTACTCTTGTATCAAAAGATTTAAAGTAAAGCTGAATATCATTTCTGGATTGCTGATCGTTGAAGGTAACACCGATGTCTTTCAGATTGATTTTATCTAAAGAAATAATGAACGGTTTGGACGCACTTTCTTCCTTATCGCTTGTTGCAAAAGCATCCAGAATATAATCGAAGTTAAATTTTCCGTCGGGTTTTCTCACTACATTGGCTCTTGCTCCTTCCAGATCCACAGAGGTAATATCTGCGGTGGAGTTGATGAGTTTAAGCATATTTAAACCTACATCCAGTTTTTTTACCGCCAAAAGGGTGTCGATATCCTGACCTTTCAGATAAAGGTTTTCCATCACAAGACTATTGGGAAAGCCGACGTAGACTCTTTCGAGACTAACTTTTGTTTTGATTTTTTCCTCCAGATAAACAACCAGTTTGTCTTTGATAAAGTTCTGAACAACAGGAAGTCTTAAACTAAGTACTAATAACGAAAAAAATACCAGTATGGATATAATGGTAATTGCAAAACGCTTTAAGAGTTTTCTTTTATTGATTTTCAGTTTCAAAAGTGATCGGGTTTATAACAAATATAACAATACTTACCGTACTGTTACTATGTTGTGGTACACTTTTTCTTAATACAAAAACCCT
>OGQD01001458.1_pt1 | contig 15199 bp, 12 predicted proteins | sample 1553091 | NCBI WGS metagenome assembly OGQD01 (sample SAMEA2580290, study PRJEB22360) | human gut metagenome | biome: human gut; feature: human-associated habitat; material: faeces | place: Denmark | collected 2008/2010
GCGAAGCGGCGCCCCTGCCACAGTGGCTGGTGGCTGTCCTCGCGCTGGGCATCATCGCCTTCTGCCTGCTGCTGGTGGTGGCTATCGAACGTCGCCGCCTGCCCGAGCAACCTTCGCCGGACAGCCATCTGGTTCGCGTCGGCCGCCGCACGCTGCGCCTGCCCGGCCTGCGGCTGTCGCCGCCGCAACTGCTGATCACCGCGCTGGACGTTGCCGCTGCCGCCACCGTGCTCTATCTGCTGCTGCCCGAGGCCCCGCCCTTCGGCGCCTTCCTGCTGGTCTACCTGATCGCCCTGGCGGCTGGCGTGCTCAGCCACGTCCCCGGTGGGGTCGGCGTATTCGAGGCCGTACTGCTGGCCGCCTTCGCCGGGCAACTGGGTGCCGCACCGCTCGCCGCGGCGCTGCTGCTCTATCGCCTGATCTATGTCGTACTGCCGCTGATCGTCGCCTGCCTGCTGCTGCTGTTCCTCGAGGCACGCCGCATCCTGGTGGCCAGGCAGGCGGTTCGGATCACCTCCGGCTTTGCCGCGCAGATCCTCTCGCTGCTGGTGTTCATCTCCGGCATCGTGCTGCTGTTCTCCGGCGCTACACCGTCCATCGATACCCGCCTCGACGAAGTCGGCTTCCTCGTCCCGCACCGCCTGATCGACGCCTCACACCTGGCCGCCAGCCTGATCGGCGTGCTCTGCCTGCTGCTCGCCTATGGTCTGCGCCGTCGCCTCTCCGCTGCCTGGGCGCTGACCCTCGGCCTGCTGATCGCCGGCGCTGCCTTGTCGCTCCTTAAAGGCTTCGACTGGGAAGAAGCCCTGATCCTCAGCTTCACCGCCGCCCTGCTGGTGATCTTCCGCAGCGCCTTCTATCGTCGCAGCCGCCTGATGGACCTGCCCTTCTCGCCGCTGTACCTGGGCGCAGCCGCGTGCGTCATCGCCGCTTCCATCTGGCTGCTGCTGTTCGCCTACCAGGACGTGCCCTACAGCCATGAGCTCTGGTGGCAGTTCGCCCTGGACGCCGATGCCCCGCGCGGCCTGCGCGCCGCCCTGGGCAGTTGCCTGCTGCTGGCCGCCCTGGCGCTGTACTGGCTGCTGCGCACCGCGCCGCCGGCGATCCAAGCGCCCACACGCGAGGAGCTGGACAGCGCAGCCGGCATCCTCTCCAACTCCGCCCAGCCCGACGGCGGCCTGGCTCTGTCCGGCGACAAGGCGCTGCTGTTCCATGAGGGCAACGACGCCTTCCTGATGTATGCCCGCCGCGGCCGCAGCCTGGTGGCGCTGTTCGATCCGATCGGCCCGGCACAGGCCCGCGCGGAGCTGATCTGGCAATTCCGCGACCTTTGCGACCTGCACCACGCCCGCCCGGTGTTCTACCAGGTGCGAGCGGAGAACCTGCCGCTGTACATGGATATCGGCCTGACCGCGCTCAAGCTCGGCGAAGAAGCACGGGTCGACCTGCGCCGCTTCGACCTGGAGAGCAAGGGCAAGGAGATGAAAGACCTGCGCTACACCTGGAACCGCGGCCAGCGCGACGGCCTCAGCCTGGAGTTCCACGATGCCGGCCAGGCGCCGATGGAGGAGCTGCGCGCCATCTCCGATGCCTGGCTGGGCGGCAAGAACGTCCGCGAGAAAGGCTTCTCCCTCGGCCGCTTCACCCCTGAATACCTGCACTATTTCCGCATCGTCGTGGTCCGTTTCCAGGGCCGCGCCGTGGCTTTCGCCAACCTGCTGGAAACGTCCGGCAAGGAACTGGCGAGCATCGACCTGATGCGCGTCGTCCCCGATGCGCCCAAGCTGACCATGGAGTTCCTCATGCTCGGCCTGATCCTGCATTACAAGGAGAGCGGGCATACCCGCTTCAGCCTCGGCATGGTGCCCCTGGCCGGCTTGCAGCCGCGCCGCGGCGCCCCGCTGACCCAACGTCTCGGCGCGCTGGTCTTTCGCCGGGGTGAGCAGTTCTACAACTTCCAGGGGCTGCGTCGCTTCAAGGACAAGTTCCAGCCCGACTGGGAACCCCGTTACCTGGCCGTGCCCGCCGGACTGGATCCGCTGGTGGCCCTGGCCGACACAGCCGCCCTCATCGCAGGCGGCCTGAGTGGATTGGTAAAACGCTGATATGTTGAAACGACGCTGGCGACACCTGCTCGCCCTTCTCCTGCTGATCGTCATTGCCGTCGGCCTGCTGCTATGGAGCCGACCGGCCCCGCAGGCCTCCCTGGACCACCGCCAGTTGCCCGACGGCAGCGCCGCCAGCCTGGCCAACCCCGGCAAGCAGCCCAATGCACGCGTGCTGCTGGCCGTGCAGGCCGACCAGAAACTGGACGACGCCCAGTTGCTGGCCCTGGCCCACGACAGCGGCGCCCGTGTGGTGCAGTTCGTCTTCCCGGAGAACGACTGCAAGGCCCAGCAGGCTCGCATCCAGGCCGCTGGTGAACTTCTTGACGGCCAGCCGACCCTGGTTGCCGGCATCGGCCCCGGCAGCGCCTGGGCCTTCCGCTGGCTCGCCGGGCAGACCGACGACAAGGCCAAGGCGCTGTCCGTGGGCTTCTCTCTGGAGAAACCCGACTGCGCCGCCTCGCCTCTGCCGCAGACCGCTCCGCACGGCCACTGGCTGGCTGCCTGGAACGACAACCCGGACGATGCCAGCGCGCGCTTCGCCCGAGGCCTGAAAAACGCCGAAACGGTGATCACCGACTACGACACGCCGCTGCCCAAGGTCCTCGCCGATCAACTGCGCCAGCAGCTGCAAGGCGGCGGCGATAACGTGCCGGTGGTGGAAGTCCCGGCCGCCAAGCCCTCGGAAACCGTCACTCTGTTCTATTCCGGCGATGGCGGCTGGCGCGACCTCGACCGCGACGTCGCCGCGCAGATGGCCGAGCTCGGCTACCCCGTGGTGGGCGTCGATGCCCTGCGCTACTTCTGGGAGCACAAGACCCCGGAACAGAGCGCCGCCGACCTTGCTCTGCTGATGCAGCACTATCGCGAGAAGTGGGGCGCCAAGCACTTCGTGCTGGCCGGCTACTCGTTCGGCGCCGACGTGCTGCCGGCGATCTACAACCGCCTGCCGACGGACGCCAAGAAGGACGTCAGCTCGGTGATCCTGCTGGCCTTCGCCCGCAGCGGCAGCTTCGAGATCGAGGTGCAGGGCTGGCTCGGCAAGGCCGGCCAGGAAGCGTCCACCGGCCCGGAAATGGCGCGCCTGCCCGGACCGAAGGTGCTCTGCGTGTACGGCGTGGAAGAAAAGGACGAGAGCGGCTGCACCCAGCCCCAGGCCGTGGGCGAGAACCTGCAGTTGCCCGGCGGGCACCACTTCGACGAGGACTACCCGGCCTTGGCCAAAAGACTGGTGAATGCCATCCGCTCCCGCCAGTCAGCCGACGACGAAGGCTGACCGACGTCAAAAGGGCCGCACATAGCGGCCCTTTCACTTTGCCTTCATGGTGTTTCAGGCACATTTAAGGTTCTATGCTCAGACTGACAAGCCCGTCGCCAGAACGGGGCGTCACGATAACCGAGCCAAACAAGGAACCGTCATGAGCCTGTCCAAGACCCCGTCCCGTTACGGCAGCCTGTCCATTGCCATGCACTGGATCATGCTGGTGCTGATCGCCGCCACGTACTTCTGCATGGAATACCGCACTAACTTCCCCAAAGGCAGCGACACCCGCGCGCTGTTTTCCCAATGGCACTTCATGCTTGGGCTGAGTGTGTTCGTGCTGGTCTGGCTGCGCCTGATCGGCCGCTTCATCTACCCCACCCCGCCCATCGTTCCGGCACCGCCGGCCTGGCAGATGGCGCTGGCAAAGCTCGCGCACCTGGCACTGTACGGCCTCATGATCGGCCTGCCGCTGGCCGGCTGGATCATCCTCAGCGCCGCCGACAAGCCGGTGCCGTTCTGGGGCATGGAGCTGCCGCACCTGGTGGACAAGAACCCGGACCTGGCCAAGCAGGTGAAGTACTGGCATGAAACCATCGCCGTGCTCGGCTACTGGCTGATCGGTATCCACGCGTTGGCCGCGCTGTTCCACCACTACATCAGCCGCGACAACACCCTGGTGCGCATGCTGCCGGGCAAGGGCGAGGCAAAGCCGGAGTAATTGCCCGCCGCGCAGCGCCGACCAGCCGTGAGCAAGGTCTGCTCCTGCAGGGAAAGCTGCACTTCGTAGGAGCGAGCTTGCTCGCTCCTACGAAGTGCAGTCCTGACGATAGGGCAGCGCAGCACGGGCCTCCTCGGCATAGGCCAGGATGCCCGCCCTCTCCCCTATCAGGAACTCCTGCACCGCCTCGCGCAGTCCGGGATGTCCCAGGCGGTGCCAGGAGCGGGTGATCACCGGCTCGAAGCCACGGATCAGCTTGTGCTCGCCCTGCGCTCCGGCGTCGAAGCGCTGGAGGCCGTGGCCGATGGCGAAGTCCAGGCCCTGGTAGAAACAGGTCTCGAAGTGCAGGCGGTCGAACTCCGCCAGGCAGCCCCAGTAGCGGCCGTACAATGTGTCGCCGCCGAGCAGACTGAAAGCCATGGCCACGGGCCGGCCATTCTGGTGAGCGAAGACCACGCGGATCGCCTCGGGCATACGCTCGCCGATCAGGCTGAAGAACGCCCGGCTCAGGTAGGGCGCCTGCCCGCGGACCTCATAGGTGCTGCTGTAGCAGGCATAGACGAAGTCCCAGTGCGCTTCGGACAGCTCGTGCCCTTCCATCCAGACGAAATCCAGCCCCAGCCCGGCGACCTGCTCGCGCTCCTTACGGATCTGCTTGCGCTTGCGTGAGCTGAGTGCATCGAGAAAGTCCTGGAAGTCGCGGTAGCCGCGGTTGCTCCAGTGGTACTGGCAACCCAGGCGCTCCAGCCAACCGTCTGCAGCGTCCAGCAGGGCATCGGCAGCAGCATCGGTGAAATTCACGTGCACGCCGGAGCAATGCCCTTCGTCCACCTCGCCCGCCAGCGCGCCGACCAGGCTCAGCGCCGCGTCCGGCGCGCCGAGCAGGCGAGCGCCGCCGACCGGGGTGAAGGGAATGCCCACCAGCAGCTTGGGGTAGTAGGGAATGCCGGCGCGCAGGCAGGCATCCGCCCAGCTCCAGTCAAACACGTACTCGCCATAGGAATGGCTTTTCAGATAGGCCGGCGCCGCGGCGAGCAGACGGCCATCGTCGGCCAGCAGCACCCGGTGGGAAGGTTTCCAGCCGCTGCGTCCGCCGACGCTGCCGCTTTCCTCCAGGGCGGAGAGAAAGCCATGGCGCAGGAACGGCTGGTCGTCGGGCAGCAGGGCGTCCCACTGGCGGGCGTCGACTTCGGCAAGGCGGGAAAGGGTCTGGATAGGCATGGCCGACAGTCTGGCGCCAGGCGCGAGCGAAGGGAAGATTCAAGCGGGAAAACTCGCACGCCGGTGACATTCACGTTCGTCGGTATCCGCCGGAGAGGCCGGCAGAGTGGTCTATGTTGGGGGTTAGCAAGGCTTGCCGGCGCACGACGCCAGCACCGTTCCGCTCGCCACACGCCCTCGCGGGCTGTTGGCGACCTGCCAGGAGGACGCCCCATGAGCCTGATGCAATGCGAGTACCGCAAGTACACCATCACCGCCGATGTCGTCGAGCATCCCGGCCTGCCCACTCCCTGGGCCGGCGGTTGCCACATCACCGCCCCGGACGGGCAGACCACCAAACGCAAGACGCTACCGGTGGAGTGTGCCTTCATGTCGGATCTGCAGAAGGCCCAGCACGCTTCCATCGCCCACGGCAAATGGCTGGTGGACCAGAACCTGGACCACGACCGTCGGCTGTTCTGATCTCTAGCTGTTCACGTAGCCCGGTTCTTCGCTGACCGGCGCACTGACTGGCAATGGCGTCAGGCTCACCTGAAGCGCCAGGAACTCCTGCGCGGATGCCCGCCAGGTCTGCCCGCGCGCCCACTGCGCGCAGGCCTGGCGATCCAGCTCCAGCGCCCGCAGACAGGCGCTGCGCAAATCCGCGTCCATCACCCCGGTGACGCCGTCCTCCAGGACATCCAGCGGCCCCGTCACCGGGAACGCCGCCACTGGCGTACCGCACGCCAGCGCCTCGACCATCACCAGGCCGAGGGTATCGGTCAGCGATGGGAAGGCCAGCACACTGGCGCTGCGATAGGCCTCCGCCAGTTCGTCGCCGTGGCGATAGCCGAGGAACTCCGCCTGTGGATAAGCCGCTTGCAGCTCCGCGCGCTGCGGGCCGTCGCCCACCACGCGCTTGCGTCCCGGCAGGTCGAGCGCAAGGAAGGCTTCGAGATTCTTCTCCCGCGCCAGCCGGCCGACATAGAGGAATACCGGCTCCTGGAGCGGTGCGCCCTCCCCCGGCTGAAAACGCTGGAGATCCACGCCCTTGCGCCACAGCGCCAGATTGTCGAAAGCGTGATCGGCGAAAGCTCCGCGCATGCGCTCGCTGCTCACCAGCACGGCCTGGCTCGGTGCATGGAAGCGGCGCAGGAAGGCGTAGCCCCAGGACAGCGGCAGCCAGGGCCAGCGAGTGTTCACGTATTCGGGAAAGCGCGTATGGATGGCGCTGCTGAACTTCATCCCCCAGCGCACCAGCCAGCGCCGTGCAGCCCAGCCCAGCGGGCCTTCCGTGGCGAGGTGGATGCAGTCCGGGGCGAAGTCGGCGATCTTCTCGCCGACTGTCCACAGGTTCCACGCCAGGGGGATTTCCGGGTAGCTCGGGCAAGGCCGGTGACGAAAATCCTGCGGGGTGATCAGGCCGACCCTGTGCCCCATTTCCTCCAGCTCGGCCACCAGTGCCCGGAGGCTGGTGACCACGCCGTTGACCTGCGGCAGCCAGGCATCGGTGACGATCAGCAGCCTCATGCCGCCGACTCGACCACCGCAGGCGCCTCGGCGCGCACCGGCTCCTCGGCCAGGCGGTAAAGCTCGATGCTGCCATCCCAGTGCTCGATCAGCGCCGAGCAGGATTCCACCCAGTCACCGCAGTTGAGGTATTCCACCTCGCCGATCTGGCGGATTTCCGCGTGGTGGATGTGCCCGCAGACCACGCCGTTGAGGCCGCGCTTGTGCACCTCGTGGGCGATGGCTTCCTCGAAGTCGCTGATGAAGTTCACCGCCGTCTTCACCTTGTGCTTGAGGTACGCCGACAGCGACCAGTAGCCGTAGCCATAACGGCTGCGCCAGTGATTCAGCCAGCGGTTAAGCGTCAGGGTGAACTCGTAGGCGGAGTCGCCGAGGAAGGCCAGCCACTTGTGGTAGCGCGTGATGACGTCGAACTGGTCACCGTGGATCACTAGCAACTGGCGGCCGTCGGCGGTGGTGTGGACGATCTCGTCGACCAGGCGGATGTTGCCCAGCAGCAGCGAGGAATAGCGGCGCAGGAACTCGTCGTGGTTGCCGGTCACGTAGATCACCTCGGTGCCCCGCTTGCTCATGGTCAGCAGGCGGCGGATCACGTTGGTATGCGCCTGCGGCCAGTAGATGCCGCCGCGCAGCTTCCAGCCGTCGATGATATCGCCCACCAGGTAGATGCGGTCGGCGTGGTAGCGCTTGAGGAAGCCGGCCAGATGCTCGGCCTGGCAGTCGCGGGTGCCGAGGTGGACATCGGATATCCACAGGGTCCGCACCCGTTGTTTCTTCGTCGGCGTCATGCGTTGCGCGCTGCTCATCGTCGGCGACCTCCAGAGGGGTTTCTCCGAGTGTCGGCCGCCGCGGTGAAGCGAACATGACCGACTGGCGACAGTCCCGTGACAGGCCGCGGCGCGCTAGACTGTCCACCTGCCCGCCAGCTTCGGAAAGCAGTTCGCATGAACCCGATCCTCTCCCTGCGCCACTACAGCCACGACCATCTCGCCCATAGCCACAGCCATGCGCAGCTGGTGCTTGGGCTGTCCGGCAGCCTGGATTTCGAAGTGGGCGGACGCGGCAGCCTGGTGACCCGGCAGACTTTCGCCGTGGTGCCGCGTGACGAGCACCACGCCTGCGCCAGCCCCGACGGCAGCCGCTGCCTGGTGGTAGATCTGGAGGACGAAGATAACCTGCTCGCCGCCCTGGGCCTGCACAGCGACGCCGGCCGCCGCCTGCTGGAAACCCCCGGCCAGCGCCTGCTCAACAACGACCAGGCGCAACTGGTGCACTGGCTGGCCGGCAGCCCCCTGCATGATCCGGTGCTGGCGCGCCAGGGTGCGATCCTCCTGCTCGCCAGCCTCGCCGCCGGCCAGCAGCGCGTGGAGGAACCTACGCAATTGCCGTTGGCCAGCCTCGACAGCTACATCGACCGCCATGCTGCGCATCCCTTGCAGGTGGCCGACCTGGCACGGCTCGCCGGGCTTTCCGCCGCGCGTTTCCATGCCCGCTTCCTTGCTGAAACCGGGCAGACGCCCATGGACTACGTGCGCCAGCGCCGCCTGCAGTTGGGCCGCGACCTGCTGCGCGGTTCGCACCAATCGGTCGGCGAGATTGCCGCACAAGTCGGCTACGCCTCGCAGAGCGCCTTCACCGCCGCGCTGGTGCGCCAGTTCGGCACCACCGCGCGCCAGCTTCGCCAGGAGGCGCGCGACAATTCCCGCTAGCCGCGCGACAGACAGCCGCGCGCCCAGCGCCTAGACTGCCGGCCATCGAACCCAATAACCCAACGGGAGCAGCGATGTCGGCAGACACCATCGAGTGGCAGGATTTCGAGCGCGTCGAACTGCGCGTGGGCACCATTGTCCAGGCCGAACCCAACGTGAAGGCGCGCAAGCCCGCGTACATCCTCCAGGTCGACCTCGGCCCGCTGGGGATCAAGACCTCCAGCGCACAGATCACCGCGCACTATGAAGCCAACGAGCTGATCGGCCGCCAGGTGCTCTGCGTGTGCAACTTCGAACCCAAGTCCATCGCCGGTGTGCGCTCGGAAGTGCTGGTCACCGGCGCCTACGACAGCGACGACAAGGTGGTGCTGGCCGGTTTCGACAAGCCGCTGCCCAATGGCGCGCGACTGGCCTGATCTTCGACCCACTGCGCGCCAGCCAGCCCGGCGCGCTTGCCTCTTTCCCGACAAGGCCCCGCCACAGCAATCGGCGGGAGCTCAGGCATGAATCGCATTACCCAACTCACGCCCCGCGGCGCCCTGATCGGCCTGCACATCGGCGCCCTGATGTTCGGGCTGTCCGGCATCTTCGGCAAACTCATCCTCGCCGGCCCCCTGGTCATCGTCTTCGGCCGCGCGCTGTTCGGCTCGCTGTCGCTGGCGGCGGTTTTCGCCGGGCATCTGCGGCAGCAGAAGCGACCTACGCTGAAACAGGCCGCCATGCTGCTGGGTGGCGGCGTGCTGCTGTGCACCCACTGGCTGACGTTCTTCCTCGCCGTGAAAGTCGGCAACGTGGCGGTCGCCACCCTCGGCTTCGCCAGCTTCCCCGCCTTCACCGTGCTGCTGGAAGGCCTGCTGTTCCGCGAACGCATCCGCAAGGGTGAATACCTGGTCGTGGCGCTGGTGTGCATCGGCCTGGTGATGGTCACGCCGACACTGGACCTGCGCGACGGCGCCACCGCTGGCCTGCTCTGGGGGACACTCTCCGGGCTGCTGTTCGCCCTGCTGTCGCTGGCCAACCGGGTCAGCGTGCGCGGGATCGACCCAATCCAGGCGGCGCTGTGCCAGAACCTGACGATCATCGCCTGCCTGCTGCCGCTGGTGCTCTTCGAGTTGCCCGCGATTCGCGGCATGGACTGGTTGTGGCTGGTGGCGCTGGGCGTCCTCTGCACCGGTGTCGCCCACAGCCTGTTCGTCGCCAGCCTGCGGCTGATCAAGGCACGCACGGCGGCGGTGATCTTTGCCCTGGAGCCGGTCTACGGCATCGCCTTCGCCGCCGTGCTGTTCGGTGAGGAGCCGAGTCTGCGGATGCTGGCGGGTGGCACGCTGATCATCTTCGCGACCTTCCTCAGCGCACGCGGCTCGCATTAACGACCTGCAGGAGCGAACTTGCTCGCTCCTGCACTTGCCGGGTAGTGAATACGCTGAAAAGGAAGGCTGCCCCGCAGCGCGCGTATCTCGAACCTTGCCCTGGGGAGGGACTGCCAAGGATTCATCGCACGACAGCCTGCGAGGCGGCCTGTTCGGTGTGGTGCCTGTGGATAAGGCGCCGAGATTGGGTGAACCTTTCCACGACGCCGGAGGGGGCGAGGCAGCTTCAGCTCTGGGCGCAATGATCGCGCGTCTGCCCTGCCTGGAACGTCAGCACTGGGTAAAGAGTGGGTAAAAGGTCCGATACACGGGCTATCAAGCCTGTTGCAGCAACCACCGGCAGTAACGCTGCACCCCTTCCTCCACGCCCATCATCGGCGCGCGGTAGCCCGCCTCGCGGAGGAAGGCGATATCGGCGCAGGTGTAGCACTGGTACTTGCCGCGCAACTCGTCCGGGAACTCGGTGTACTCCAGCAGTCCATCGCGGATCGCTGCGTCCAGGGTCAGCGGCTGCAGGTCCTGCTGTTCGCGCAGGGTGTTGATCACCGCCAGCGCCACGTCGTTGAACGGCTGGGCACGGCCGCTGCCGAGGTTGAAGATGCCGCTGCGCTCGGGGTTGTCGAGGAAATGCAGGTTGACCCTGGCCACATCCTCCACCGAGACGAAATCGCGCAGGTGGCCGCCGGCCGGGTAGTCGCCGTACTCGCCGAACAGCTTCACCTTGCCGGTCTCGCGGAACTGGTTGAAGCAGTGGAAGGCCACCGAGGCCATGCGCCCCTTGTGCTGCTCGCGCGGGCCGTAGACGTTGAAGTAGCGGAAGCCGGCCACCTGGGTACGCGCCGTGGGCAGCACCTTGCGCACGCGCTGGTCGAAGAGGAACTTCGAGTAGCCGTAGACGTTCAGCGGCCGCTCGCAGGAGCGCGTCTCGCGGAACTCCTGGCCGCCGCCATAGACCGCCGCCGACGAGGCATAGAGGAACGGCACGCCCAGGGACAGGCTGGCGTCCAGCAACTCGCAGCTGTAGCGGTAGTTGTTGTCCATCATGTAGCGCCCGTCGCGCTCCATGGTGCTGGAGCAGGCACCCTGGTGCAGCAGCGCACGCACCACGCCGAAGCGTCCGCGGGCGTAGCGCGCAATGAAATCGCCCTTGTCGAGGTAGTCGCTGATGTCGCAGTCGGCGAGGTTGGCGAACTTGTCACCCTCGGTCAGATCATCGACCGCGATGATGTCGGTCTCGCCGCGCTGGTTCAGCGCCTTGACGAGATTGCTGCCGATGAAGCCGGCGGCGCCTGTGACAATGATGCTCATGAGGGCACCTCCTGTGGAGAATGGGTGCTCTCAGACTAAGAGTGGTACGCGCGTACCCCGTTGATATGAAGCAAGGAAGTTAGCCAGCTATCGAATGGTTCCGCCGACCGGCACCGCGACGCTTCAGGAGCGATCGTTATGGCCCAGGTCGCGCTGCGGATCGATGCGGTCGCGCACGCGCTGCTTGAGCACCTTGGCCTCGGGGAAACCACCGTCGACCTTGCGCTCCCAGATCTGCTCGGCGTCGCAGGTGATGTGGAAGACCCCGCCCGTGCCCGGCACCAGGCTGACCTTGCCCAGGTCGTCGCCAAAGGTGCTCAGCAGTTCCTGGGCCAGCCAGGCGGCGCGCAACAGCCACTGGCACTGGGTGCAATAGGTGATGACGATTTCGGCTTTGGCTTCGGACATGAATCAGACTCTGCAGTAGGACGCGAACCTATAATACCGCTCTGAAATGCCCTACCGGACTCTTCTCTTCATGCGCCGACTGCTGTTCGCCCTCCTCCTGCTCCTTCCTCTCGGCGCCCTGGCGGCGAACACTCCGCCGAAGATCGGCCTGGTCCTCTCCGGCGGCGCAGCGCGCGGCCTGGCGCACATCGGCGTGCTGAAGGCGCTGGACGAACAGGGCATCCACGTCGACGCCATCGCCGGCACCAGCATGGGCGCAGTGATCGGCGGCCTGTATGCAGCGGGCTATACGCCCAAGGAGCTGGAACAACTGGCCCTGGGGCTGGACTGGAAGGAAGCGCTGTCCGACTCGCCGCCGCGGGTCGACGTGCCCTTCCGCCGCAAACAGGACGACCGCGACTTCCTGGTGAAGCAGAAGCTCAGCTTCCGCGACGACGGCACCCTCGGCCTGCCGCTGGGGGCCATTCAGGGGCAGAACCTGTCGATGCTGCTGGAAAGCCTGCTGGTGCACACCAGCGATACCCGCGACTTCGATCAGCTGGCGATTCCCTTCCGCGCAGTGGCCACCGATATCTCCACCGGCGAGAAAGTGGTGTTCAGCAAGGGCCACCTGCCCCAGGCGATCCGCGCCAGCATGTCGATCCCGGCGGTGTTCGCGCCGGTGGAGGTCAACGGCAAGCTGCTGGTGGACGGCGGCATGGTCGACAACATCCCGGTGGACGTGGCCCGGCAGATGGGCGTCGACGTGGTCATCGTGGTCGACATCGGCAACCCGCTGCTGGATCGCAAGCAGCTGGCCACCGTGGTGGACATGCTCAACCAGTCCATCACCCTGATGACCCGCAAGAACTCCGAAGCACAGCTGGCCACCCTGAAATCCAGCGACATCCTGGTGCAGCCGCCGCTCAGTGGCTACAGCTCAACCGACTTTGGCCGCGTGCCGCAGCTGATCGACGCCGGCTACCGCGCCACCAGCATCCTCGCCCCGCGCCTGGCAGCGCTGCGCAAACCCGCCGACGCCCAGGCAGTGGCACTGAACGAGGCGCGCACACCGGGCGAGCGCCAGCCGGTGATCGACCGCATCGAGGTGGAGAACAACTCCAAGGTCAGCGACGACGTCATCCTCCATTACATTCGCCAACCGCTGGGCGAGCACCTGGACCTGGAACGCCTGCAGCGCGACATGAGCACCCTCTACGGCCTGGATTACTTCGACCAGGTCCAGTACCGGGTCGTGCACCGCAAGGATGGCAACGCGCTGGTGATCCACGCCTATGGCAAGCGCAGCGGCACCGACTACCTGCGCCTGGGCCTGAACCTCTCTGACGACCTGCGCGGCGACAGCACCTTCAACGTCGGCGGCAGCTACCGCATGAACGGTATCAACCGCCTCGGCGCGGAATGGCTGACGCGCCTGCAGATCGGCGACCAGCAGGAGCTCTATAGCGAGTTCTACCAGCCGCTGGACGTGGGCTCGCGCTACTTCGTCGCGCCCTACCTGTTCAACGAGGCGCAGAACGTCGAGGCCACCGACAACGACGACCCCATCGCCGAGTACCGCCTGGAGCGCTATGGCTATGGCCTGAACCTCGGCCGGCAGATCGCCAACAACGGCGAGATCCGCCTCGGCGTGGCCCAGGCCTTCGGCAAGGCCGACGTACGCGTGGGCGAGCAGGACCTGCCGGACTTCCACTTCACCGAAGGCTACGCCGAGCTCAAATACTCCTTCGACACCATGGACAACGTCGACTTCCCCCGTGAAGGCGAGAACATCCAGACCTCCTTCCGCGAACACACGCCGTCCCTGGGCGACGACGACCGCTACCGGCAATGGGATTTGCGCCTGGACAAGGCGCTGAGCAGCGGCCCCAACACCTGGGTGCTGGGCGGCGGCTACGGCCGCACCATCGATGACGCCGAGGTGGTGGTGTCGAGCTTCCTGCTCGGCGGCGCGCGGCAACTTTCCGGTTATCGCCAGGACGCATTGGCCGGGCAGAACTACAGCCTCGGACGGGTCATCTACTACCGGCGCATGACCGAGCGATCGTTCCTGCCGCTGGACTTCCCCTTCTACCTGGGCGGCAGCCTGGAGCGAGGCAGGGTGTGGAACAACGACAACAGCTACGACACCGGCTACGTCAACGCCGGCAGCATTCTCATGGGCTTCGAGACACCGCTGGGGCCGCTGTCCTTCAGCTACGGCCTGAACGATGCCAGCGAGCACGCGGTGTACATCAACCTGGGCCGTAACTTCTGAGCCGCTCTTGTAGGAGCGAGCTTGCTCGCTCCTACAAGAGCCTTCGCGCCCGATCCTCGGGAGGTGAGCAATGTCGGCCTCTCGCAAATGAAGAAGCCCGGCAAGTGCCGGGCTTCTTCATTCAGACAGCGGATCAGGCAATCAGCGCCAGCAGCTCGCGCGCTTCGGCCTTGGCCTTGGAGTCGCCGCTGGCGATCACCTGCTTGAGGATGCCGTAGGCTTCTTCCAGGTTGCCCTGGTCGATGCATTTGCGCGCACGGTCGAGGCTGGCCAGCAGCTCGTCATGCTCGTGGCCGATGTCGTCGGGCAGGTCGAAGGTCAGGTCGTCCTCCACCTGGGCCTTGCTGCCATGACCGAACATCTCGCCGTGCTCGCCCAGATCCAGCTCGGTGATTTCCGGCAGTTCATGCAGGTTGCTGCGGAAGTCCGATGGCACTTCCTGGGTGGCCTTGGAAGCAGCCTTGCCCTGCTTGGGCGACTCGAAGGGGTTGTCGAGCTTGTCCCAGTCCAGGTCCAGCGACAGGTCACTGAGGTTCATGGCGAAGTCCGGCTGGTCCTGCGCCGCCTTGGGCTGCTCCACGGGGGCAGCCACCGGTTCGCCCAGCTCGAGATCGTCCCAATCGGTCAGCGTCTCCCCGGTGGGCGCCTGGAGGGTGTCTTCCGGGCGGATCAGCATCGCCGGGTAACGCGACTTGAGCTGGTCGATCTGTTTCTGGTCGCCGCCGACAGCCACCAGGGCGTGCTCTTCCTCATGGAAGCCCGCCACGTCACCCAGCTCGGCCAGCACCAGCAGCAGCTTCATGCGCAACTCGCGGCGGTTCGGCTCGGCATTGACGGCCTTGCGCAGCATGTCGCGGGCCTGGTTGAAGCGGCCGTAAGCGATATAGATGTCCGCACCTTCCAGGCTGTCCGCGCTGGCGGCCGGCAGCCGGGCGACGCCCGGTTCCGGAGTGGCGATCACCACCGGATGCGGAACCGGTACCGGGGCCACGACGGCAGCAGCCAGCGGTTTGGCCGGCGGAAGCGGTCTGACTGGCTCGGCAGCCGCCTGCAGGGGCGGCATCTCGACCGGTTTTTCCTCGCGCTTGCGGCGGGCGAACAGCAGGCCGACCAACAGTGCGCCGAGAGCACCAGCGCCCAGCCATGGCCAGTAGTTGAAACCGCTGTCCTGCGCGTCCTGCACCGGAGTCGCCGGCTGGGCAACGCTCGCAGCCGGGGCATCCTGCTGCGCCGGCGCCACCGCATTGGGGGCAGCGGGAATGGCATTGGTTGGCGCACTGGCCGCGGGAGCCTCGGCTGGGGGGGCGATGTCCGGGGGGGAAGCATCCAC
>OGQD01001460.1_pt1 | contig 15177 bp, 17 predicted proteins | sample 1553091 | NCBI WGS metagenome assembly OGQD01 (sample SAMEA2580290, study PRJEB22360) | human gut metagenome | biome: human gut; feature: human-associated habitat; material: faeces | place: Denmark | collected 2008/2010
GGCAACTTCGTCGCGGGACAGCTCCTCGACGGTCTGCAGCAGCCACTGTTCGTGGCGGGTGCGGGGCTGGGTGATGATTTCGGTGCCGGTGCTCATCTTCGCCATCCACTTGGACAGGAACAGCGAGATGAAGGAGCCGACGAAGCCGAAGACGGCACAGAAGGCCAGCAGGCTGCCGTAGTTCTGGCCGGTGAAGCGATCCACCCCGAGCAGTTTCAGGGTGACGCTGGCGATCAGCAGGACCGCCAGGTTGGTGGCCAGGAACAACACGATGCGCATCATGGTGGGAAGCTTCTCCTCAGGCGAGAGACGTTCTAAGTATGCGAGCTATATAAGGTTGGCCCGGGGTGCCTTCAACCGAGGCACTATTTCAAACTATGTCGCTTGCCGGATTCAGAGTGCTTTCGAACAGCAGGCGGGTGAGCCGCGCGACCTTCTCGCTGCTGTGTTGGGCGAGCGCCTCGCGCAGCTGCCAGGCGAGGGTGGCGTGGACGCGGCGCACGCCCGGCGGCAGCGCGTCACCTTGGGGCAGAACATGGGGAATGGCGCGGGACAGGCGCAGGAAGCCCTTCTCGGTGAGCACCGCCTGGTCCAGTGCGTCGTAGGCGATGGTGCTCTCGAAGCGCAGGTAGCCTTCCTCGGCCAGCCACAGCAGGGCGCCGAGGCAGGCCTGGTGGCGCTTGCTGGGGAGGCCGAACTCGTCGGGCTCCTCGCGGCCGATCAAGTCTTCCACGTAGAGCGCGACCTTGCGCGGAAAGGCCTGGTAGAGCAGCAGCAGGCCGCTGGCGGCATCCTTGTAGAACTCGTCGATTTGCAGGTCCAACGCTACATCCTTCTCGATCAGTCTCTCGCCTGGCCGCCTCCAGGGGCGCCGGTCGTCACGGTGGGCAGATGCTGAACGCTGCCTGCGCACGAGGCAAGCGCATTGTGTGCGCCGCTCTACTGCCCCGCCAGGAAGGTCACCAGTTGCCGGGCATGGGACGACAGGGATTCCCAGCCCTTGATGCAGAGGCGCAGTTCCCGCGTGGCCCAGGCGTCGTCCAGGGCGACCGGGCTGACCGGCAGTTCCAGGGCGAAGCGCGCCGCCGCGGCTTCGGGCAGCAGGGCGATGCCCACGCGCTGGGCGACCAACTGGGCGATGGCGTCGAAGCTGGGCGCGCGCACGCGGATGCGCAGCGGCCTGGCCTGGCGGGTGGCCATTTCCTCGACGAAGCGCTGCATGGCGCGTTCCGCCGGCAGGCCGACGAAGGGGTGGTCGAGCGCGTCGCGCAGTTCGATCGACGGGCGGCCGGCCAGCGGGTGGTCGCGGGGCACCAGCATGACCAGCTTGTCGTGGCGGAAGGGCAGCGAGAGCAGGCCCCCGGTGGGCAGATTGCCGTCGTAGACGCCGATCTCGCATTCGCCGCTCTGCACGGCACGCAGCACCTCGACGCTCTTCTGTTCCACCAGTTGCAGGTCCACTTCCGGGTAGTCGGCGAGGAACGGGCCGAGGGTCGCCGGCAGGAAGGTGCTGTTGGCCACCGTGGTGGCGGAAAGGTTGAGCGAGATGCGGCGCCGCCCGGAGAGGTCGCCGAGCATTTCCCTGAGCTGTTCTGCCTCGCCGAGCACGCCGCGGGCGCGTTCCAGGATCAGGCGGCCGGTCGGGGTCGCCGTCATGCCGTCGGCCCGGCGCTCGAACAGGGTCAGGCCGCAGCGCTGCTCGAACTGGCGCAGGCGGGTGCTGGCGGCGGAAACGGCGATGGGAAAGGTCGCGGCGGCCTTGCTCAGGCTGCCGGTCGCCTCGATGGCCGCCAGCAGGCGCAGGTCGGTGAGATCGAAGTGCATCAGGGTTTCTCCTGTGGCGAACGCCCTGTTCGTGAAAATGAGATTCTAGCGTGGTGGCGTTATCGCCAGAATAAGGCTCTGCCTCCCTGCCGTGGATCGTCATGAGTTCCCTGTCCCTGCTTTACCGTCGTTGCCTGACTGACGGGAGCCTGTTCGCCGTCCTGTCGGCCACGGGCTTCAGCCTCAAGGCTATCTTCGTCAAGCTGGCCTACGCGGCCGGCCCGGTCGATGCCCTTACCCTGCTGGCGCTGCGCATGGGCCTGGCCCTGCCGCTGTTTGCCTGGCTGCTGTGGCTGAGCCGCGGCGAGCAGGGCGAGACCGTGGGCGCTGCGGACGTGGCGCGCATCCTGCTGCTGGGGCTACTCGGCTACTACCTGTCGAGCCTGTTCGATTTCTATGGGCTGGAGCACATCAGCGCCGGTCTGGAGCGGCTGATCCTGTTCACCTACCCGACCCTGGTGCTGCTGCTCCAGGCGCTGGTGCTGCGCGAGCGGCCGAGCCTGCGCACGTTGCTGGCGATGGGGGTGTGCTACGCGGGGCTGGGCATCGCCTTCGTCCATGACGTGGGCGTGGCCGAGGCCGGTTCGGATGTGATGGTGGGCGCCGCCTGGGTGTTCGCCAGCGCGGTGACCTACGCGCTGTACTACTTCGGCGCCGGGGTGATGCTCAGGCGCCTGGGCTCGATGCGCCTGGCCGGGCTGGCCGGCGGCGCGTCCTCGCTGATGGTGCTGGTGCACTACGGGGTGGCCGGTGACACGGCGCAGCTGGCCAGCCTGCCGTTTTCGGTCTGGGGCTTCGCGGCGGCGATGGCGCTGTGCTCGACGGTGCTGCCGATCTACTGGTTGGCGCTGGCGATCCAGCGCATGGGGCCGACGCAGACCGCGGCGGTGGGCAACCTGGGGCCGGTGCTGACCCTGCTTGCATCGTGGGCGGTGCTGAGTGAGTCGGTGTCCCTGTACCAACTGGTCGGGTTGGGACTGGTGCTACTGGGCGTCTCGCGCCTGAAGCCGTCGCGGCCGGCGGCGCCCGCGGCGGCAGCCCGCGAACCGGATGCCCAGCCGCTGCGCTAGCGCGGCGGACTTCAGCCCATGCGTGCCTTCATGGCCTGGCGGATGAAGGCGCGCTCCTCGGGCGGCAGATGGCAGCAGAAGCGCATCATCAAGCGTGCATCCGGGGTCAGGGGTTCGCGCAGCTGGCGTGGCCGGCTGTCATCTCTGGTCTTGTTCATCCTCTATGTCCTCTCGCCATCGCCCGGAGCCTGCCGGGCCATCATCAGAAGAAAGCCCGCCGAAGCGGGCTCTCCGCCTGACCTGACAGGTCAGGCGATCTGCACGCGCTCCGCCATCGGCCCTTTCTGGCCGGCGGCGACCAGGAAGGAAACGCGCTGCCCCTCGTTGAGCGTGCGGTAGCCTTCGGCCTCGATCTGGCGGAAGTGCACGAACACGTCGGGACCTTGGTCCGGCGTGATGAAGCCGAAGCCCTTGTCGGCGTTGAACCATTTGACGATACCGTTTTGGCGATCTGCCATGATGTCTCTCTCCAGGGTAGGTAACGACCGGGCCAGGCCCGGGCACACCGTTGCGCGTGAAGCCGGGCCGAGGAGATGATCGAACATTCGCCGTACCGCTTAACCGAGCAGTCAGTGCTTGCAGTGCTAGAGAGCCCGGCCGCTCGGGGATAGTTCGAAGAACTTTTTCCGGCCGACCCGTTTCATGATCCGGTTCCGAAAACGGGCGATCCGCTGCCGCCGCGCTTCCATGTTGCGGCCGCGAGCGGTACAACGAAACACGCTGGCAATTCCACGGGGAAGACGACAGATGGCGGATTGGCTACAGGGCGGCGAAGAAATGGCCGACCGTATCCGCAACCACGACTGGGCTTCTACGCCGCTGGGGCCTCGCGAGCACTGGCCCGACGTGCTGAAGACGACGGTCGCGCTCTGCCTCGGCTCGCATTTCCCCCAGGCCATCGTCTGGGGACGCGAGCTGATCACCCTGCACAACGACGCCTTCGTGCCGATCCTCGGCGGCAAGCCGCCGGCGCTGGGCCGGCCGTTCAGCGAGGTGTGGAAGGAGGCCTGGAGCGACATCCGCCACATCGCGGAAAAGGCCCTGGCCGGCCAGGCCACCTTCATCGAGAACTTCCCCCTGTTGATCGAGCGTGGCGACAGCCGCGAGCTGGCCTACTTCACCTTCTGTTACAGCCCCATCCGCGACCACACCGGCGAGGTGGTCGGCATCCTCGACACGGTAGTCGAGACCACCGCCACGGTGGTCGCCCACCAGCGCGTGTGCTTCCTCGACGAGCTGAGCCGCGCCGTGGCGGACGCCACCAGCGCCGACATGATCATGGCGACCATCACCCGCATGCTCGGCGAGCACCTGCGAATCTCCAGCTGCGCCTACGCCGACATGGATGCCGACGCGGACGGCCTCACCGTGCGCGGCGACTGGGTGGCGCCGGGCTCGTCGCACCTGGTGGGCCGCTACCGCCTGGTGGACTTCGGCCGCCTGGCGGTGAACAACCTGGGCCTGGGCCGGCCGCTGGTGATCAACAACAACCGCGAGGAACTGGCGGAGGAAGAAGCCGCCACGTTCCAGGCGCTGGGCATCACCGCCACCCTGTGCATTCCCCTGGTCAAGGAGGGCCGCCTGACCGCGCTGATGGCGATCCATGACCGCATACCCCGGCTCTGGTCCGAGTACGAGCTGGCGCTGGTCAGCGAGGTCGCCGAGCGCTGCTGGGCGCACATCGAGCGGGTGCGCGCCGACGCCGAGCTGCGCACGGCCATGGCCGCCCTGGCGACCCTCAACGCCACCCTCGAGGAGCGCGTCGAGGAGCGTACCGCGCAACTGGTCGAGACCGAGGCGGCGCTGCGCCAGTCGCAGAAGCTCGAAGCCATCGGCCAGCTGACCGGCGGCGTGGCGCACGACTTCAACAACCTGCTGACCATCGTCCGTTCCTGCCTGCACTTCCTGCAGCGCGGCCACCTCTCCGAGGAGCGCCGTGGCCACTACCTGAAGACGGTCGCCGACACCGTGGAGCGGGGCGCCAAGCTGACCGGCCAGTTGCTCGCCTTCGCCCGGCGCCAGGCGCTCAACCCCGAGGTGTTCGAGGCAGGCCAGCGCCTGCGCGCCATCGGCGACATCCTGGACACCGCCACCGGCGCCTGCGTGCAGGTGGCGCTGGAGCTGCCGGACGAACCCTGCCACGTCCGCGCGGACCTGGGCCAGCTGGAGACGGCCTTCGTCAACCTCGCCATCAACGGCCGCGACGCCATGGACGGCGAAGGCCGGCTGGTGCTGCGCCTGGCCGCCAACCAGGCGCTGCCGCCCATCCGCGGCCATGCCGGGCAGGACGGGCCGTTCGCCGCCATCTCGGTGAGCGACACCGGCTCGGGCATCGCCCCGGAGGTGATGGAGCGGATATTCGAGCCCTTCTTCACCACCAAGGCCGCCGGCCAGGGCACCGGCCTGGGCCTGTCCCAGGTGTTCGGTTTCGCCAAGCAGTCGGGTGGCGACGTGCAGGTGAGCAGCGTGCAGGGCGAGGGCACCACCTTCACCCTGTTCCTGCCGCAGGTGGCACCGGAGCCGGACGAAGAGCAGGCCAGCGATGAGACCCTGCCCGGCGACGGTGGCCAGCGGCGGGTCCTGGTGGTCGAGGACAACCCGGAAGTGGGCGCCTTCGCCGCGCAGATCCTCACCGACCTCGGCTACCGCAGCACCTGGGTGACTTCGGCCGAGGAGGCCCTGGAACGGCTGGGGCCGACCGGGCAGGATTTCGATGCGGTGTTCTCCGACCTGATCATGCCCGGCATGGGTGGCATCGCCCTGGCCAGCGAGATCAGGCGCCGCCGCGCCGACCTGCCGGTGATCCTCACCTCGGGCTACAGCCATGCCCTGGCGGACGGCGCGCACCAGGGCTTCGAGTTCCTGCCCAAGCCGTACTCCGCCGAGCAGGTGTTACGCGCCTTGCACAGCGCATTGGGCGCCGTGGCGAAGGCGGACCGCGCCTCCTGACTCAGCGCCTCCGTACGAGGCCGTCGATCTCGCTCCTGACCTGGCGCACGAAGGCGGCGATCTCCCGTGGCTGGCGGGCAAGGTCGTCTGCGGCTTCGCCCAGATAGGCCGCGCGGGCGCTTGCCAACACGGGACGATGGGCCTCCGGCAGCCGCTGCAGTGCCCATGTGGCGGCTGCATCCTTCGCCGCGATGCGGCCGGTGTACAGGGTGTACCAGATGCGCGCCAGGGCGAACACCACGTTGCGCTCGTCGCCCTGCCAGTCCGCCTCGCCGTTCCACTGGGCGACGGTGTCGAGCAGCGCGCGCACCAGGTCGGTCTCGGGCACCGGCGCGAACAGCTCCGTGGCAGGCGGGCCGACCAGGGCGACGCCGTGCCGCCGAACCTTGGTCAGCAGGATCGCCAGGTCAGGGTCCGCAATCGGGGGCTCGATCGCGCCAGCCTCGATCCCTTCGCGCAGCCATTCGCCGAACTGCAGCTCGCGTCGCGCCGGGTAGCGCCAGGGGACAACCTCGCCGCGGACCACCACCGTCACCTCCAGCGCGCGCAGCGGGCTGGCGGGTATCGGCCAGGCCGAGACTTCCAGCAGACCTTGCATCAGCGCCCGGCGGGTCGCCTCGTTCAGCGGCGCCGAGACAGTCACCAGCAGGTCGATGTCGCTCAGCGGTCTGAGCCCACCGTCGACCGCCGAGCCGAACAGGTGGACGGCCAGCGGTGCCTGGCCGAGGTGGCGGGCGAGCACATCGAGTGCCGCCGCGAGTTGCGCGGCGATTTCAGCCGGGGGCGAGGTGTTCATCCGCGAAGCGATCCTGAGCCGGTAGACGGCGCATCCTAGGGTCTGTACGAAAAGTCGTCGAGCGAAGGTCAGGCGAGGGCTAGGCGCCCCCACAAAAACAGGTGAGGAAGCGGACTGGGCTCGCATGCGAGTTTACGAGCTGTAAATGAGCATTCCGAACCCGTTTTTAACGAAGCATCACCGAGCGCAGGTACTTTTCGTACAGAGCCTAGCGCGAGCCTCGCGGCGGATCACTCCAGCATGCCGGGGTCGGTCCGCCCGTCGCCATGCTCGCCACCCGGCGCCTGCGGGTCATGGCTGTCGCCGTGCTGGCCCTCGGGCACCTGGTCGCCGTCGAGGGTTTCCGGCTGTTCCGCTGGGCTGGAGCGTCGATCGTCGCTGCGTGGCTCCTCGTGGCGCTGGTGCTGGCCGGCGCTGCTATCCGGGTCGGCCGGGTCCTGGTCGGTGTGCTTGTGGGCCTGTGCGGAGAGGGCGATCAGGGTGCCCAGCACGATGGCGGCGTGGCGTAGCGTGTTCATGAAAGGTAGCTCCCGTTGCGGGTTGGCGTCCGGGCCGGAACGGCCCGTCGTGGGCGGCCTCTGCCGATGCCCATATAGAGGTTCGTGGCGTGATGGCGCGCTGGAGTTCCACCCGCGCGATCTGCGTGCTTCGCCAGCCTACCGCTCGTCCGTCATTCGCCAGCGAAGCGTGGAAATAGACGGAACGCCTCGCGACGGCCGCCCTCCACTGAAACGCATGGGGCAATGTCGCCCCGCCATGCAGGAGATACCGAAATGAGCAACAAGAACCCGGGTAACTTCGCCAATGACCGCCAGAAGGCCTCCGAGGCCGGCCGCAAGGGCGGCCAGAACACTGGCAGTGTCGCCAATGACCGCCAGAAGACGACCGAGTCCGGCCGCAAGGGTGGTGAGAGCCGCGGCGGCCGCCAGTAGGCGAACACCGCGCAGGGGAGGCCCGTCACGGGCCTCCTCCGCCCGCCGAGAAAGCGGGAAATCGTGATCGGAGCGGGCCATGAACAGGACTTCTCCAGCATCAGCGCGAACGCGGCGCTGGTGATCCTCACGTTGATCATCACTGACGTTGGCGCCTTGCTGCCCAAGCGTCGCGCGGAACGCTCCGCCTAGCCTCATCGACGGCTCGCTCACCCTCCTCGTCGAGGACAGCGTGCCACTGACCTGGCGCCTCCAGCGGCATCGATCACACGTCCCGCCACGGCAGTACGTCGCTGCTGCTCGGCTGGGGGGCTGCTGCCTGGCCACCAAAGGCCCCGGTGGCACCCGCCTGCTCACCGGCCTGTATGACGCCAAGTTCGACCGGGTGCCGTCGCGCAGCATGCTGAAGGAGTGATGGGGGCTCAGCGCGGGTATCGCCAGGTACTGGCGCAGCGCCTGCTCCGCCTCGGTGGCGGTGCGCACCAGCAGCCGCAGGGCGCCAATCTTTTCGTCGGTGTCCATGGGGAGTGCGCGTATAGCTCGACGGCCCGCAGCGCCTGGTTGCCGGCATCGAGCAGCTGTTGCACGTCGCTGACCTTGTGCCTGGCCATGCCTTTCCTCCAGCGGCTCCGGTGGGGTGGGCAACGAAAGAGAGTAGCATGGTCGGAATGCACATTCATCTGTCGTAGACTCGCCCCACCCGAGGCCGCCAAGGCCTCTTCTTTTTTCAGTTCGCGAGATGACGGGAGACAACCATGAGCCTGAAAGACCATGCCGACGCGCTGGATTGCACCGTCTACCGCCCCGATGAGAACGACCCGGACGCCGAGGAGCTGGAACTGGGCGACGCCCGCATCCTCATCGAGGGTCCCTTCGAAGCGCCGGCCGAGTGGGATGCCGCCGAGCGCGAGGATTACTTCGACGACAGCGATCCGTCCCTGTTCGTCACCGCGCGCATCGAGTGCGAGGCCAAGGCGGACAGCGATGCCTGGTTCGTCGCCGAGCCGGGCGACTACGTGGCGGTGATGCGCGGCCTGCAGGTGGAGATGTACTACGTCTACGACCTGGCGGACCGCAGCTATGTGCTGATCCGCGACGACCAGCTGGACTGAGTGCCTGTTCCGTGTGCCGAGAAGACGACTGTAGGAGCGGCCTTGGCCGCGAAGCTTTTACCGTGTCATCTCGGTTCGCGGCTGAAGTCGCTCCTGCTGCATCTATCTGTTCTCGCGAGATTTTGAACAGGCTCCGGGAGCCTGCTCACGCTCTGCCGCGCGCCGGCTAAAGCGCTCCGGCGGCGCGCAGCGCGGCGATGGCGGCCGCGTCGTAGCCCAGTTCGCCCAGCACCTGCTCGTTATGCTCGCCCAGTTTCGGGCCGGTCCATTCCACGGTTCCGGGAGTGTCGGACAGCTTGGGCACTATGCCAGGCATCTTGAACGGCTTGCCGTCCGGCAGCCTGGCCGAGAGGAACATCTCGCGGGCGAGGAATTGCGGGTCGCGGAACATGTCCTCGGCGGAATAGATGCGGCTGGCCGGCACCTCGGCGCGCACCAGCACGGCCTCCACCTCGGCCAGCGGCAGGCTGGCGGCCCAGTGGTCGATCACCTCGTAGAGTTCGTCGCGGCGGGCGTCGCGGCCGGCGTTGTCGGCCAGGTCCGGCGCGTCGGCCAGGTCGTCCCGGCCGATGGCGCGCATGAAGCGCTGGAAGATGGCGTCGCCGTTGGCGCCGATCTGGATGTGTCTGCCGTCGGCGCAGGTGTGGATGCAGGAGGGGGTGATGCCGGGCATGATGTTGCCGGTCCTTTCCCGCACGAAGCCGAACACGTCGAACTCCGGCACCATGGACTCCATCATGGCGAACACCGCCTCGTAGAGCGCCACGTCCACCACCTGGCCCAGGCCGCCGTTGACCTCGCGGTGACGCAGCGCCATCAGCGCGCCGATCACGCCCCAGAGCGCGGCGATGGAGTCGCCGATGCTGATGCCGGTACGCACCGGCGGCCGGTCCTCGAAGCCGGTGATGTAGCGCAGCCCGCCCATGGATTCGCCCACCGCGCCGAAGCCCGGCTGGTCCTTCAGCGGCCCGCTCTGGCCGAAGCCGGACAGGCGCACCATCACCAGCTTCGGGTTCAGGGCATGCAGCACGTCCCAGCCCAGGCCGAGCTTCTCCAGCACGCCGGGGCGGAAGTTCTCGATCAGGATGTCCGCGTCGGCCAGCAGCTTCTTCAATACCTCGCGGCCGGCCTCGTGCTTGAGGTTGAGGGTGATCGAGCGCTTGTTGCGGGCCTGCACGAACCACCACAGCGAGGTGCCTTCGTACAGCTTGCGCCACTTGCGCAGCGGGTCGCCGCCGTCCGGCGATTCCACCTTGATCACTTCGGCGCCGAACTCCGCGCAGATGCGCGAGGCGAAGGGGCCGGCGATCAGGGTGCCGAGTTCGACCACCTTCAGGCCGGCGAGGGGTTTGCTGGGGACCATCGTGACTCCTGTTATGCGACCTGGTCGGCGCTCCACTGGCTGTTGCCGGTGGAGTATCTGCGGTTAAATCGATGGGCGAAAGGATGCGCGTTTCCCTCCATCGTTTCCCCTCCCGTTTTCTCTCTGCGAGAACTTTTCCGCTGTCGGCAGCATCGCTCGTCAGACCGGCTGTAATCGAGCCATACGCACGTTTGAAAATATTACATGTGATCTGTTGATTCATTACATGTGAGCAATTAGTCTCTCGTCCATGGAAAGCAAATCTTCAGCCCATTACCAGCGTCTCTTTCGGCAACGCCTGCGCGAGCAGGGTCTGGTCAAGAAAGAGGTCTGGATACTGCCCGAGCATGCCCAGATGCTCGCGGCGTTCGAGCGGAAACTGCGCCAGCCCTTGTCGGGGCAGGCCTCTATGGAGAAGGAGGGAGGTGCCATGCCTCAGGTTTGGACTGCACAAGGTTTGTTCGATGCGCTGTCCGTGACGGAGCTGTTCAAGGAAGGCCGGGCGGCCATCGAGCTGATCCAGGGCGCCGACGCCAGCCTGCACGTGACCATGCGCGAATACGGCGATCTGCCGTTGTTCATCGCGGTGTTCGGCGAGCAGATCATCGTCGAGGCGCTGCTCTGGCCGGCGGCGGACGTGCGCGACACGGCGGCCTTCAACGAGGAAGTGCTGCGCAGCCACAAGCTGTTCCCGCTGTCCTCCATCGGCCTGGAGACCCTGCCGGACGGCCAGGCCTGCTACACCATGTTCGGCGCGCTGAGCGCATCCTCGGTCCTGTCCAACGTGGTGCAGGAGATCGAGATGCTGGCGGACAACGTGATCAAGGCCACCGAAGCCTACGAAGACTTCCTCGCGGCCGAAGCCTAAGGAGATAGCCATGAACGTATGGAGCAAGCTGCTGACCGCCCTGCGCGGCGGCGCCAACGAAGTGGGTGAGGCCCTGGTGGACAGCCAGGCCCTGCGCATCCTCGACCAGGAAATCCGCGACGCCGACCTGGAGCTGCGCAAGTCCAAGGAAGCCTTGGCCGAGATCATGGCCAAGCAGAAGCTGGCCGCCGACCGTGCCGAGAAGAGCGCGGCCAAGGTCGCCGAATACGAGCAGTACGCGCTCAAGTCTCTGGAGGCCGGCAACGAGTCGCTGGCCCAGGAAGTGGCGGTGAAGATCGCCAACCTGGAAGTCGAACTGGCCGGCGAGCGCGAGCAGGCCGACGGTTATGCCGCCAGCGTGGCGCAACTGCGCAAGGCGGTGGCCCAGGCCGAGGCCAACATCAAGCGCCTCAAGCAGCAGGTGGATACCGTCAAGGCCACCGAGAGCGTACAGAAGGCGCAGATGGCCGTGGCCCAGCGCTACGGCGGCTCTCAGGCCAAGCTGCACACCGCCGTCGAGTCGCTGGAGCGGATCAAGCAGCAGCAGGCCGAGCGTGCGGCGAAGATGGAAGCGACGGCCGAGCTGGCCGAGGCGGCCAACCTCGACGATTCGCTGGAGACCAAGCTGCGCGCGGCCGGCATCAAGGCCGACAACGCCAGCGCCGAGCATGTGCTGGCTCGTCTCAAGGACAAGGCCAAGTCCTGATCGGCTGTCTGGAGAGAGGCCGCGCGAAGCGACCTCTCTCGGTTAATTCGGGGAAAGGAAAGTTATGGAAATCTTCCTGCAGACGGTGTCCTCGTTTCCCACTGCGCTGTTCAGCTTTCTCCTGTGCGTGGCGATCATCTACTGGATGGTCGTGGCGCTGGGACTGATCGAGGTCGACGTGCTGAACGTCGAGGTGGACTCCTTGATGGAAGGGACCGGCCAGGCCGAAGGGCTGGCCGGGCTGTTGTACAAGCTCAAGCTGGGCGGGGTGCCGGTCACCCTGGTGCTGACCCTGCTGTTCTTCGCGGCCTGGACGCTCTGCTACTTCTTGGAACTCCTGCTGCTGCGCCACCTGCCGCTGGGCTTCCTGCGCTATCCGCTCGGCCTGGGGGCGGCTGCCGCGGCGCTGGTGCTCGCGGTGCCTTTCTGCGCCGCCATCTGCAGGCCCCTGCGTCCGCTGTTCGAGAAGGTCGAGGCGACCACCAGCAAGTCGGTGCTCGGCCAGGTGGCGGTCGTGCGCAGTGGCCGGGTCACCCTGAACCACGGCGAGGCGGTGCTGGAAGACGGTGGAGCGGGCCTGATCCTGCGTGTGCGCGCGGATGAGTCGCTCGGCTTCACGCGGGGAGACAGGGTGGTGCTGCTGGAGTATCTGCCAGCCGAGCATGCGTACCGTGTCATTACCGAGAATGAGTTTCGGGGCGTTTGATCCCCTAGCTAAGGAGATTGGAAAACAATGGAATACATCATCCCTGGCCTTATGTTCGCCGGGCTCTTCGTCCTCATCCTGCTGGCCCTGCTGGCCCTGTTCAAGGCCTTCTACATCAAGGTCCCGCAGGGCACGGCGCTGATCGTCAACGACATGTCCTCCACACCCAAGGTGCATTTCACCGGCGCCCTGGTGTATCCGGTGATCTACCTCAAGGAGTTCATGCGCATCTCGCTGATCACTCTGGAAGTGGATCGCCGCGGCAAGGACGGCCTGATCTGCCGCGACAACATGCGCGCCGATATCACCGTGGCCTTCTACCTGCGCGTCAACGAGACCCAGGAGGACGTGCTCAAGGTGGCCAAGGCCATCGGTGTGGACCGTGCCTCCGATCGCGCGGCGGTCAATGAGCTGTTCAACGCCAAGTTCTCCGAAGCGCTGAAGACTGTCGGCAAGCAGTTCGACTTCGTTCAGCTGTTCGAGAACCGCCAGGACTTCCGCGATCGGATCGTCGAGATCATCGGCAACGACCTCAATGGCTACGTGCTGGAAGACGTCGCCATCGACTACCTGGAGCAGACCTCCAAGGCTTCCCTGGACCCGAGCAACATCCTCGATGCTGCCGGTATCCGCAAGATCACCGAGCTGACCGCGGCGCAGAACGTCGTCACCAACGAGCTGGAGCGCAACGAGGAGCTGGCGATCAAGAAGAAGAACGTCGAGACCCGCGAGGCGACCCTGGCCCTGGAGCGCCAGCAGGCCGATGCCGAGGCGCGCCAGAAGCGCGAGGTCGAGACCATCCGTGCCCGCGAGGAGGCCGAGACCATCAAGGTCAAGGAAGAGGAACGCCTCAAGGCCGAGCAGGCGCGCATCCAGTCGCAGCAGGAAATCGACGTGCGCGCCGAGAACCACCAGCGCGAGGTCGAGGTCGCCCAGCAGAACCGCCAGCGCGCTGTGGTCATCGAGGTAGAGAAGGTCACCCGCGCCAAGGATCTGGAAGTGGTGGCCCGCGAGCGCGAGGTCGAGCTGCAGCGTATCGAGGCCGAGAAGGCCCTGGAAGAGCAGCGCAAGAACATCGCCAACGTGATCCGTGACCGTGTGGCCGTGGAGAAGACCGTGGCCCAGGAAGAAGAGCGCATCAAGGAAGTGCGCGAGGTGTCCGAGGCCGAGCGCGCCAAGCAGGTGGTGGTGCTGCAGGCCCAGGCCCAGGCCGAGCAGGAGCTGGTGCGCCAGGTCAAGCAGGCCGAAGCCGACGAGACCCGTTCCAAGCACAAGGCGGTGGAAATCAACAACCTGGCCCAGGCCGAGCTGGAAGCCGCGGCCAAGCAGGCCGAGGCCAAGAAGCGCATGGCCGAAGGCATCGAGGCCGAGCGTGCCGCGCCCGGCTTGGCTGACGCCCGCGTGCTGGAAGTCACCGCCGCGGCCAAGGAGAAGGACGGTCTGGCCGATGCTCGCGTGCGGGCCGAGCAACTGATCGCCGAAGCCAAGGGCGAGCAGGAGAAGGGCCTGGCCGAGGCGCGCGTACTGGAAGCCCAGGCCGCGGCCAAGGAGAAGGATGGTCTGGCCGAAGCCAAGGTGCTGGAAGAGAAACTGGGCGCCCAGGCGCGTGGCGAGCAACAGCTCGGCGCCGCCAAGGCTCAGGCGACCAAGGACCTGGGTACGTCGGAAGCCGACGTGCTGCTGCAGCGCCTGAATGCGGAGGCCGAGGGCCTGAGCAAGAAGTTCGGCGCCTTGGACGCCCTCAGCGACAGCGCCCGCCAGCACGAGGAGTTCCGCATGCAGCTGGAGAAGAGCTTCGAGGAGGCCATGGCCGCCATCGCCGCCAACAAGGAAATCGCCAAGGACCAGGCCGAGGTGCTCGCCACCGCGCTGGGCAAGGCGAAGATCGAGATCGTCGGCGGCGAAGGAGACTTCTTCAATTCCTTCGCCAAGTCCCTCTCGGTGGGCAAGGCCATCGAGGGCGTGGTCGGCAAGAGCCCGGTGGTGCAGGACGTGCTCGCCCGCCTGCTGGCCGGCAAGGCGGCTCCTGCCGTGCCGGTCGCCGCGCCGACCCCGGGCTCCGAGCAGGCATGAACCCGCCGTAGGAGCGGCCTTGGCTGCGAACCGGGACAGGCACTGTGCCGCCCCTTCGCGGCCGAGGCCGCTCCCACAGTGCGCGCCACTATCCATTTCGATCAATCAGGAAACAGCCATGTCGGAATCAAGGGACTATCTGGAGATGACCTTCCGCTCGATCCAGTGCTTCAGCGATGACGGGCGCCTGGATGCCCAGGAGCTGAAGGCGCTGCTGGAGATCGCTGAGCGCGACGGGGTGATCGACGACAACGAGGTCCGGGTGCTGCGCAAGATCATCGCGCAGGTCCGGCCGGAGGAAATCGACGCGGCGCTGCGCGACAAGATCGCCAAGGTCGAGAAGAAGATCGGCGGGTAGCGCGCGGGGTGGGCAGGCCCACGGCATGTCCACCCATCGCCTAGGGCCCGAATACGCAGATCCAGGAAGAGCACGATGTCGGACGCACATACACAGGACGTATTGGACAAGGCCGTCGCCGAGGGCGGCGCCTACGAGGTGCTGCACAAGCGTCTGGAGGACCAGGGCCAGCGCCTGCGGCAGACCGCCGAGCAACTCAACCGGCAGCGCCTGGAGGAGTTCGGCAGCAGCCAGATGGAGGTGATCGGCCGGGTTCGCATCCGCACCGAGAACAACTGCATCGCCCGCGACATCGTCCAGGTCGGCGACTGCCTGCTGTTCGGCTACAACGTGTTCATCGGCCTGAAGAAGGAGACCGGCGTCGCCGACGTGTTCTCCCTCTACCGGCTGGTGGGCGAGGGCGATGCCTACGAGGCCGAG
>OGQD01001465.1_pt1 | contig 15104 bp, 15 predicted proteins | sample 1553091 | NCBI WGS metagenome assembly OGQD01 (sample SAMEA2580290, study PRJEB22360) | human gut metagenome | biome: human gut; feature: human-associated habitat; material: faeces | place: Denmark | collected 2008/2010
TGATGCAGAAGCGCCTCAAGTTCTCGTAGGGCGGATAACGCGCAAGCGTTATCCGCCGAAGGATGAGCCGGCGGATAACCTGTTCCAGGTTATGCGCCCTACGGCTTGATGACGGACTTCGGTCCGGTTCGCGAGCAAGAAGTCCGCCCCTGCAAAGGCCCTTCTGCCTTGAACGAAACGCACGGCACATCGCCCATGAAAAAGGCCCCGCTACCGCTTGGCGATAGAGGGGCCTTCTGCTTTCAGAGCGGCTTACTTGCGGTCGATCCAAACGGTCTGCGGGTTGGTGAACTCGCGCAGGCCGAAGTGCGACAGTTCGCGACCGAAGCCGCTTTTCTTCACGCCGCCGATCGGTACGCGCGGATCGGAAGCGGAGAAGCCGTTGATGAACACGCCACCGCTGACCAGGCGACGGGCCATGTGCTGGGCCTTGGCCTTGTCGGCAGTCCAGATCGCGCCGGAGAGGCCGAACTCGCTGTCGTTGGCCAGTTCCAGGGCGTGCTCGGCGTCGCGGGCGACGATCAGCGAGGCGACGGGGCCGAAGATTTCCTTCTTGAACGCGGTGTTGCCCGGCTGCACGTTGGCCAGCACGGTCGGCGCGTAGTAGTTGCCTTCGCCGTCGAGCTTGTGGCCGCCCAGCAGCAGGGTGGCGCCGTCGGCGATGGCTTGCTGTACCTGGCCATCCAGTTCGTCACGCAGGTCGAAGCGGGCCATGGGGCCGACGAAGGTGTCGTCCGCCAGCGGGTCGCCGATCTTCAGCGCTTTCACCGCAGCCAGCAGCTTCTCGGTGAAGGCCGGGGCGATGGATTCTTCGAGGATCATGCGCTTGGCGGCGATGCACACCTGGCCGCAGTTGCCGAAGCGGCTGGCGACGGCAGCCTTCACGGCGGCGTCGAGGTCGGCGTCGGCGAGCACGATGAAGGCGTCGGAGCCGCCCAGTTCCAGCACGCACTTCTTCAGCGCGGCACCGGCCTGGGAGGCGATGGCGGCGCCCGCGCCGACGCTGCCGGTCACGGCGATGGAGGCGATACGGTCATCGGCGATGGCCTTGGAGACCAGCGGCGGCTCGACGTTCAGCACCTCGAACACGCCTTCCGGCAGGCCGGCCTGCAGCCAGGCGTCGCGCAGCTGATAGGCGCAGCCCATGACGTTGGGCGCGTGCTTGAGCACGTAGGTGTTGCCGCCGAGGATGATGCTGACCGCGCCACGCATGACCTGCCAGGTGGGGAAGTTCCACGGCATCACGGCCAGGACCGGGCCCAGCGGCAGATAGGAGATGTACGCGCCGTCGATGCTGGTCTTCTCGTCTTCGAGCATGGCCGGGCCGTTGTCGGCGTACCACTCGCAGAGGTTGGCGCACTTGTTGATCTCGCCACGGGCCTGGGTGACCGGCATGCCCATTTCCTGCGCTTCCATGCGAGCCATCGGCTCGACGTTGGCGCGCAGCACCTCGGCCATCTTGCGCAGCACGGCGACACGTTCGGCGATGCCGGTGTCGCGCCATTGGCGGAACGCGGCATCGGTGCGGGCCAGCGCGGTTTCCAGCTGGGCGGCGTCTTCGAAGGTGTAGCGGGCCAGTTCCTGGCCGGTGGCGGGGCTGCGGGAGATGGCAGCGGGGATGGCGGCGATCTGGTTCATGGTGAGTCCTGCTTGTTCTGTAGGAGGCGGTTCGTCCGGTCGCACTGGCTCCGGAATGACGCTGAAATTAAGATGTCGAACCATTCATGTAAAATGAATAATCAAGAAAGACTCTTTCTCCAGGAGAGAATGATGGACCTGACCCAGCTGGAAATCGTCCGCGCCGTCGCCACCGAAGGCAGCATCACCGCCGCTGCGGCCCGTCTGCACCGCGTGCCTTCGAACCTGACCACGCGGATCAAGCAGTTGGAAGCGGAGCTGGGCACCGAGCTGTTCATCCGCGAGAAGCTGCGTCTGCGTCTGTCGCCAACCGGGCGCAGCTTTCTCGACTACGCCGAGCGCATCCTCGATCTGGTGGAGGAAGCCAGGCAGGTCGCGGTGGGCGCCGAGCCGCACGGCGGGTTCTCCCTGGGCTCGATGGAAAGCACGGCGGCGGTGCGCATCCCGGAGATGCTCGCTCGCTATCACCAGAATTGCCCCAAGGTACAGCTGGACCTGTCCACCGGCCCGTCGGGCGAGATGATCGACGGCGTGCTCTCCGGCCGCTTCATCGCCGCCTTCGCCGACGGCCCGGCCAACCACCCGCAACTGGACGGCCAGCCGGTGTACCGAGAAGAGCTGGTGTTGATGAGCGCCAAGCACCATGCGCCGGTGCATGACGCGCGGGACGTGGCGGGGGAGACGGTATTCGCCTTCCGCGATACCTGTTCCTACCGCAAGCGCCTGGAGGGCTGGTTCGCCGAACACCGGGTGGTGCCGGGCAAGATCGTCGAGATGGAGTCCTACCACGGCATGCTCGCCTGCATCGCGGCGGGCGGCGGCGTGGCGATCATCCCGCGGGGGATGTTCGACAGCCTGGCCGGCGGTCGCAACGTGGCGATCCACCGGCTGGCGCCGCAGCATGCCGATGCGACGACCTGGCTGTTCTGGCGGCGCGGCACCGATACGCCGGCGCTGCGGGCCTTTATCGAGCTACTGGACGCGCCGGGCGCGGAAACCGAAGCGGCTTGATTTCAGCGCTGAAACAGCAGCTGTTTCAGCGCTGCAACGTAACGTTGGCAATACGCTCGAATTTATCCGCAAAGCCCCCTTGCAGAGCCTTTGCGCTGCGCTAACGTGAGCTGGACTGTCAGCCGTGCGAATGCGCGGAAGGCGCCCGTGGTTGGAGCATTGGGCGCATGCCGTGGCGCTTCGCGACAGGGATCGTTTCCATCCCTCGTTGCCCGGAGCCACTATGGACACACGCCCCCGGACCCGTCGCGCGAATCGTCTGCAGATATGGACGATGGGCGCTGGCCTGATCTTCCTTTCCCTTCTGCTGGCCTGGCTGCTGGTGTCGTTGTGGCCGCAGCACTACCCGAAGTTCCCGCTGGCCGGTGTCGAAGGCGATGCTGGCGCGCAATGCCTGCTCGGCTGGTGCCCTGACCCAGATGCCCGGCTGCTGGTGATGGTAATGGTCGCGGGCGGCCTGGGCAGCTTCGTGCATATCGCCAAGTCGTTCGGCGACTTCGTCGGCAACGACCGCTTCATGGCCAGCTGGATCTGGTGGTACATCCTCAAGCCCTTTATCGGCATGATCCTCGCGCTGATGCTCTACCTGGTCATCCGCGGCGGATTCCTCACCGTCGGCACCACGGCGGCTGCCGATGACGGTGTGGTCAACGTCAACCTCTACGGCCTGGTGGGCATGGCATGCCTTGCCGGTATGTTCGCCAAGCAGGCCACCGACAAGCTGGGCGAGCTGTTCGACACCCTGTTCCGTAGCCGTGAAAGCGACAAGCGCCGCGACGGTCTGGGCAACCCCGTGCCGACCTTGACAGACGCACAGCCTGGCGCCGTGGATGCCCAGTCCCTCCATGTCTGCCTGCAGGGCGGCGGTTTCGTGCGCGGCGCCGTCGTCCAGGTCAACGGCGTGAGCCGTGAAACCACCGTCAGCGACAGCACTCGCCTGGCGGTGCAGCTGCTGGAGGAGGACCTGCTGACGGGCCGCCAACTGAGCCTGGTGGTAGTCAATCCGCCTCCGGGGGGAGGCGCCTCGGCGCCGCTGATGCTGCCGTTGCTGGAGGCTGCCGCGCCGCCGCTCGCGGCGCCGGTGGGGCTGTCGGCGCCTGGCGTCGTCATGCTGCACCCGGAGGTTGAGATCGACGGTTGCGATTGCCCCATCGAAGAGGAAACCGCGGACGAGGACCTGCCCGCCGCTACCGGAGGAGTCCAAGCATGAACTACGCGTTGACCTGGTTGCCGGACGTGCTCGAAGCCGCCGGCTTGAAAGTCGCCCGTGTGGACGGCTGGAGCAGTCGCGGGGTGGGTGATATGGGGCAGGTGCATGGCGTGATCTGCCATCACACCGCTGGCCCGTTGCGCGGCAATATGCCCAGCCTGAAGACCCTGATCGAGGGGCGCCGTGACCTCAGTGGGCCTCTGGCCCAGCTGGGGCTCGGGCGTGACGGCACCTACTACGTGATCGCCGCCGGCCGCTGCAACCATGCCGGCAAGGGAAGCTGGGAAGGCTTAAGTTCCGGCAACAGCAGCTTCATCGGCATCGAGGCGGAAAATACCGGGCTCGATGAAGCCTGGAGCGATGTACAGATGGACAGCTACCAGCGCGGTGTCGCGGCCATTCTCAAGCACCTGAAGCAGGACGAACAGGCCTGCGCCGGCCACAAGGAGTACGCCCTGCCGCATGGGCGCAAGAACGATCCGACCTTCGACATGGAGGCATTTCGCACGAGGGTGCGCGAGATACTCGATGGCAAGGCGATCCTGCGTCCGATGATCCCGGCCCTGGAGTCGGATACGGTGCCTGGTCAGTTACCGCGGCCGACCTTGCGGCGCGGTGCGGTAGGTGACCTGGTGCGCCTTGTCCAGCGTGCCTGTGGTGCCGATGAGGACGCCCATTTTGGCGCGAAGACCGAAGCTGCGGTGCGGGAGTTCCAGCGCCGCCACGAGCTGGTGGCCGATGGCATAGTGGGGCCGAAGACCTGGCGGCTGATCGATCAGGCCCTGCAGCAGGAACAGGCGCCCTGAATGAAAAAGGCCCCGGAAGGGGCCTTTTTCATGGACGTCTGACTGAGTATCAGGCGCTGCTGTTCACCGTCTCGCGCTTGAGCGGTCTGGTCGCTGGCGCGTGGTGCTCGTCGTGGTCGTGATCGTCGACGATTACCGGTACTTCGTTGCCCTCGGCGTCAAACAGCTTGCCGTTCTGGAAGTAGTCACCCTCGTTCAGCGCGGCGATGTCACGGTAGCGCAGGGTGCGTTCCTCGGCGGCGACGAACACCGACTGCTGGTCCGAGTTGCCGGTCTTGAAGTGGTTGAACAGCAGGTTGAGGCCGATGGCCATGATCGCCGCCGAGCTGATGCCCGAGTGGAAGATGGTGGCGAACCAGCTGGGGAAGTGCTCGTAGAAGCTCGGCGCGGCGATCGGGATCATGCCGAAGCCGATCGAGGTGGCGACGATGATCAGGTTCATGTTGTTGCGGTAGTCGACCTTGGACAGCGTGCGGATGCCGCTCGCCGCCACGGTGCCGAACAGCACCACGCCAGCGCCGCCCAGCACGGAGGAGGGCACCGCGGCGATCACCCGGCCCATCACCGGCAGCAGGCCGAGGGTCACCAGGATCAGGCCGCCGGTGGCTACCACGTAGCGGCTCTTGACGCCGGTCACCGCCACCAGGCCGACGTTCTGGGCGAACGCGCTCTGGGTGAAGGAGCCGAAGATCGGCGCCACTATGCTCGACGCCATGTCGGCGCGCAGGCCGTTGCCCAGGCGCTTGGAGTCGACCTTGGTGCCGATGATCTCGCCCACGGCGAGGATGTCCGCCGAGGTCTCCACCAGGGTCACCATGATCACGATCAGCATCGACAGGATCGCGGCGATGTGGAAGGTCGGCATGCCGAAGTGGAAGATCGCCGGGAAGGCCACCATCGGGCCTTCGGCCACGCGGGAAAAGTCGGTCATGCCCAGGGCGGCGGCGATCAGGGTGCCGATCACCATGGCCAGCAGGATCGACAGGCGCGAGATCGACGCGCTGCCCAGTTTGCTCAGCAGCAGGACGATCACCAGGGTGAGCGCGGCCAGGCCGATGTTGGCCATGCTGCCGAAGTCCGGTGCCTTGGGGTTGCCGCCCATGGCCCAGCGCGCGGCCACCGGCATCAGCGTCAGGCCGATGGTGGTGATGACGATGCCGGTCACCAGCGGCGGGAAGAACTTGGTGATGCGCGAGAAGATCGGCGTGATCAGGAAGCCGATGAACGAGGCGGCCATGACTGCGCCGAGCACGGCATTCAGACCGCCGCCCTCATAGCCGCCGCCGAGGATGGCGATCATGGTGGCGACGCCAGCGAAGGATACGCCCTGCACCAGCGGCATCTGTGAGCCGAAGAACGGGATGCCGAGGGTCTGCAGCAGGGTGGCGAGGCCACCGGCGAACAGCGAGGCGGCGATCAGCAGGCCGATTTCGCTGGGGGAGAGCCCGGCCGCCTGGCCGAGGATCAGGGGTACGGCGACGATACCGCCGTACATGGTCAGAACGTGTTGCAGGCCGTACGCCAGATTGGCGCCGATTCCGAGGTTCTCGTCTTCCGGGCGTGCTCCGGCGGACGCTACAGCTGAACGATCATTCATGGCTGAGGACTCGCTTGTTTTTGTTGTGCGGCCACTGTAGACAAAATTCGTGGGAAATATCCACTGGTTTGTATACATTTTCGCGTCCAATGGTCCGGAATCTGACCGGTTGGTTATGTGCCTTTTCCGTTGAGATGGCTCTGTAATCAGCGTTATGCATGAAATCCTGACTCGGTATGCTCTGCCCAAAATGTGTGCATTCTTGAATCCAAAAGCACCAGTTGGCTGCATGCAAAGCGCCGCAAGCTTCTTTGCACCCACCTGGACACAGGACTTCGCAAATTGCGGGCCAGAGGTGCCTGGAGCGCGTTGCGTTCCCGGGTGAAGGCCGCTCCTGCTATAACCGTCCGTCACGATTTGCGCAGGATTGCTTCAGAAGGTGGCCCTCCCGCCACTGGCGCGGTCAGCCAGCAGATCAAGGCGCTGCAGGCCGGCCTGGGTGTGGAGCTGTTCGAGAAGCGCGGCCGCCAGTTGGTGCTGACCGCCAGTGGGCGAGCGCTGCAGAAGAGCGTGGCCAGCGCGCTGGCTTCGGCGTGGCGCTCAGCGACGAGACGGTTTCACAGCGCGACCTCGACGAAGGCCGGCTGGTGCGTCCGGCGCCGATCTCGGTGGCGGCAGTGCACAACTACTACGTGGTCTGCCCCGAGGCGAAGCGGGAACGCCCGGAGGTCCGGGCGTTCATCGAGTGGTTGCTGTCGGTTGGTGAGTAGTGCTCAACCCGGGAGCGCTGTGGCTTGGGTGAGTCTGCAAAAGGCGGCTTGGGCGCAGGCCTCAGTAGCCGTAACCGCGCCCATCCGTGAACTGGATGTCGGTCAGGATGCTGATGTCCTTCTCCATCTCTCCGCTGGCAGGGGCGCACTTCAATGCACGATTTCTGTGGCCCGACAGTTCGGTTCGACTAAAGCATTGCGGATTAGCTGGACTGATTTTTGAGAGCTTGCATAAGCCTGGCTAATCCTTCATTCGGGGATTTCATGGCAGCGTCGGCGCCTTCCCGGTAGAAATAGCCTGGCCAGGCTTGCTGCCCGGCGCCTTCGTGCCCACCGATTCCGGAGACATTCCCATGAAGTCCAGATGGACCACTTTGCTTTGCCTGCTGAAAACCCTGTCCGTTGCCTGGGGCGACTACCACAAGCGCAACTTCGTCCGCCGCTGAGATGGGCAACTTGATCGTCCGCATTCGCTGTACACCTAGGATTTCGCCATGCATCCCGTCACGCCTCGCATTGCCCCCGCCATCGCCGCCATCGCCCCCGGCTTTCGGGCCCTGAGCATCACGGTTGAGGCCGCGCCGATCCGCCACCCGGCGGTGGCCGAGCAGGCCCTGCAGCGAGCCTGCGCGGCTCTCCTGGCGGGCGAGCCGGCCTGGGCCGAGGCACACCTGGCGGCGTGGGCCGACGTGTTCCGCCGTTTTGGTGCCAAGCCCCAGCGCACGCCCTGCTCGGCGGAGGCGCTGCGCAAGCGCGTACTGCGTGACGGCAGCCTGCCGGTCATCGATCCGGTGGTGGACCTGTACAACGCCATCAGCGTGCAGTTCGCGATTCCGGTAGGTGGGGAGAACCTCGCCGCCTACGCCGGAACCCCGCGCCTGGTGATCGCCGACGGCAACGAACTCTTCGACACCATGAAGGACGGCGCGCCGGCCCACGAATCGCCCGAATCCGGCGAAGTCATCTGGCGTGACGACCTCGGTGTCACCTGTCGCCGCTGGAACTGGCGGCAGGGCGTGCGCACCCGCCTGGACGCCGACGCGCAGCAGATGTGGTTCATCCTCGAAAGCCTGCCGCAGATGCCGCTGGAAGCCCTGCGCGAGGCGGGCGACCAACTGATCGCCGGGTTGCAGGCGATGATGCCGGGCGCCAAGGCCGAGGCGCAGTTGGTGGAGTGCCGGGAGTAAGCCTCTACTGCATGAGGCTCTTCAGGTAGGCGCAGAACATATCTGCCAGCGCATCGCTGAAGGCGTCGATCTGCTCGGCGCTGCGCGGGCTTTCCGAGAACTGCTTGCCCACTGAGCCGAGCGTCGTGGTGATCAACTCGCAAGCCAGCGTGCGCTGGGTTTCGGGAGCGAGCGGGAGGGCTTCGGCGATGAACGCCTGGAAAATCCCCTCGCCGGCGGCCTTGGCTTCGCGGGCCTCCGGCGCATCGCGGTAGAGCGGGGCGGCATCGCTCAGGGCGATGCGCATGCGCGCCTCTTCGCACTCGGAGCGGATGAAGGCATGGACGAGGTTGCGCAGGCGCTGCAATGGCGCCTGCGTTTCGTCCGCCAGCAGGCCGCGCAACATCTCGGTGGTCTGCCGCCATTCGTCGCTCTGCAGGCGGAACAGGATCGCCGCCTTGTTCGGGAAGTACTGGTACAGCGAGCCGACACTGACCCCGGCGCGCTCGGCCACGCGCGCGGTGGTGAAACGCGAGGCGCCTTCCTTCTCCAGAACCTGAACAGCGGCATCCAGAATGGCCGTCACCAGGTCGTTGGAGCGCGCCTGTTTCGGCTCCTTGCGCGTGGAGATACGCGGGCTGCGGCGTTCGGGCATGGGGCTCTCCGGCAATGCGAATAGTGGAACATGACGAATTCGTCGCATTCTAGTCGGGCGCTTTTCCGCGCTCAATCCCCTATCCGGAGACCACCATGACGACCCTCACTTCTGCCCCCTTGGCACCCCTGCTGCAACGCCTCTTCGAGGAAGCTGATGCGGCCTCTCCCCAGTCCAGCCCGGCCTTCGCCAATCTCGACCAGGCCGCGCTGACGCGCCTGATGCAGAGCAAGACCCAGTATCGGGAGCTCTACGGCCAGCTCAGGGCCCAGCCGCTGCCCGTCTCGCGGGAAACCGCTGCGCTGTTGTACATGCTGGCGCGCAGCATCGGCGCCAGGCACATCGTCGAATTCGGCACTTCCTTCGGTATTTCGACGCTGCACCTGGCGGCTGCCTTGCGCGACAACGGCGGCGGCCGGCTGATCACCAGCGAGTTCGAGCCTTCGAAAGTGGCACGCGCCCAGGCCAACCTGGTCGCGGGTGGCGTGGCCGACCTGGTGGAAATCCGCGAGGGCGATGCACTGCAGACGCTGGCCCGCGACCTGCCTGAGAGCATCGACCTGTTGCTGCTCGACGGCGCCAAGGCGCTCTACTCGGAAATCCTCGCCCTGGTGGAAAACCGCCTGCGGCCCGGTGCGCTGGTCATCGCCGACAACGCCGACTACAGCGCGGAGTACCTGGCGGAGGTCCGCCTGCCGGGCGGGCGCTACCTGTCGATTCCGTTTGCCGATGACGTGGAATTGTCCATGCGCCTGGGTTGAAGTTGCGCTGTCTAGAGCTGGGGCTGGGCCACCGGCGCGTGCCGCGCCATCAGCTCGACGATCCAGTCGATGAACACCCTCAGCTTCGCGCTGACGTGGCGGTTGGGCGGGAAGGCCACGAACAGCGGCATGGTTTCCATCGTCCAGCCGGCGAACAGCTCCACCAGTTCGCCGCGCGCCACGGCCTCGTCGGCCATGTAGCGCGGCAGCCAGAGCACCCCCATGCCGGCGATACCGGCGGCGAGGTAGGCGTTGCCGTCGTCCACGGTCAGCACCGGCCGCCCCTGGACCTGCACGGTCTCCCCCTCCTTGTGCAGCGCGTACGACAACGGCTTGCCGGTGCGCGCCCAGAGGTAACCGACGATGCGCTGCTGGCTGTTCTCCAGGTCACGCGGGTGTTCCGGCATTCCGGCGCGCTGCAGGTAGGAAGGCGCGGCGAAGACCCCCAACTGCAGGTCGCCGACGCGCCGGGCCATCAGCGATTGATCGGTGAGTTCGCCACCGCGCACCACGCAATCCACATTTTCATCGATGAGGTCGACCATGCGGTCGCTGACGCCCAGGTCGATCTGGATGTCCGGGTAGCGCGCGTGGAAGCCCGGCAGCGCGGGGATCAGCAGGATGCGCGCCAGCGGGCTGGGCACGTCCACCCTCAGCCGCCCGCGAGGCAGGGCGGCGGCGCTGGAGAGGCTGGTCTCGGCGTCGTCCATGTCCGCCAGCAGGCGCACCACGCGCTCGTAGTAGGCGGCGCCGTCGGCGGTGAGGTTGAGCTTGCGCGTGGTGCGGTTGAGCAGGCGCACGCGCAGGCGCGCCTCCAGCTGCTGGATCAGCTGGGTCACGCTGGTGCGGCTCATGTGCAGGGTGTCGGCGGCCTTGGTGAAGCTGCCGGTTTCCACCACGCGGGCGAAGGCTTGCATCGCATCGAAACGGTCCATGGCGGCTCCGGCTGGCCCAGGAAGGAGGGTGTTGAGAGGGGCTGATTGTTTGGATTCTACAAACAATGCTGACCAGTGTTGCCCGATTATCGCCGCCCCCGCGCGCCGTAACCTGCCTCCATCGTTGAACCGGGGCCATCGTGCCCCTCGCTGGAGCAAGCAGATGAGTACACGTGACGTGGTTTTCCCTTCCGGCCGCCAGGCTCTTTATGAACGCAACCGCTACTCCCCGGCGATCCGCAGCAACGGCCTGCTGTTCGTCTCGGGCCAGGTTGGCAGCCGCGAGGACGGTTCGCCCGAGGCCGGGCTGGATGCCCAGGTGCGGCGCGCCTTCGTAAACCTCAACGGGATCCTCGACGCCGCCGGTTGCAGCTTCGATGACGTGATGGACGTGACGATCTTCATGGTCGACCCCCAGGCGAATTTCGAGCGCGCCTGGCAGGTCGCCGCCGACTATTGGGGCGCAGCCCCCTATCCGACGGTGACGGCGGTGGGCGTGACCTGGCTCTACGGCTTCGATTTCGAGATCAAGGTGATCGCGCGCCTGCCACAGGGCTGAAACCGGCCGCAGGGCAGGGCGGCGAGACGGGACGGCCGGGTTTCTTTACCATGCCGTCCTGTTTTGCCCTGCCAGGATTTCCCCATGACCGCTCCGACCTTCCGCACCGCCGTTCCCGCCGACACCGACCGTTGCTTCGCGATCGAAACCACCGCCTACGAGGGCGACGAGGCGGCGACGCACGAGAAGATCGCCACGCGCATCGCGCAATATCCCGAAGGCTTCCTGATCATGGAGCTGGACGGCGAGATCATCGGCTTCATCAACAGTGGCTGCGCGTTCGACGTGGTGATGTCCGACGAGGGCTTCAAGGAACTCATCGGCCATGATCCGGCGGCGCCCAACGTGGTGATCATGTCGGTGGTGATCGACCCGGCGCAGCAGGGCAAGGGCTATGCGTCGCTGCTGATGCGCACCTTCGTCGAACGCATGGCGGGCCTGGGCAAGCGCACCATCCACCTGATGTGCAAGGACCGCCATGTGCCGCTCTACGAGCGCTTCGGCTACCGCTACGTCAAGCCGTCGGCGTCCGACCATGGCGGCATGGCGTGGCACGAGATGGTCATGGAATTGCCAGCCGCCTGAGCCTTCAGCGCTCCGGTCGATCGTTCACCCGGTCGCGGGTGGCGCGCTCGGCCAGCCGGTCGAAGGATTCCGGCAGCAGCGCCGCCTCGCCCTGCTCGTCGAGCAGCTGGCGGAATACCAGGTGGTCCGGGAAGCTGCGGCTGATCAGCGTGAGCAGCTCGGTGCCGCGTTCGGTCAGCTCGAAGTTGTTGCCGGTGCCGCCGTGCTCGCGCGGGCGCTCCTGGATATAGCCGTTGGCGTAGAGATCGCCCTCCAGGTCGCCAGCGACCTTCTTCAGATGATCCGTGCTGCCCTCCACCGGCTCGCCCTGCAGCCGGTGCTGCTCGGCCACTTCCTCGCCGCATTCGCGAGCCTTGTAGGGTTGGTCGGCGCATTCCTGGGCGCGCAGCAGCAGGCGTTCGATCAGGTCCCAGTCGTAGCTCATGGCATGTCCTCCGGGGTTGGAAAGTCGGGGGCTTCCTGATTTGCGACCGGCCAGGGCGGGGAGGGTTCGAACTTCCTGCGCAGCGGCGCGCAACCATCAATGCCGTCGAGCTTCACTATCGATGCAATCGAGTGGTGCGCGGTCCGGGCGCGGCTGACTATCTGCCCCACGAGATCGATGAACCGAGCAAGGGACAGAATCGATGAACACCCAGCGCCCCACCGCCAATCGCCCGGCTGCCCGTATCGCCCTTGGTCCGCTGCTGCTGGCGTTGGCAAGCCTGACCGGCTGCGCGGCGACCTCCGAAAGCCAGCTGAGCTGGGATAGCCTCGGTGGCATGACTGCCCAGGACAGCAGCGCCTACCTCAACTGCGTCGACGGCAGGCTGACTCCCGGCACCGCCACGTTCGTCAGCGACCGCGGCACCACCCGCCAGTTGCTCACCGGCAGCGCCGATCCGCTGCAGGCCAGCGGCATCGTCCAGGTGACCCCCATCGCCGGTGGCAACCATTTCAGCGCCTTCCAGCGCAGCGCCTGGCAGGACAAGGGCGAGTTGCTGGACGCCGCCTACCAGTGCTCGCAGCACGGTTGATGATCTGTAGAGGTTGATACGTCTTCGAGCGGATCGCTCCCCCCAGCGACCCGCCCAGCGCCGGCAGGCGGCGAGTAGCCTGCGCCAGCGTCTGCCTTCGGGCTTTCGCTGATTCACTCTCCAAGGGTGCTTCCCCCGGCACCCGTATCTCGCCCGTCGAGTCCGCGCTCGGCGGGCGTTTTTTTTAATTTACGCGTGTTGTGTATTCTGATCGGACATGCCAGTGTGTGCGCCCTGGCGGCTGTATTCGCCCTGCCTTGCCCAGGATGCGCATCCGGTTTGTCCGCCGGGCGCTGAACGACGCCGCCGGCCGACGGTAAACTCACTCCCGTCGCGTAACAGAAGTACAAGAGAATCGAGATGAACACGCATTTTCCGACTTGCGCCGTCTGGGTCCTTCGCGACGCAGACCTGCCCCATCCCACCAACCTTCAGCCGACGGTGAAAGCATGATCGAGGTAACCGAAGTTTCCATTGCGCAGCTGCGTGAAGCCCTCGAGTCGGGCCGCACCACCGCGGTCGAACTGGTCAAGGCCTACCTCGCGCGCATCGATGCCTACGATGGCCCGACCAAGCTCAACGCCGTGGTCGTGCGCAACCCCGAGGCCCTGAAGGAAGCCGAAGCCTCCGACGCCCGCCGCGCCCGTGGCGAAACCCTCGGCCCGCTGGACGGCATTCCGTACACCGCCAAGGACAGCTACCTGGTGAAAGGCCTGACCGCCGCTTCCGGCAGCCCGGCCTTCAAGGACCTGATCGCCTACCGCGACGCCTTCACCGTCGAGCGCCTGCGCGCCGGCGGCGCCATCTGCCTGGGCAAGACCAACATGCCGCCCATGGCCAACGGTGGCATGCAGCGCGGCGTCTACGGCCGTGCTGAAAGCCCGTACAACCGCAAGTTCCTCACCGCGCCCTTCGCCTCCGGCTCCTCCAACGGTGCCGGCACTGCGACCGCCGCGAGCTTCTCGGCCTTTGGCCTGGCGGAAGAAACCTGGTCCAGCGGCCGCGGCCCGGCCTCGAACAACGGCCTGTGCGCCTACACCCCGTCCCGTGGCGTGATCTCGGTGCGTGGCAACTGGCCGCTGACCCCGACCATGGACGTGGTGGTGCCCTACGCCCGCACCATGGCCGACCTGCTGGAAGTGCTCGACGTGGTCGTCGCTGAAGACGCCGACAAGCGCGGTGACCTGTGGCGCCTGCAGCCGTGGGTGCCGATCCCCGCCGTCAGCGAAGTGCGCCCGGCGTCCTACCTGGACCTCGCCGCCGGCCCCGAAGCCCTCAAGGGCAAGCGCCTGGGCGTGCCGCGCATGTTCATCAACAAGGACGAACTGGCCGGCACCAGCGAGAAGCCTGGCATCGGCGGCCCGACCGGCCAGCGCATCAACACCCGCGCCTCGGTCATCGACCTCTGGGAACAGGCCCGCAAGGCCCTGGAAGCTGCCGGCGCCGAAGTCGTCGAAGTGGATTTCCCGCTGGTCTCCAACTGCGAGGGCGACCGTCCCGGCGCGCCGACCGTATTCAACCGCGGCATCGTATCCCCCGAGTTCCTCCACGATGAACTGTGGGAGCTGTCCGGCTGGGGCTTCGACGACTTCCTGCGCGCCAACGGCGACCCCAAGCTGAACAAGCTGGCCGACGTCGATGGTCCGCAGATATTCCCGCACGATCCGGGCACCCTGCCGAACCGCGAGGACGACCTGGTCGCCGGCATGGACGAGTACGTCAACATGGCCAAGCGCGGCCTGAAGACCTGGGACCAGATCGAGACCCTGCCCGACGGCCTGCGTGGCCTGGAAAAGACCCGCAAGCTCGATCTGGAAGACTGGATGGACGGGCTGAAGCTGGACGCCGTGCTGTTCCCCACCGTGGCCGATGTGGGCCCGGCGGACGCCGACGTCAATCCGGAGTCGGCCGACATCGCCTGGAGCAACGGCATCTGGGTGGCCAACGGCAACCTGGCGATCCGTCACCTGGGCGTGCCGACCGTCACCGTGCCCATGGGCGTGATGGCCGACATCGGCATGCCGGTGGGCCTGACCTTCGCCGGTCGCGCCTATGACGACTCGGCGCTGCTGACCTTTGCCGCGGCCTTCGAGGCCACCGGCTCCAAGCGCCTGGTGCCGCCGAGCACGCCGCCGCTGGGCTGATCGGTCGATTGCTTCCAGCAGGATGAAAAACCGCGCCCAGGGCGCGGTTTTTTATTGCCAGAAGCGCTGGGTGCGACGTTTTCGATGATCTGGTGTGCTAATGGGCCATATTAGCGACCAGGCGCCGGCCCGATTGGCGAAGCGTGCCTCTACAACCGCTCCCCTGTGCGCACCGCCTTCACGCAACCGAAGCGCGACTCCTTGGACGGCGAGTAGCCGTAGAAGGACGTGTAGCACTTGCTGAAATGGCTGGGCGAGACGAAGCCGCAGGGCCCCCCCCCCCCCCACCACCGCCGGGGGGGACATCCTGG
>OGQD01001466.1_pt1 | contig 15092 bp, 16 predicted proteins | sample 1553091 | NCBI WGS metagenome assembly OGQD01 (sample SAMEA2580290, study PRJEB22360) | human gut metagenome | biome: human gut; feature: human-associated habitat; material: faeces | place: Denmark | collected 2008/2010
TGAAACCAGAAAAAGAGCTCAGACATGCCGTTCAATCAGGACTACTAAGAACAGCATAAAAAAAGCAGTTGTAAAAACTGCTCTTGTATATTTTAGAAATTGTAGGATAATCCGATGCTGTTTCCTGTGATGTCTAACCTGTAAGAAGCGGTTTTTGCTTCTCCGCCTTCTGGGTTCTGGTTTTGCGTATCAATAGCTTTCTTCAGATTTTTTCCGGAACTGATCGCGAAAGGAATCCCGATTCCCACAAATCCTGCTCCGATTCCTACCAATCCCCAACCGCTTTTATCTTTTACTTTGTAGGCTACACCATTGTGATAAGCCGTTTTGGTACGTAATATCTGTTTTGCTAATCCGAAACCGATAAAACCACCGCCAATTGCTCCGAAAATCTGAGAAACCGTACTGTTCGTGTTCGCTTTCTTCATATAGTTCAGTGCTTCAGGATTAGTGAACACTTTTTTATACTCGGAAAATTTAAATTTCTGATCCCCTTTGATGAAAAATTCCCTGTTGGATTTTCCCAACTTCAGTGAATCTGAATTCTGGGCAAAAGAAATTAATGGAAAAATACTCAGCAGTAAAGTAAATAATAGCTTTTTCATAGTTAAAAATTTGCGCGAAAATAAAGATTCTCTCTTTTATCAAAAGAATTTAAAATGTTAATTTTTTTCAATATCAGAGGTATGAAATCATTTTAATTATTATTGTCTTAATTTGAGACAATTTATCGTAATTTGCTTTATCAAAATTGAATCATGAAAAAATCAGGATTATTAATTGTCGTTTTTCTTTTGGTAAGTCATTTGTTTTTTGCGCAGAAAATTTCAGAGGGAAAGATCTTTACAACCTATATTACTGCTAAAACATTACAGAATAGCGCCGGAGAAAATCCTAAGCGTAGAGTAACCGTTTATCTTCCGCCGGATTATGAAAAATCTTCCAAAAGATATCCCGTTATTTATTTTTTACACGGTTTTTTCTGGAGCGACAGTTTGCTGGTGAGCAACGATAAGATCAATCATATTTTTGATCGTGCGATTTATTCAAAAAAGATAAAACCCGTTATCGTTGTTATGCCTGATGAAAGCACCGTTTTTAAAGGAAGTTTTTACGCCAATTCAAAATCTTCAGGAAACTGGTCAGATTTTACGTCTGTTGAGCTGGTCGATTTTATTGATAAAAATTACAGAACAATAGCAAATAAAGACAGCCGCGGAATTTCAGGGCATTCCATGGGCGGAAACGGAGCATTAAGAAATGCAATCCTTCATCCTGAAGTTTTTTCTTCTGTGTATGCACTGTCCCCCGGAATTTTAGACGCCCGTTTCTTTGCACTTTCAGAAATGGAACTCTATAAAAATGCTGATCAAATTAAAAACATTCAGGATGTATCCAAACCTGAAAATGCAAGGTTAAATATTGTCTTTGCCATCGCAAGAGCTTACAACGGAAATAAAAATAAAGCTCCCTTTTTTGCAGATCTTCCATTTTCTTTTGAAGGTGAAAATGTAAGGATTAATTCAGTCATTTTAGACGAAATGAACAGGAATTCCACTTCAGAACTGCCTTTTTTACAATATGAAAATCTGAAAAAATTAAAAGCCATAAAATTCGACTGGGGTAGAAACGACGAGCTGAAACACATTCCGCCAAGCTGCCTGAATTTCAGCAAAACACTGGAGATGCTCGGTATAAAACATGAAGCTGAGGAATACATAGGAACGCACGGAAGCGAAGTAAGCAAGGAAAACGGAAGAATTGAAAATCAGATGCTGCCGTTTTTTAATACACATCTTAAGTTTGAAGAATAAGCATAAAACATCTACTTTTGCCGGATGTTAGAAATTCTTTATCGCGACGAACATCTTATCGCCATCAACAAACCCAGCGGATTGTTGGTTCATAAATCTTTTTATTCGGGAGAAGCCGATACGTATGCGATTCAGGAACTGAGAAAGCAGATCGGGCAAAAAGTGTATCCTGTCCATCGTTTAGACCGGAAAACTTCGGGTGTTTTGCTGTTCACTTTAGATAAAGAAACGCTGAGAATCATGAGTACCCAATTTGAGGAAAAAAGGGTTGAAAAAAAATATATTGCTATTCTGCGAGGCTGGACGAAAGAAGAGGAAACAATCGATTACGATCTGGTTAACGAAAACGAAATTACGCAAAATGCAATAACATACTATCGCCGTCTGCAGACTTCGGAGATCGATTTACCCTTTTTAAAACATCAGACTTCCAGATATTGTCTGGTAGAAGCCATCCCCGAAACGGGACGATTTCATCAGTTGAGAAAACATTTTAAACACATTTTACACCCGATTTTAGGCTGTCGGAAACATGGCTGTAATAAACAGAATAAATTATGGCTTCAGACATTTGACATTAATAAAATGACACTTCACGCTCATCAACTGACATTTAATCATCCGATTTCCAACGAAAGAATTACGGTAAATGCGACTATTGATGAGGATTTCAAAAAAGTAGGGGATATTTTGAAACTGGATTTGAGCGCATATTCTTAATTTCTTAAACTTCCATCAGCATGACAAACTTTGTGAAGACTTCTCAAATTTAAATTAATGACCGAGGTTTAGCCCCGATTGTAATGAAAATCCTTTTTTGCAAAAAAAGATTGCAATGGAAAGCGGGAAATAGCTCCTGAAAGCAATATAACAAACGATCGTAGCTTTAGCACATTACACAGATCTTATGTTTTATAGATATTGTTTATAATACATTTTCTATAAAATATCATACGTTAACCGGACATTAATTTTAAAATGAGTATTTTTGTAAAACTTTTTTTCAATGTACAAATCGCTCATTCGTCCGATTCTTTTCAAATTCGATCCTGAAGAAGTACACCATTTTACTTTTTCGATGCTTAAAAATTTCGGATTTCTTACCAAATTATTTTTTCCAAAACCTATTGAAGACAAACGTCTGGAAAGAGAAGTTTTTGGCTTGAAATTTAAAAATCCTGTTGGTTTGGCTGCCGGTTTCGATAAAAATGCAGTTTTGTTCAATGAATTGGGAGATCTTGGTTTTGGGTTTGTAGAAATAGGAACCGTAACGCCGAAAGCTCAGGCGGGAAATCCTAAGAAAAGACTGTTCCGTTTAATTGAAGATGGCGGAATTATCAACCGGATGGGCTTCAACAACGACGGTCTGGAAGCAGCGATTGAAAAACTGAAAGGCAACAAGGGAAAAATTATCATCGGTGGAAACATCGGAAAAAATACGAATACTTCTCCCGAAAATTACACGCAGGATTATCTGGAATGTTTTGAAGGGCTTCATCCTTACGTAGATTATTTTGTGCTGAATGTAAGCTGTCCGAATGTAGGAAGCCACGCCAAACTGGAAGATGTAGAATACCTTCGTGAACTGATTACGGAAGTGAAAAAAATCAACCAGTCGAAATCTGTACAGAAACCAATTCTGCTGAAAATTGCTCCGGATCTGAATACCAATCAATTAGATGAAATTATTGAACTGATTGCAGAAACAAAAATCGACGGAATCGTAGTTTCCAATACTTCCGTGAACCGGGAAGGTCTGAAAACGTCACCTGAAGTTTTAGCGGAAATCGGAAACGGCGGATTAAGTGGAAAACCTATTCGTGAAAGAAGCACAAAAATGATCAAATATCTGTCTGATAAGAGTAACAGAGCATTCCCAATTATTGGAGTTGGCGGAATTCATTCTGCAAAAGATGCGCTTGAAAAGCTGGATGCAGGAGCAACGTTGGTTCAGTTGTACACAGGTTTCATCTATGAAGGTCCGGAATTGATTCAAGATATCAATAAGGAAATTTTGACGAGAGCAAGTCGCCTCTCTGTATAATTTGTTGAAATTTCTGAAAACAAAAAAGAGTTCGCCTGAGCTCTTTTTTTATGATTTTAAAGAAAAAAATGTGCAATCGTATAAATAATAAGCCCTACTAAACCACCCACGATCGTTCCGTTCACACGGATGAACTGAAGATCTTTCCCTACTTCCAGTTCCAGCTTTTCGCTTAATTCTTTTCCCTGCCAGTTTCCGACGGTAGAACTGATGAGGTTTCCGAATTGATGGGTATTTTTAAGAATATATTTGTAAGCGGTAACACGAACCCAATCGTCGATTTTTTTCTGAAAATTTTCGTCATTTTTTAAATTCTGTGAAAATTCATTCAGATTTTTAGATAAATATTTCTTTAATGAAGATTCATCGTCCTGAAGTTCTTTCGTTAACGTATTTTTAATGGAAATCCAGATGTCGTTGGAATATTCATTCAGCTTGTCATTTTTAAGAAGATCATTTTTAATATTTTTAAATTCCTCTTCCCATTTCGGATCCTGTTTGAGTTCATTGGAGAAATCATAGATTTTCTGGGTGATCAGATTTCGTATTTCGTGGTTCGGATCTTGTTCAATCTCTTTGAAAAAGTCAGAAAGTCCGGAGGTAATTTTATCAGCAATTTTATTATCCACAAAAGCAGGGATAAAAGTATAGCTTCCTTTTTTCACGCGGTCTTTAATCATTTCATCATTTTCAGCGATGTAATTTTTAATCTGAGAGGAAAGATTGGTAATAATCCTCTGATGATCGTTTTTGTCTAAAAGATAGTTGATTCCGTTGCCTAAAATGGCGTTCAGTTTGATGGTATCTGTCATTTCAGACACTTTTTTGCTGATAAAACGGCTTACTTCCGAATCGTCGAGCTTATTTAAAATATCCAGAACAATATCTGAAAGATTTTTAAGCAAAATATCCTGATTTTTTTCTTTTCCGAGCCATTCTCCCACAAAATTCGAGATTTTTAACTTCTGGATATAAGGTCTGATGTTTTCCGGAGAGAGAAAATTAGTTACGACAAAATTTCCCAGATTGTCTCCCAGTTTCTGTTTGCTGTTTTCAATAAGATTGGTGTGCGGAATCGGTAATCCGAGCGGATGGCGGAAAAGGGCTGTTACGGCAAACCAGTCTGCTAAAGCTCCTACCATTGCCGCCTCGGAAAAGGCACGAACGTAACCTATCCAATGAGAGTCTATGGTTTTTTGCAATAGGGTAGTCCCGATAAACAGAACTGCCATTAACACAAATAATCCTGTGGCAAATGCTTTGTATTTTCTGAGCTGTTTTCTTTTGGCTTCATCATTCATATGCTCAAATTTAGTAAATTTGGTTGTGAAATTTCACCTGTTAATATTGTTGTAAAAATTTTTAATTCGTTATTTTCATTTCTCAAAGGCACCGGTTTTGATGCTTACATTTGGTCTTTGATAAAAAATATTTAAAATTCTATGGAAAACCAAGCAAAAAACAATCCATACTACTCCAGAACAGATACTTCAAAACTCGATATTTCCAATGAAGAATGGAGAAAAATCCTGTCTCCGGATTTGTATGCCATTGCCAGAGAAGCCTCAACGGAAAGACCATTCACCGGAAAATACAATGAATTTGATGAATTGGGAGAATATTACTGTGCGGTGTGCGGAAACCATTTATTCCGTTCCACTTCGAAATTTTCTAGCAGTTGCGGCTGGCCAAGTTTTTTTGAAGCAGATAAAGAAGGAGTGTATTACAAAAGAGATACTACCTATGGAATGGAAAGGGTAGAAGTACTCTGTAAAAGATGCGATTCGCATTTGGGACACGTTTTCGATGATGGTCCTCAACCAACGGGATTGCGCTACTGTATGAATTCCATAAGTCTGGAATTTGTTGCAGATTCTGAAAAATAATATCATGATGAGCTATGAAAGAAGTTATTAATTTTGATGAACGGAAACCTATTTGGATTGCATTATCTGATCTGTATTTGGATACGGAATTAAAACAGGATTTTCATTTAAAATATATAGCTACCACAATATTCCAAAGCTCGTATACTTTTGATGAGGTGAAAAAAATTAATAAGTATGAAGTTTTTCCTGTACTTTTTTCAAATTTGCTGCAGCCTGCAGGCGAATGGTTTGCGTTTGATGAAAGAATAATTATAAATGGTATTATAGAGTGGATAGAATCAAAAAAACCTTTAGATTTACTGGCTGTTGAATGGGTTTATATGGTATATAAAGACATCAATGAAGAATATTGGGATGAAATTGAATATCTATATAATAAAATAAGAAGTAGCTCATTATCTGGTAGTTAAAATTTCTTAAATTGCGTTAAACTTTGTGGAGTTATTGCGCTTACCCTAATTATGTTTTATACATTTGCTGACTCAATTGGATTTAACATAATAGTGAAATAGTGAATGAAAGCATTGTATAGCTTATTAGGTGCAGCTTACATCGTTACTACTTCATTCTATTTGTCTCCAAAAAAGGCAATCGAAAAGAATGAAATCAGTACAAAAAAAATTGTAAGATTAGCCGACACGAAATCTGAGAAATCTGCAGAAAAAGCAGTAAGTTCATCAGAAGAATTATACAGATCTATTGTTTTCGAGCAGGGACACGAACTTAATGAGGAAGTTTTTTTCAAAGCGGTAACAGGTTTTGAAAATATGAAGAAAGCAGGTTTGCTTAACGAAGATTCGCATTTACTTACGGTATGCGATTTTTCTATGTCTTCGAACACAAAAAGACTTTGGGTAATTGACATGAATGAGAAAAAAGTATTGTTTAATTCATTAGTAGCTCACGGAAAAAATACAGGCGAAGAATTTGCTACGAATTTTTCTAACACGGAAAGTTCGTTGCAGAGCAGCTTAGGATTTTATATCACGGATGCAACGTATGACGGCGACAACGGCTATTCTCTTAGACTACTTGGAATGGATAAAGGCTTTAATGATGCAGCCTACAGAAGAGCCATCGTTATGCACGGCGCAGATTATGTAAGCGAGGATTTCGCCGCAATGCATAAAAGAATCGGCAGAAGTTGGGGTTGTCCCGCTGTTCCGAGAGATTTAACAAAACCGATCATTAATACCATTAAAGGAAGAAATCTTCTTTTTATTTATTATCCTGATCAGAATTACCTATCCAAATCGGAGTGGTTGAAAGCATAACAGAAAAGCAGTCGGATTTGACTGCTTTTTTTATTTCTATTAAATTAAACATTTCCTGCACGTTTGTCATTCTGACGAAGGAAGAATCTACAAAATAGTATTTTCTCTCAGTTAATACAGTCTTTTTATACGCCAATATCAGCTCAATCAGTAAGATCTGCTAGAGATTTATTCAAAAAGCTTAAGAAAACTTCTTAAAAATCAACGTGGCATTGTGTCCTCCGAAACCAAAAGCGTTACTTAAAGCGTAATTGATATTCTTTTCTTTCGCTTCTCCAAAAACAATATTTAAATCTTTAGGAATGTTTTCATCAATCCTGTGAAGATTAATGGTTGGCGGAATAATTCCGTTTTCTATTGCTTTGATTGAAAGAATGGCTTCCGCAGCTCCGGCAGCTCCCAGCAAATGTCCCGTCATGGATTTTGTAGCACTGATGTCAAGATTTTTACTTCCTTTAAATAATTTATTGATTCCGTTTAATTCTACCAAATCTCCCATTGGGGTAGAAGTGGCATGAGGATTCACATAATCAATATCTTCGGTGTTGATTCCTGCTTCCTGTAAAGCCAGTTGCATCGCTTTAATGGCTCCAACTCCATCGGGATGAGGTGCTGTCATGTGATACGCATCGGCTGTCATCGCAGCTCCCACCAATTCTGCGTAAATTTTTGCGCCTCTTGCTTTAGCGTGTTCGTATTCCTCAAGAATTAAGGCTCCTGCGCCTTCTCCCATCACAAAGCCGTCTCGTTCTGCATCATAAGGGCGGCTTGCGGTGGCAAAATCATCATTTCTTGTAGACATGGCTTTCATAATCGAGAAACCTCCAATGGAAGCGGGAGTGATCGCAGCTTCAGAACCGCCGCTCACGATTACTTTGGCTTTTCCTAATCTGATGTAGTTAAAAGCATCCATCAACGCGGTATTTCCTGTAGCACATGCAGAAATCGTTGTGTAATTGATTCCCTGAAGTCCGAATTTCATTGAAATCATTCCTGAAGCCATGTTGGCGATAAATTTAGGTACAAAGAAAGGATTGAATCTTGGTGTTCCGTCTCCTTTGGTAAATTCCATCACTTCACTTTCGAACGTCCACATTCCGCCCTGTCCGGTTCCCCAGATTACTCCGGTGTCGAAAGGATCCATTTTTTCAAGCTCCAATCCGGAATCTTTTAAAGCTTCCGCTGTGGAATACATCGCGTATTGGGAAAAAAGATCGCTTCTTTTGATTTCGTTATGTGTTAAATGAACTTTCGGATCAAAATTTTTAACTTCACAGGCAAAATGAACTTTAAATTTTTCTGTATCGAAGTGGGTAATTTTGTTGGCTCCGCTTATGCCGTTGATGCTGTTGTTCCAGAATTCTTCAACATTATTTCCTAAAGGCGTTACTGCGCCAAGTCCTGTAATGACAACTCTTTTCATTTAATTACTGATTTTGAATAAATTAGAGGTTCCTCTTGCAATTAAGCGCGTTTTATCTGCATTCCAGATTTCGCACTCTGCGTTTACAAACTGCTTTCCTCTTTTGATGATTTTCGTTTCAGCTACAATATTATCATTTTCTTTTGCTGTTGAAAAATAATCGATGCTGTTATTTATGGTTACGATAAAGTTTTTTTCGTTTAAAGAGAACATTGTAGCACCGATGACGTCATCAAAAATGGCTGCGGTAACCCCACCATGAAGATTTCCCATCGGGTTCAGCCATTCCTGCCTTACTTTATATTGGAATTCCAATTGTCCTTCTTCTGCCGAAAGAACAACGGGATTCAGCCATTTCATAAATGGGGAAGGAGATGCTGTAAACTCTTTTCCGATGAATGATTTTATGATTTGTAATTTATCCATATGAATTATGAGATATTTTGTTTAATTTCTTTGTCGATAACCTCTAAAATCCTGTCTAAAGCGAGATTGAGATATTTTTCGTCTTCTGTGGTTTTGGATAAAAGAATTCCGCCTTCAATCATCATCACCAATAAAGAGGCAAATTCTTCAGCGTTAATTTCAGGCTTGAATTCTCCGCTTTTTTGCCCTTTAATGATAATATTTGAGATGGTTTTTATCCAGTCCTCAAAAGAATGCCGTACTTTCTTTCTAAGTTCCGGAAAGGAGTCATTACATTCTGTTGCTGCATTCATTAGCGGGCATCCGCCGTTTTGGAAGACAATTTTCCAGTTTTTTCTGTAAAATGCAATAAAAGCATACAGTTTGGCAGACATCGTAGGATATTCTTCACCGAAAGATCTCTGCATATTTTTCTTCAGCATTCCTGCGTTGAACTGATATACTTCAAGAGCCACTTTATCTCTGTTTTCAAAGTTTCCGTAAATGCTTCCTTTGGTTAAACCCGTCACTTTTGTAATGTCCGAAAGGGATGTAGAAGTATACCCTTTGGTATTAAACAAAGAGGCGGTTTTCTCAATGATGAATTGTTTTGTCTTTTCTGCTTTTGACATTTTTCTGCTGAATTCCTGCAAAGATACAAAAATATACCAATTGGTATATTTTATAATAAAATTAAATGTATCCGTCTATATTAAACCATTAAGATTTTATTTAAGAAGTTTAGATTAATTAAGTTGAATATTTTATTTTTTAAATTTTGGCTAAAGCCTTATGGTTTATTTTTTTGAATGAAAAAACGGGCTGAAGCCCGTTCCTATTCATGTTGATATTAAGATTTTAAATAATTTACGTGAAGAGCTTAATTAATCTAAACTTCTTAAATAAAATCTTAATGGCTCAAATTCTTAGTTCGCCAAAGTAGCTTCCAAAGTAATTTCGAAGTTGAAAGCTGCACTTACAGGACAGCCTTCTTCCGCGATTTTTGCATATTTCTGGAATTCTTCTTCTGAAATTCCCGGAACTTTAGCCGTTAACGTTAATTCAGATTTTGTAATTTTTCCTGCGCTCGGATCTAAAGTAATAACAGATTTCGTCGTTAATTCTTCCGGAGTATAGCCTGCCTGAGAAAGTTCTGCACTTAATTTCATGGTGAAACAACCTGCGTGAGCCGCTGCCAGTAATTCTTCAGGATTTGTTCCCACTCCGTCTTCAAATCGGCTGTTAAATGAATACTGAGTCTGGTTTAAAGTGGTGCTTTGTGTGGTAAGATGTCCTTTTCCTTCTTTAATAGTTCCGTTCCAAACGGCTGTTGCGTTACGTCTCATAATGTTTTTGTTTTAATATTGTTATTTTGATGTGACAAAGGTATTGCAGATTTCGTTCCAGATAAATACACAAAAAGAACTAACTATTGTACTTTTTTCCCGAATTGTAATTTTTTTTGAAATTTGCAGGAGTACTTCCGATTTTTTGCGTGAAAAGACGGTTGAAATAAGCCGGATCTTCATAACCGAGATCGTAAGCGATTTCTTTCACCGGTTTATCGGTATAAAATAAAAGTCTTTTGGCTTCCAGTAAAATTCTGCTGATGATAAACTGGTTAGGAGATTCCAGATTTAAATTCTTGAATTTATGTGTGAGTGTCTTTGGAGAAATATGAAGCATTTCTGCATAATCAGCCACATTATGTTTTTCCCGGAAATGAAGTTCAAGCAAACGGCTGAAATCCCGAAAGATATCCAGTTCGTGCGCCGGAATTTTTATTTCATCATTATTCAGATTCTGCTTTTTCCATTTTCTGGTGGCGCGGATGATGATTTGTTTAACGTAGGTTCGGATCATTTCCTCTGCGGAAGAATCTTTCCATTCCAGTTCGTTTCTGATGCTTTGAAATAAATGTTGAATTGCAGAATTTTCTTCGGCATCGAGCTCAACAAGAGGAATTTCAAACACATTATGAAAAAGCAGTCCGTCGCAGGCGACTTCCTTATCATGAATCTGAATGCAGTAAAAATCGCGGTTGTAATAGATCAGATGCGATTCGTTGCTTCCTTTTTCAATTTGCAGATGCTGATTCGTCAGAAAAAATAAAACCGGATTTTCTGTTTTATAATGTCTGAAATCCACAGACAAGTCATATCCCGCAGGAATATAGAAAATTTTAATTTCAGATTTGTACTTGTTGTCTTTAAAATCGTGCAGATTGTTTTCGGAAAAAGTTTCGAATCCCAGTTTCTTGTACTGGTCTTCAAAGATAAGTGTTTGCGACATCCTTTTGCTTTCCTATAAATGTACAAAAAAGCATGATTCCAACACTATTAAATTATTGAAACCATGCTTAATAATATAAATTTAATTGCTGAATTTTCTGAACCATTAAGAGGATTTAAATGGTTAAGTTTAGTTTAGAAAATCAAATTGATTTTAATAATGATAAAACTAAAAAAGCGAAGCTCATCTTAATATTCTAAACTCCTTAACAGAAATCTTAATGGTTTAAACTAATTGCAAATAATATTAATTCTGGTTTTTAGCTTACGACTCCAACTCACTAACACTAGAACCCTCAAACTCTAAAACTTAAAAAGTAACATCCAGTCCCACGTAAAAATTAGCTTTCATGATCGGAGCATATACCATTCCGCCGTCAAAATAATTTCCGAAAGGATTTTTAACATCAACAATGGCATTTTTCTGATAATAGGAAGTTAAATTTTCTCCTCCTAAATACGCCCTGATTTTCTTATTGAAATTCCTTGAAATCTGTGCATTTAAAACCGCATAGGATTCGGAATAGGAAGGAAGCTGAAATTCCGCAGGATTTGATGAAGTATTGGGAAGCCTCTGTTTTCCGACTGCATTCAGTGTGGTGTCGAAACTCCAGAATCCACCTTTGCTGTTTTTGTTGGTAGAATAGGCAAAATTCACAAAACCTCTGTGTTTCGCCATGAAAGGAACTTCACGTCTTCCATCCAGATAATCTGCCTGAACATCATAATATTTGTAAGCCAGTCTCACTTCAAAATTTTTGAAAGGAATGAAATCCCACTGAGTCTGGAAAGAATTGGCAAAAGACTTTCCCTCAAGATTATAGAAAGTTAATTGTTGAGGAGACCGGTCCAGATCCACCATCACCTGATCCTGAAAATCCGTTCTGAAAAAATCGGCTACCACAGTAGATTTTCTTCCGAAAAGTTTAAATTCCTGCTGTAAACTGGCTCCATAATTCCATGCAATTTCAGGTCTTAAACCGTAAATATCACCTCCGTTCTGTAAAATCTGAATCGATCGGTTGGATGCAAAATACTGCTGACTTTCGGCAAAAATATTGGATGTTCTGAACCCTCTTCCTGCGGAAAGCCTCAAAATCGTCTGCGGTGTAAAATCATATTTAAAATTCAGTCTCGGCGTGAACTGCGTTCCGGCAAGATTATGAAAGTCTACTCTTGCTCCGGCAACTAAGGTGTATTTTAAACCCGTTAAAGTATATTCTGCAAAAGCTCCCGGAACAATTTCGTTTCTTTTGATCGTTGAGGTTAAGTATGTTTCGTCATATCCATCATACATGAAGCTTGCTCCGGCTTTGTATTTATGATTGGTATTTCCCAAAATACTTTCAAAAATTAAATTGGAATAATACGTCTGCTGCTTTCCGGAATAATTTCTCAGTCCGAAAAAGCTGTCCTGCTGATGAAAAGTGTACTGGTTCATCCAGCCCAGACTCTGATAAGGTTTTCCTTTAAAAACATAGCCTGTTTTATTCCAGACCTGAAATCTGGAGATATCAATTCCAACTCCGTACAACGACTGCTTTTCCTGTGGCACTTTTTTGTCAAATCCAATCTGTCCCGAAGTTCTTTCGTCTTTGATGAAATTAATTCCAAAATGCGAACCCAATCCTGAGTTTTCCAAATCATTGTAATTCAATAAATAAGATGCGTTTAACTGTGTTCCTTTCGGTCTGTCCAGAAATCCGTCATCATTCATATCCGTATCTCCGAAAGTTCCGTTTCCGTGCAGTAAAAATGTTTGTGACCATTTTTTGTTGATGGGTGAAACACTGGTGATATTGGCTTCTGCTCTTCCGTTAAAATCTGAAAATAAATTCAATGAAGTCTCCGGCTTTTCTGCATTTTTCAGCAATTCTGTATTAATTTGTCCTGTAATGCTTTCGTAACCATTCGTTACGGTACTTCCGCCTTTGGTAAGCTGAATGCTTTCAATCCATCGTCCAGGAATGAAATTCAGTCCGTAAGCAGAAGCCAATCCGCGGATTTCGGGCAGTAGTTCTTTTGTCAGGCTCGTGTATTTCTGATCTAGACCTAACATTTTCAGTTGCTTTGTTCCTGTAACCGCATTGCTGAAAGAAACATCAACCGTTGCATTGGTTTCAAAACTTTCAGACAAATTACAGCATGCTGCTTTCAGGAGTTCTTTTTTATCAATATTAAAAATAAGTCCTGCTTCTTTTTTGTTTAAAGACGTTGCTGCTTTTGATGCGGTTACCGTAACGCCTTCAATATTTTTTTCATGACTGCCGTGATTTTCACCCGCTGTGTTATGATCACTGTGGTCTGTGTGTTCTGAAGGATTTCCTTCTTCCGTATGAACTTTTGGATTTGCTTCTCCAAATGGAATTTCTCTGTCATACAGACAACAGGAAGGCAGGTTTTTATAGGTATTATCGCTGGATTTATACTTCTCATTATCATGTCCAACTTCCGCAATTTTCTTCAAAATTTTGTCTGATGATGTTTTCTTCGAATCAAAATTCAGCGTTACAATTTGCCTTTCGGCATCCCATTCTGCGGATTTTGCTCCGGCATCTTTGGCGGCTTTTTCAATTCTTACTTTGCAGGATTCGCAATTGCCTTTTACATAAAATTCATTCTCTTTTTTAGCATGATTTTCATGATTATCAATAGTTTGTGGCTGTAAATTTCTGTCGTAATGACAACATCCGGGAAGAGCTTCATACGTTTTGGCAGAGGCTTTGAATTTTTCATTGTCATGACCTGCTTCTGCGATTTTTTTTAAGATTTCATCTGAAGAAGCATTGTTGTCTGTTTCAATAATTAATGTCTGTGAATCAATTGAATAGGTTGCTGTTTTTGCGCCTGCATTCTTAGCAGTGTTTTCGATTCTTTCTTTGCACATCTCACAGTTTCCTTTTACTTTGAACTGGTTTTTTGAAAGATTCTGGGCAAAAATACATTGTACGGATAATAAGAATACACCAAGAATAATCCTGGAAATATATAATTTCATTTTGTTTAAAATTTAGATTAATTAAAGCTTTAATGCTGCAATGTAAACATCAGGTCGATAACCAGTCATTCTGATGCTGGTAAACCGATGTTTAGTAACATTATTTTTAATTAAGCTATTTTTGGCGGCTGCCAGATTTCCTTTAAACGGCTTGAAAGGTATGGATCCGAATATTCGAACTGTAAATTTTTATTCGATTTGTAATACGAATATTCTAACTGTAAACTCTTGGAAAAAGGAGTTTCTATAAAAGTATAACAGGCTAAACAGGTTGAACAGCAATCGTCGTTACAATTTGATTTCTGTTCTTTTTTGTGATGATTGTTTTCGGAATTTTGAGAATGATCTTTTTTACAGCAGCTCATTTCAGAATCTTTTTTGCAACAGTTTTCCTGCATATTCTGTGCATAGAAACTGTCTTTAGGAACTAAAAAAATTCCCAAGCAGAAAATAATTAAGATGATCTGAAAAAATTTCATTTGTACAAAAATACAAAATTTCTTACAATGGCTCTCCAACTTTTTTCGCACAGTCATGCCAAGGCTCTCCATGCGGAGGATTTACCGCCGGCTTCGGACCTGTTGGAGCCGGTGTCGGAGCGGGAGCCGGAGCGGGAGCGTTTTGTGTTATATTTTGCTGTACAGGCTGCTGAACCGGAGCCGGTTTACTGTTCAAAGGTTGTCCTACCGGAATATCGCATCGATGTCCTGGTTCTCCGTGAGGTGGATTCATGCCTTTCGGAGTTTTTACGGTTTTTGCTTTTCCGCTTTGGTCTACGGCAAATTTTCCGGGTTGTAAAGAATTCGGATCAATCTGAATGGTCTGTCCCTGCGGAGCATTTACCGCAACATTCTGAGTTCCCTGTTGAGGTTGTGCAGGAGCCGAATTTAATGGCTGTCCTACCCGGATATCGCATCTGTGGCCCGGGGGACCCCGGGGGGGGGGCATTTAAAA
>OGQD01001467.1_pt1 | contig 15077 bp, 28 predicted proteins | sample 1553091 | NCBI WGS metagenome assembly OGQD01 (sample SAMEA2580290, study PRJEB22360) | human gut metagenome | biome: human gut; feature: human-associated habitat; material: faeces | place: Denmark | collected 2008/2010
ACAACCTCGGGTTTCGGCAGGGCATAAAGCGTGGTGTTACCCTCCACACAGTTAACATGACGGGTATTAAGGATTAACTTACTGATTTTAATAAGCCTCTGGTGTCACTTTGGTGACTATGGGGCATCATTGGGACATAATCTGTCAGCTTCTGATTCAGCATTGCGATCTGTTCTGCATTGCTGTCAGTCATCCATGCTCCGTATACATTGAATACCATCTGGGCACTTGCATGGCCCATCTGGCTGGCAATGAAGCTTGGGTTTGCTCCGGCAGATAATGACCAGCACGCATAAGTGTGTCGTGACTGGTATGCCTTTCGATGCCTGATCCCTGCACGCTTAATGGCTGTTTCCCATGAGTCACCTACAGAATCGACTTTGTAGACAAAACCTACCTGTTCGCTTTTTCTAACCACTTGAGGGTTAAACACGAAAGTACATTCATGGTTCACTGAACGTCCATATTCACGTAGTTGCACCTTGATGTTGTACTGCTTACCCAGTCTTGTCATTTCAGCCTGATTTTTCAGGACACTGATAGCGGGCTGGATAAGGTGCACAACCCTGTTTGTGCTTGCTTCAGTTTTCGGTAGAGTGAACTCACCAAGTTTCGTATAATTGCGCCTGATGGTAATTGTTCCTGCCTTCAGATCGATATCTTCCCAGGCCAGGGAGACCAGTTCACCGTGACGCATTCCTGTGTACACAGCCAATGACCACAGGTTTTTCGTCTGCTGATGTCGGCAAGCATCTATCAGGCGAATAAATTCGTCACGAGTTAGCGGATCTGGCTCTGCCCTGGCTCTTTTAAGAGGCTTAATTCCCTGGAAGGGATTTGCTTCTAAGTAACCGTGATCTGCAGCAAACTGAAACATTCCAGCGATTGTCGTCATGTAATAATTTACAGTAACGACGCTCCGTCCTTTTGCTGCTGCTTTGTTTTTCGTTGAATTCTGATACCCGGTCAGCAAATCTTTCCTGATATACAGCAATTCCTCTTTGGTTACCGATGACACCAGTCTACTGCCTCCAATTTTCGGAACCATCGTTCTTGCAACGGATTCATAGCGATTGAATGCATTTGCAGAGATTTCCATTCGTTTCAGATCCAGCCACTTTTCTTCAAGTTCCTTCACCGTAATTTCTTTTTTACTTACCCCAAAAGCCTGAAGGTTGGGGGAGTCAGGGAACTGTGCAGCATAATCAAAGCTTCCTGTGCGGATGGCAAAACATACTGATGTCCGCAGTTCCCCGGCGATCTTCCTGTTCTTGGCAGTGTCAGGGACACCAAGATTTTCCCTGACACGTTTACCTTTAAAATTAAACCAGATGCGTAATGTGCCGCCGTGGTTTTCGACGCCTGTTGGATATTTGACTTTATCCATCGATACCTCCAGACGCCCAAGAGCGATACGAGCTTACATATTTCATGATATTAAATCACCTGGGTTGTTTGTTTTTCATTGAGGCGACCCAGGCATCTATTGCTTTTCTGTTATACATACATTCACTGGAAGGCTTTGGATTACCGTCTGGTGATACGTGAATATACTCTCTTCCAACCATCCAGCATTCTTTCCGGGCCCGAAGAATTGTGCCTGGTTTGAGCCCGGTAATTGCGATAAGAACGCTTTCACAAACCCATTCATTGGGAGCCAGTTGAATCACATTGCCCATGTATTACCTCACACAACACTCAGCCCACGGCAGTGGCACCACACTTCAAACATTCGCTTCACAACTTCACGACAGTAGAAGCCGTCAACATCTCGCGTCAGGTCATAGCGATTGCCGTAACGCTGGTGGACCCATCGTTCAAATGCTTTATTCATTCTTTACTTCCTTTTTATGGCTCGTAATTTTTTCAGGTGCTTTTCCTGCTCAGTGTCCGCGAGAATTTTGCGGTACTCCTGGTGGTCAATATGTTCGAACAGGCAGTTTAACTCACCAATGCGTACCCGCCCGGATCGTCCGTCCATCCGTCGAAAGAACACTGAGTGCTCAGTGATGCGAGTAATCACCACGGGGTATCCGGCTCTGTCCGTGTATATCTGACCGCGTTGAATCAAAGCGAACATGTGGTTATCCCCAGCGGCAAATCGAATACACCATCAGCGTCACCGCCATCGCAATTCCTACCGTTGTTAATGCTTCAGGCCAGGTCATCGTAAAATATCCTCCACGCTTATCAGTCCGTTCCGCTCCAGATAACTCATCGCCTTATCCGGTAATTTGCAGTCTGGCTTCGCTTTCCTCAGTTGCCAGGTTAACTGCTTTACCAGCATGGTTAACTCATCGACCAGACGCTGATATCCCACTGGTTTGTATTCATGCAATTTACCGGCTGGCTCTGCTGCCAGCGATACCAGTGCGATTTCCAGAACAGCAATATCCATCTTATATGTGCGGATGATGTCATGGTCGATTGTACCCGGTATGCACAGTCTCTGTGCTTCAATAGTCTCCTCTGCGTGAGCTATTAACTGCTCTCTGGTAAAAGTCGTCATGCCGTAGCCCCTTCTTGATATTTTTCAAACCAGAACACAACCGGCTCTGCTTCCAGCGATACCAGTGCAATTCGTGCCAGTTCTTCCGCTTCTTCTGCTGGCAGTACAACGTTGCTACCCGGTCCGTATGTTTCGCGCCACTGCTTGATTGTCAGCAGTCGCTCTTTGGTTATAGTGGTCATGTGTTACTCCTTAACCCGCAGTGCTTTCAATTGATGAGGGGAACAAAATCCTTTCATCAAATCCGGCATTCATATCATGGACAGCAACACACCAATCCATCGACGAACGATTATCAAGAGCCTCCATGATTTCATCCATGCGGCGCAGGTCATACAGGTAAATGCTTTTATCGCCAATGGTGTAAAAACCAATTTTTTTCGGTGATGGGCAGCGATCAAGAACGTCCTGTAATTCGTTCAACCATGCCTGTTCTTTTTTTGTCAAAGTTGCCATATCAGTTTTCCTTATTAATGCGACAGTGGTTTTTCCAGCGGTTTTGCGCCGCGCTGGGCTTTTTGCAAAAACCACAATCCATCATCCCGTAATGTTTCATTAACCCCATCCGTCGGTTGCTGAGTCTCACCCACTGCCAGACGCCAGGAGCGTTTCTACGAACTAACAGAATCTTTGCTTTACGGTTTTTCATCGTTTTGCTCTCCTGCGTCTCTTTGCTGCTCGTCGTGCCGATGCAATACCGGTATGGCGGCGCTTTGGTGCCGGGATGATGTTGTCAGCCATCAGGACATGTGGCTTTGCAATTAGCGCAGAAGCCCAAAAACGAGTCGGGTACGGTAACAAGCCGATACATGCCACACGCATTACTCACCTCCTTTGATGCGAATGCCAGCGGCGCGTGGCACATTAACTTCCACGATGCGCACAGTTGGTTTGTACATCTCAATCGCTGTCAGCCAGTCAGCGCCAGTCATGCGCTTTTCTGCATCGCCATTAGTCCACTTAACCGGTACACCAATAGCCTTCATCGCGATTTCTATTTCCCCGGCAATGGCGCTTTTTCCGCAACCAGTAAAACCAGATACAACGACAAGAACTTCGCCTTTGGCTGGTTTTATTTCCCGTGCTTCCAGTTCTGCTATGCGCTTTTCTGAGGCTTCAAGTAACGCCTGCTTATCGCGTAGCGCTTCTTCCAGTTCAGCAACATGGCATTCACTATCAATAAGGTTGTTCTCTGCTGCTTCCAGCTCAACACGCAGCTTCCCTACCGTTAGCGCAATATCCTCGTTCTCCTGATCGCGGCTTTTGATGTATTGCAGGTTTCTTTCCCGTTCATCCAGCAGTGCCAGCACGGTTTCTGGTCCGGTCAGAAATTTGAAGGCGTTGAGCGCATCAATATCCACACCGTAATCTTTAAGTTCCTGTTCACTTAACAAGTCATCATCAGCTGGCAACATTAACAGGCGTTCCATTGCTGGAATTGCACGTTCCGCCACCTCACGCAGTGCCTGGTAATTAATTTCGCTCACTGGTTGCCTCCTTTGCGAAGCTGGGCAGCAAAGTCAACTAACCACTCAGTCATTTCAACCTTCCCTACCAGGTCTGAACCAGGGTACATACAGCAATCACTCTGCGCCGCTTTGAAATCCTTATACTCATATTCTTGGGCCACCAGATTTTTTGCAGCTTCTATAGCAGCATCCACCCCCTGCGCCCGGACTTCAGCCAGGAAAGCATCAGTGGTTGGCGTTTCAGGTATCTGTCTCCTCATCCGTTCTATTGCATGATTGAACCCGAAGTCTTCCGCGAGAGATACGTCATCCATATTGTCATTGTCATCTTCAATATCCCGTGATTCTGGAATTGCAGACTTTATTCCCGCATTCTCCGCTGCCAGCGCCGCGCACTTGGCCTCAAGAGCGGCAACCACTTCCTGATGGTCTTTGTACTTAACGTATGAGCCGGAGATGTCATCACCTTCGGTGTTTAGCCATGCGTCATTGCAATTCACTGCGTAGGTTCTGATGCTCATGTTGATGCTCTCCCGCCCCTGACAGACGCCAGGCCAGTCAATAAAGTATCCGCAATGCCTACCCTCAGACGTGCGCGCAGGATAAATGCCGTTATGACCCGGCAAATATATGCTACCCATTCATCTTGCGTTGCCTGTTCCGCCGCCTCGCGCAGTGCCTGATAGTCAATCTTGCTCACTGGCAGCCTCCTTTGCCGGGATTTCTAACTTTTGAGTGGTTGTATCAAATTCAAACAACTTAACCACGTCATCAAACAGGACATAATCACCATCAGGATCTTCAGTCATATCTGCGCCACAATCCTGACCGCACGAGTCGCAACCATCCATATCAAGCTCGTATCGCTTCAGGTTTGCGATATTTGATAAATTCAGCGCCAGTACAGCCAGGTCATAAACCTCTTCGGCAGTGACATCGCTGTTCAGTCCCATTTCATGGCGATATATGATTTTTTCTACTCGTTGTTTTGTGATCGTCATTTTTCTCTTCACTCCGATATACAAGGATTACTACACCCCCTCTGCTGATTGCGCGAGCTGGATCCCCTGGTTCCATGCCGTCAATTCCGAAGGCTTCGGAAAACGCATTCATTGCCTTCTGGCGTTCATCCTGCTTACGGCGTTTATTCCATTTTTTCAGGAACAACAGCGACAGCCACCGTCCGCTGCAGAACACGATGTAAAAATAACCAAGGAGCGCCAGGCCGACATTCAGGGCCGTTTCTATGGTTAGTTGTGAGTCAGTTGCCATTTCTTACCTGTTTAAGTAACTGGTTGAACATAACACTTAGGGGATTGCTGTATCCAAACGGCAGATTGTTTACGCAGTACAGAATCATTTTGTTTTTTTCTCCAGTTCGTACTATTAACCCATTCCACAATAACCGTGATAATTCATTACTGATAGAAGTTGCGCTTCTTCCAAGTGCGAGGGATATATCTTCTCTACTGCAATCTGGATTTTCCTGGATATACTCGATAACGGTCATGTGGTCCCTTTTACTTAATATCTGTTTCGGATTGCATGCCATGAGTATTCATTTCGTTAATAATTTCATCCAGAAGGATTTCAAGCCCTTCTCGACCCATATCTGAAAGAATGAAACCTTTATCAGGGGAAGTAGTGAGCATTTTCTGATAAAGAAACAGCGCTCTTCCCATTCCTTCAGCTTCGCCGTATTTTTGAATTAAATTCCATTCAATATACTGTTGTAAGGCAAATCGAATGGGGCCGGGATATATCGTCATAAACCCATACATCCCGTTATATACCACGGCGTGTTCAGTTGTTCCGTGTTCATTCAGGATATCAATTGTGCCGTTCTTGTCTTCTTCTTCGTTGATGAATGTCGTCACATACAACCATCGCCACTGAGCAACCTTCATCTCAACCGGAAGTTTACCCAGTAATCCTGCTTCGTCGGCTTGCGCCAGACACTGAAGGATACGTAAACCTCGCACATTAGGAGTATCGAATTCTCCGGCATCCAGACGACGTATGGCGTCGTGATAATCAATCGTCATACTGCCAGTTCGTATACCATTGGCTGTTGCTTCAGCCTGGAATTCATCGTATTGCATGATATTTATTCCTCATCTTCATCTTCATCTTCATCTTCATCTGCTGGTGCAATAACGTCATATCCTGCCCTTTCTGCAATAAACAGGAATGTTGAAAGAGTTCCTACAAGTTCATCGTCATGAACATGGCGAATGAATATTACTTTCCCGTTTTTGATGGTCAGCAATACTCTGGTTTGTTCGTGTTCTGCTGTTTTCTGATGCATTATTATCTCCCGTATGCTTTACGCAGAAATAAGCAGGCAATATGCATGTAATTTTCACCGTATTGTGCAATAAGGCAGGCGGTCTTGTGTGATGCCATATTCTTTATAAAAGTCACAATAAAGCCTCCTGTGGATTAAGGTTGTAACAATCCCCGGCGATAAAACCGCAATAAACGTTCAGGGCATATTTGTTGTTATTGCGCTAATTCTTTTTCGGCAGCAGCTTTTGTATACTCACATGCAAAACTCAGAATTTCGCTGCCGAGTGTTTTCGTTTCGTGATTACTGGACATATGTAATACCTGTGTTGCATGCAATAAATGATAAACATTTACCGCAAATGAATCAGGCTCCAGACAAATGCCTTCGTAATTATCTTGCTGTGAGGTTGTTTCTGTCATTGCTCCTGAAGTGCATGCGAGCCTGTTTTTGACAATTCTCTTTTCTCTAATCACTATATCGGCAACATCTATTGCCTTTACAACCTCCGGGAGAAGTTCCGGGTTTGTATAATCAAAGTCATCAACATGGAGAACAGTTATGTTTTCGAACTTTTTCATGGCTTCCTCAGCTGACTTATATGTTCTGCTATATAGCGAGTCTCAGAAGTGTTTTCATATTGAGACTGTTTCCGCAATGATTGATAAAAATGTTCGCATGTACCTTGAAGGGCGAAGCGGCGATTATGTCACCATTGGTATTGGTTCTTCCGCAGAAGAGCTTCGCGAGATAAGGGGCAAACTTGTTGAGATGCGTCATGGTGTTGCTGCTCCTCACTTTTTGGTTGCTCCGGAGGAGTAACCTCACCAGTTAACAGCCACATCGGATCGCAGCCAAGAATATTTGCCAGTGGGATAAGCATACTGATAGTTGGTTCATACTCTCCGCTCTCCCACTGGATGATAATTTCTTCATCGAGATCGAGCAGCCTGGCGAGTTCGGCGGTTGTTAAGCCGCAGGCTTCGCGTTGGGTGCGAAGACGGTTGTTGATTGCAGAATTTTTGTTCTGTAAAAGCATTGCTGACGATAGCTTTCTGGATATGCTATTTGTCATATCCCATGCCAGTCCTGCGCATGACTCTATATCGCTAGAGAGCGTAGCATCAGGTGTTGCTTTTGCTATTAGTGTAATGAGGCTGCCGAGGTTTTTCAGTTCTTCGAGACAGTCAAGAGTTGTAGCTTTATTGATCATGAGATGATACCTCAGTTACGAACTTTGTTTTATGGTAACTAAGGTATCAAGGTGTGGCAAGTGATTTTTGATACTTTGGTTTCTTTTTGTGTTTTGTGTCTGGTCAGAAAATATCCCACCTGGCATCAACCACAACACCTACTATTTCGCAATCATTGTCCATTTCTATGATTGGATATTGTGGATTAAGGGGCTTTAGAAACGCCTTTCCCATGTCAGAAATATATTTTTTGAATGTTGCTTCATTGGTGGATTTTTTTCTGGCGATGACGTAACACCCTGAAAAAACTTCTTTATCTGGGTTGACAAGGATCGACATTCCTTCAGGAAATGTTATTCCTACGGGCGAAGTCATTGAGTCTCCGTGCACTTCCAGCCAGAACCCCCTCTCACCAGCGTATTTTACAGAATGCCTCCAATTATCCTGATCATACATGTTGTAGTCATCACCAGAAGTTGCGAATAATCCTGCCTGAACCCAGTTAATTACAGGGTAAGAGTGTGCTGTGTCTCTCTGTGGGCAGCTCTTAACATTATTTTCCCAATGCTTATCTTTTTCATCTCCGTTCTGAAGCCACTGCGGTGAACACCGCAGTGCAGCTGCAACTTTAAAAAGGGTGTCACCGTTGAAACTTTTTGTAAGGCCTTGCTCGGCTTTACTGATTGCAACTCTGGTGATCCCAGCTTTTTTAGCCAACGCATCTTGTGTTAACCCAGCTTTTTGCCGTGCGTTGATGAGACGTTCACCTAAAGACTTCATTTTTCTTCTCCTCTCATGGCTGTTGATACTAAAGTAACAGAATTTCTTGATACTTTGGATTCCCGCGGTTAACATCGTTGGATAACAAAGTATCTGGTGTGAGACTAAAGAATGACCCTTTATGAAATATTAAAAATTCAATTTAAAACCAATGCCGCTATTGGTCGCAGGTTCCCAAAGAAAGGAAGGCCTCGTGGCAGTCAAGGTGTTGGAAAGTGGAAAACGCGAGGTGTTCCGGAGGATGTTGCCATTCTTTGTCATCTGGATCCGAGCATTCCATATACACACCCAAGTCTAGCGAATACAGAAGATGACAAGCCCACAGGAGACCAACAATGAACACCGCAATTTTTAACGGCAAAGCATCCATGACCAGCGTTGAGATCGCAGAGCTGGTGGGTAAACGTCATGACAATGTGAAACGCACTATTGAAACATTAGCCAAAGGTGGCGTTGTCCGGTCTCCTCAAATTGAGGTTTCCGAAAGAATCAATAACTTAGGTTTTAAAGTTCAATATGAGCATTACCTGTTTGAAGGAGAACAAGGTAAGCGCGACAGCATCATTGTCGTCGCACAGCTCTGTCCTGAATTCACTGCTCGCCTGGTAGATCGCTGGCGCGAACTGGAAGAACAGATCCGTAAGCCAATGAGCGAAATCGAAATGGTTGCCGCGATGGCTCTTGAAGCAGTTCGTCAGCAGAAACGGATCACTCAGGTGGAAGAAAAAGTCAGCCACGTTGCTGAAACAGTCGAGCAAATTAAAAAGGGCACTATTCGTGAGGGCTATGCCGGATATCGCCAACTGAAAGCAAAAACCGGTTTGTCAGATGATAAATGCCGCAATCTGGTGAACGCCTATCAGATTCCTACAGACACCCATGAGTTCATGACGCCGGACGGATTGTTGTCACGTCGCGCAATTGTTGCTGTGGAACCGTTTATGGCTGCTTTTTATCGGGTTATGGAGGAAGCAGAACCGCGAGGGACTCGCTGGTATCACCCGAAAATGGGGTTATTTCAGGTTATTGGTTGGCAGCGGTGAAAAAAAGCCGGGAGTAACCCGGCTCACTCAACATCAATAACGGGGAGCTGTTTCGCATAAAACGGCTCCGAAACATCCAAGAACAGTTCTAAAGATATCAGCAGCTATATGATCATTTCAAGACCAAATATTGATTCTGCAATTTCGGGACGTTACACTGTCTCCGCACCTTATAAAGCGGGTGCCGGGATTGGCGTCCTGAAATTCGCACATGCGCATAACCGCGCTTCAGCGGTTTTTTTGCGCACGTTTCCTCACATCCAAATTATGGTGGGGCGTGCAGGGGCATCGAAAGATGCGCCGGGGTCATGTGCGACCGGTTACGCCAACCCTGTACGTCTCACCACCTCTGTGATTGGCGTCCCATGTGGTGAGTTTTCAAAATTCGCACATGAGGATGTCACTATGGCAACCACCCCTACCCAAACTCACCCTAAAATTGATGTTATCCATGGGAAGGCTGTTACCTCTTCTTTGGTCGTTGCCGAATATTTCTGCAAGCAGCACAAAAACGTTATTCAAAAAATCCAGACGCTTGAGTGCTCTGTTGAATTCACTGAGCTGAATTTTCAGCCCAGTGATTACACCGATTGCACAGGCCGCAAACTACCTTGCTATCAAATCACCCGCGATGGCTTCGCGTTCCTTGCTATGGGCTTTACTGGCAAACGTGCAGCCCGGTTCAAAGAGGCATACATCAACGCCTTTAACCAGATGGAGAAGAATTTATCTGGTGCTGACGCGGTTGATATGTCAGCTGTCGCACGAAACGCCAGAGGCGTATACCTGCATTTGCGTGAAATCCATCAAATCTGGACAAGCCAGCTTTATCCAATGCTTAAGGCCGTTGAATCTCCGCTGGCTAGCAAACTGTACGACCGTGTTGGTGATGCTGTTTTTGGCGCTGCACTTGTTGATTCCAGGCTGAATGGTTCTGACAAGGAGGTTCGCCCATGATTAGTTACGAAATCATCATCTCCACTACGGAATACAGAAACGATGTATCAGTTCGCACGGATGTATCTGTCTGGCACCGTCGCTATAAATCCAGAAAAACAGCGGAACTGAAAGCGGCAGAGATGTGTGAAACCATCTCAATGAAAGGTAGCCCGGTTAAATACGTAACTACGGTGGAGGTGCGTCCATGATCCGCCACATCGTTAATTCCCTGTATCACCGATACAACCGTTGCCCCCGTGTGGGGCAGTGGTTCGCCACCAGCAACGGTCACGTTCTGCGGGTTTGCCTAGTCAACGCTGAAAGCCAGAAAGTCGTGTGCGAACTACAGGGGCGTAGCTACACCATCAGTTACCCTCTGGCGGTATTTCTGTCTGGAAAAATGTTTAAGCGTCTGGGAGGTGTGGCGTGAACTGTTTTCAGTTTGTGTGCGGATGTGCTTTCGATAACCCGATTCAGCGCCTAATTATGTTGCGTGTTTTGATGTCGGGTTCTTCAGACGGTGAAGGCGAGAGAGTTATTGATCATCAGGTGCTTGCTGATTTCTGCTGTTGTTCTAAGCAAGCGATATTCAGGGAAACCCTGGCACTGGAAAGAGCTGGTTATCTTCATATCCGAAAAATTGCAACGCTTACTATTGATGCAAAAGCCAGACTACAACCTGCGCGTGGCTACACAATTCTCATGCCGCGGAAGGAGGTTGTATGAGCCGTTACGCCCCCACACCGGAAGTTATGGCTATTGGTCAAATTAATATTTCCGGCAATGTTACACCTGCGAACTGGTGGAAATATATTCGACTACCCAGTGGGCGTCCGGATGCGACGGCTATCGCTCTGCTTTCAGAGATCGTTTACTGGTACCGCCCGACAGAGGTCAGGGATGAGCACACCGGAGCGTTGTTGGGATATCGCAAGCGTTTTCAGGGCGACAAACTGCAAAGAAGCTACCAGGCGTTTGCTGAGCAGTTTGGTTTCGGGAAAAGGGAAACCGCAGATGCGCTGAAGCGTCTGCGCGATGCAGGGTTTATTACTCTGGATTTACGCACGGTGGAAATGCTCGATGGGGTGAAATGCAGCAATATTTTGTTTGTCGGGATCAACCCACAGGCAATTGCGGCCATCACCACACCTTCTTCTGTTTCGCCAGAAAGTAACAGCAATAATGCAATCAGCGATACAGCTATTACGTTAAAACGGAACACCCCCCGACGTCATAACGGAACAGGGGATACGCCGAATGTTGATACAAATACAGAGATTACTACAGAGATTACAACGGAGACTAAAAACACTATTGATGCATCCGCTGACGCGTCTGCGCCAGCGCGTTCTGCCCGACAGGAATATTCACCGGAATTTGAACAGGCCTGGCAGGAATATCCCAAACGTGCTGGTGGCAATTCCAAGTCAGCAGCCTTCAAAGCCTGGAAAGCCCGTATCAGGGAGGGAATAAAACCGGAGACCATGCTTGATGGCGTGAAGCGGTATGCCGCCTGGGTACGTGCTACAGGAAATACCGGCACACAGTTCGTGAAGCAGGCTGCGACGTTCTTTGGACCCGATCGTCACTTCGAAGATTACTGGCAACAGCCAGCCGCTCACGGAGGTGGGCGACAGCGACAGGTCGATGTCCTGGCTGGCCTGGGAGCCATGTCTGACAAATTCGGTAAATCCAGTAACAAATTGACATTCTGAGGTGACAGCGATGATGACGATTGACCAACGTGAGAAACAAACAAGACTACAGGCGCGAATGGATGAGTTACGGGCAGAAATGGATGAGTTACGGGCAGAGATTGCATTTGCTCAGAAGGGCGAAAAGCCATGGCCTTATCGTTCCTGCCTGATGCGTGAAGGTCGCGGATATTGCGAAAAACACGGTAAATATCGTACGCATATACTGGTGTGGATCGATCGTAATGGCGAGGACAGAGAAAAAATTTCATGCTGCCCTGACTGCTTGATCGCTGAGGCCAGTGATTTGACCATGGAACTGTCGTCCCTCAAGGCGGAAGAACTGACTGATAACGCCGGAATTGCTCTGCGTTTTCGGGACTGCGAGTTTGATAATTATCTGGAGGTTAATCCTGACGCAGCCAGAAATCTTGCGGCCTGTCGCCGCTATGCGGAGAACTGGCCAGATATGCTGGAGAACGGTACCAGTCTTGTTATGACCGGCAGTTGCGGTACCGGGAAAAATCATCTGGCGGTATCAATGGCAAAACACATCATCCGTAACTATCTGGCCAGTGTGGAGATCACCGACGTGATGCGCCTTACCCGGGCTGTGAAAAACTGCTGGCGGAATGACAGTGAAAAAACAGCGGATGACGTCATTGAGCATTATGCGTCACTGGATTTGCTGATTGTCGACGAAGTCGGCGTTCAGTTTGGCAGTGCGGCTGAAATGGCCATTTTGCAGGAAATTATCAATGCCCGGTATGAGGGTATTTTGCCAACTATCCTGATCAGCAACCTTTCACCGGAAGAATTGTGGGCGTTCATCAGTCCCCGGATTGCCGACAGGATCACCGATGGCGGGCGCAACTGGTTGTCGTTTAACTGGCCCAGCTACCGTTCTCGTATCGGAGGTGTTGCCGCATGACCAGCCAGAACACCCCGGCATGGCGTAACGATGACCTGGAAGGCGCTGTCATCGGTGCGTTTTTTCTGCGTGGGGCCGATCCGGAAGTGATGGATATTCTGGCCACACTTCCGGCGGATGTATTTTTTGTGCGTCAGTACCGGGATATTTACGCGGGGATTTGCAGACAGGCTCGCATATCCGGCGTCATTGACCCCGTACTGCTGTGCAATGAGATGCCGGAACTTGCCCCGGTGATTACCGACACCGGACGCAAAACCTGGGTGAAGTCTTCACTGGAGCACTATGTCGCAGCGTTGCGGCGCAATGCCGCACTGCGTGATGCAGAAAAAACACTGACTGAAGCATTACAGAATTTACGTGATGCGTATACCTGTGAAGCAGCCGAGGATGCCCTGAAGGATGCGCAGAACATGATGGCCTCACTGTCGACCGGAAAGGGCGTCATTCAGCCGGTTCACATTGATGATGTCCTTCCGGAAGTGGTCGACCGTGTTGAATGCCGCAATCAGGGACTGGAGAAATCCAGGGCGCTGATGACCGGTATTGATGAACTGGACGCAAAAACGGGCGGTATGGAGCCCGGAGACCTGGTATTCATTGCCGCCCGTCCTTCGATGGGGAAAACCGAACTTGCGCTGGACATCATCGACAAGGTGACTGAGCAGGGGCATGGCGTGCTTCTGTTCACCATGGAGATGGCGAACATCCAGATTGGTGAACGTATGGTGTCTGCTGCCGGTGGAATGCCGGTATCCCGTCTTAAGTCTGTTGCCCGTTTTGAAGATGAAGACTGGGCGCGTTTCTCGCAGGGCGTGGGACGAATGACGGGGCGTAATATCTGGATGGTGGACCAGGCAAACCTGACCATTGATGAGATATGTGCAACCACGAAGCACCACCGGATGAAACACCCGGAAACGGCGCTGGTGGTGGTCGATTACCTCGGCCTGATTAAAACCCGCAGCACGGGGCGTCACGACCTTGCGGTGGGGGAAATCTCAAAGGGACTTAAAAGCCTGGCAAAATCCGGCGGTTTTCCGCTGATTGCTCTGAGCCAGCTCTCCCGCGGCGTGGAATCCAGACCCAATAAACGCCCAATGAACTCGGACCTGAAAAACTCCGGGGAAATCGAGGCGGATGCCGACATCATTCTGATGCTTTACAGGGATGAGGTATACAACCCGGAAACTCAGGCCAGAGGCATAGCAGAAATCAACATCACGAAACAGCGTAATGGCACGCTCGGGACCATTTACCGGCGTTTTCATAACGGACATTTTCTGCCTGTGGACCAGGAGAGTGCCCGGGTTCTTTCCACACCCATGACGCCGGGCAATCCGCGCAGATACAGCAATAACCGCATGTCGGGCAGTAAAACGGAGCGTTTATTTTGAACAACAGAACAATCACTGTTTCACCGGAACAACTTCGTCGGCAGGCGCAGGAGATGCTTCGTTGTGCTGAACAGATGGAAAAAACGAGCGTGAAAAAAGATACGCTCCGCAAGCAGCTTACTCCGGCGCTTAGTGATCTGCTGCAGGCAAAACACCGCACACAAAAGGCGGTGGATGAGCTGGTGGATTGCGTGGCGGAACTGGAAGGACAGGTAAGCCAGTTTGAAACGCTGGTGAAGGAGTTTACTGCGTGATGGCTGAATTTTTTTCTCCTGCGTTCATGCAATACCGTTCGCTGAGGTGACCGTGAGAGCACTGCTGACCCCTGAAATTGCCCCGCGTATGGGGATCGTCTTGTTCAGACCCGGTTCAGAGCTGATGCCCCTGTTTATGCAGGGGCGTGTCCTGCTGGAGCCTGAGCCGGAACGTTATTCATCTTTCGCCAGTGGTGCCGTTCCGGCGGCATCACAACCGCTGGCGGATGATCCTGCCGTTCGGGCCGTGTTCCGCAATGAGGCAGTGATCCGTCGTGCTGGTGGCGTGGAATGTCTTGAAAGCTGGTTACTTCGTGAAAAAGGCTGCCAGTGGCCTCATTCCGACTGGCACAGCGAGAACATGACCACAATGCGGCACGCGCCAGGCGCAATCCGTCTGTGCTGGCACTGTGACAATCTTCTCCGTGACCAGTTCACGGAACGGCTGGAAGCAATGGCAACGGATAACTGTGCCCGCTGGGTGTTGTCTGTTGTGCGCCGTGATCTTGGTTTTGATGACAGTCACGTTGTGACAATGCCGGAACTGTGCTGGTGGCTGATTCGTAATGATCTGGCGGATG
>OGQD01001469.1_pt1 | contig 15070 bp, 14 predicted proteins | sample 1553091 | NCBI WGS metagenome assembly OGQD01 (sample SAMEA2580290, study PRJEB22360) | human gut metagenome | biome: human gut; feature: human-associated habitat; material: faeces | place: Denmark | collected 2008/2010
TCGTCGCCGGCCGGCATGGTAGCCGTGGCTGGCCACCACTTCCACGCCGTCGATGCCGGCAGTGTGCAGGCGCCGTGCGGCGGCGGCATAGCCTGCAATGATCTCGTCGATCATCGCCTGGCTCAGCTCGCGGGGCATGACGCGGAAGCGCTCGTTGGGCGAGGCGGACGGTGCGTAGGCCACGGCCAGCAGGCCGTCGCTGGACTCCATGATTTCGCGGCCGGGGTGGAACACCTGGGACAGCACCACCGTGCCCTCGGCGTGGCAGGCCTCGGCGATGCGCCGGTAGCCGGGGATGCACTCGTCATCGGTGGCCATCAGCACGTGGGAGGTGTAGCGGGCGCTGTCGTGCACACCGGCGACCTGTAGCACGATCAGGCCGACGCCACCCTTGGCGCGGGCGGTGTGGTAGGCCACCAGCTGGTCGTTGACCAGGTTGTCGGTGGGCATCGAGGTGTCGTGCCCGGTGGACATGATGCGGTTCTTCAGCGCCTTGCCGCGGATCTGCAGCGGGCTGAACAGGTGGGGAAACTGGCTCATCGGGCAACTCCGGATTCTTGTTGTAAATACAGCGCTAAACATCGACCGCGCGAGCTAGAGCGCAACAAGGCGGAGACCGGAGAGGCAGCGGAGTTTACTCCAGTAAATGAGCATGCCGAGCCGGTTTCCAACGCAGTTGCGCCGACGCGCAGCCGGTCGACCAGCTAGGCGTTGCGCGCCTGCCAGTCCACCGGGTAGAGGGCGTAGAAGACGCAGGCTTTTTCGCCTTCGTAGGCCAGCGGCGTGCGTTCGGGGACCCAGATCACGTCGCCCGGCCTGGCCTCGATCACCTGGTCGGCCAGGCGCAGGCGGAAATTGCCTTCCAGCACCACGATCAGTTCGTCGTAGAGCACTGTCCACTCGATGGAGACGCCGTCGAAGCGCGCCAGGCCCGCGCCCATGGTCTCGCTGTCCGCCGGACCGATCAGGCGGCAGATGGCGGCGCGTTCGATGTCTTGTCCACCGTAGGACTGGAACTGCAGGGCGGATTGCTGGAAGTGGCGAACCTGGGACACGGCGACTTCTCCTGGGTGGAAAGTGTTGTTTAAGTTCTTGCTATGGAAATTTACCGCCAGTAAAAAATCAACTTGTTTTTTTAAAATTGACTGGGTAGTTTCGATGCCGCTCCCGGAGTTTCCGGGGCAACCGCGACGTGCTCCACAACAACTACAAGAGGAGAGGCGCATGAACCGTCCCGTACGGTACCCCCTCGCACGGCGGGTCCACCCGCTGGCAATCGATTCATCTCTGCCCTGTCTTTCTTGCTCCGTGGTTCCGGCGCGCCCGTCCTGCGTGTGTGCAGTCATTCCGGCTGCGCCCGCTGCCACCTACGACTGGGGGTATGCCCGATGACTTTGCGTCAAAGCAGTTTCCACAAACGCTTCTTCCTCAAGACCGCCGCCGCGCCCCTGCTGCTAGCCCTCGGGCTGTGCTGCGGCGTCGCCCAGGCCGCCGAGAACATGGTGGTGGTCGGTTATGGCGGCGCGGGTCAGAAGGCCCAGGAAGCGGCCTTCTTCCAGCCGTTCAGCAAGCAGTCCGGGGTTGGTGTGACCCAGACCGAATACAACGGCGAGATGGCGCGCATCAAGGTAATGGCCGATACCGGCCACGCCGACTGGGACGTGGTGCAGATCGAAGGACCTGACCTTGCGCGTGGCTGCGACGAGGGCCTGTTCGTGCCGCTGGACTGGCAGCAGATCGGCGGCAAGGACCAGCTGATTCCCAACGCCGCCAAGGATTGCGGTTCGGCCGCGCTGGTATGGGGCGTGGCCATCGCCTACGACGCGGACAAGCTCAAGCCGGCGCCGCAGTCCTGGGCCGATTTCTGGGATGTGAAGAAATTCCCCGGCAAGCGTGGCCTGCGCAAGCGCGCCATCTACAACCTGGAGTTCGCCCTGATGGCCGACGGCGTGAAGCCGGCGGACGTCTACAAGGAATTGGGCACCAAGGCCGGTGTCGACCGCGCCTTCGCCAAGCTCAACCAGATCAAGCCCTATGTGCAGTGGTGGGAAGCCGGCGCGCAGCCCGCGCAGTGGCTGGCCGCCGGTGACGTGGTGATGACCACCACCTACACCGGGCGCATCGCCGATGCCTTCAAGGGCGGGCGCAACCTGCAACTGGTCTGGCCGGGCAGCCTGTATGGCATGGACTACTGGGCGATCATCAAGGGCTCGCAGCACGTCGACGCGGCGAAGCGCTTCATCGCCTTCGCCAACCAGCCCGATGCGCAGGTCGACTACGTGAAGCACATTGCGTATGGTCCGACCAACAAGCAGGCCGCCGAACGCCTGCCGTCCGATCTCGCCGGCTGGGTGCCGACCTCGACGCAGAACCTGCCCCAGGGCCTGGCGATGGACGATGAGTTCTGGGTCGACCATGGCGAGGAGCTGGAAGAGCGCTTCAACGCCTGGGCCGCGCAATAACCAGAACGTGACCGTGACGCTGGGGCGACTGCCCCGGCGTCTTCTTGCCTTGAGGAGAAGTGCACCATGACGTCGCTGCAGGCGCCCAGCCGCGCCACCTGTTCACCCGAGGAATGGAAGCTGCGCGAGGAATTGGCGGCCTGCTACCGCCTGATCGCGCACTACCGCATGTCCGATCTGATCTTCACGCATATCTCGGTGCGTATTCCTGGTCCCGAACACCATTTCCTGATCAATCCCTACGGCCTGATGTTCGACGAGATCACTGCCTCGAGCCTGGTGAAGATCGACCTGTCCGGTCATGCCGTGGAGCCGTCGCCGTACAAGGTCAACCCGGCCGGCTTCGTCATCCACAGTGCCATCCACGGCGCCCGCGAGGACGCGCAGTGTGTGCTGCACACCCACACTCGCGCCGGCTGCGCGGTGGCGGCTCAGGCTTGCGGGTTGCTGCCGCTGAACCAGATGTCGATGGAGTTCTACGGACGGCTGGGCTACCACGATTACGAAGGGATCGCCCTGTCCATGGACGAGCAACAGCGCCTGGTCGCCGACCTGGGCGATCACCTGGGCCTGATGCTGCGCAACCATGGGCTGCTGACGGTCGGCCAGACCGTGCAGCAGGCGTTCCTGCGCATGTACTACCTGGAGAAGGCCTGCGACATCCAGTTGGCGGCCCAGGCAGGCGGCGAGCTGTTGATTCCGCCGGAGGAGGTATGTCGTCACACCGAGCAGCAGTTCAACGCCCCGGCGCGACCGCTGGCCGAAGGCGAATTGAGCGATCCGGATGGCTATGACCTGGCCTGGTCGGCGCTGCTGCGCATGCTGGATCGCGTCTCGCCGGGGTATCGCGATTGAGCGCGACGCCCTGTCGGCGGCGAGTCCAAAGAAAAAGCCCCGCATCGCGGGGCTTTTTCATGGGGCGGGATCAGTACTTCGAACCGGCCTTGAGCTGTGCCTCGGCGGCCTTGGCCAGGTCTGGCGGGAGGAAGTCCTTGTCCGGGTTGTAGTCCGGTTTCAGGTAGCTGCCCAGCGCTTCCAGGTCGCTCGGCGCGAGGGTGCCGGCGGTCTGCTTGAGACTCAGGTTGTCGAGGATGTAGTCATAGCGGGTGTTGTTGTAGTCGCGCACCGAGTTGTACAGCGAACGCTGGGCGTCCAGTACGTCGACGATGTTGCGGGTACCGACCTGGTAGCCGATCTCGGTGGCTTCCAGCGAACTCTGGTTGGAGATGATCGCCTGGCGGCGCGCCTTCACCTGCTCCACGTCGGTGTTCACCGCACGGTGCTGGTTGCGCGCGTCCTGTACCACCTGGCGGCGCTGGCTTTCGCGCAGCTGCTCGCTCTGGTTCAGGCGCTGGTAGGCCTCGCGGACCTGGGAACTGGTCAGGCCGCCGCTGTAGATCGGCACGTTCAGTTGCAGGCCGATGCTGCTCTGGTCGACGTACTTGCCATAGTGCGGCTCGCCCGGTACGCCGGAGTTGGCAAAGCCCAGGGCATCGTTGTCGCCCTTCTGGTACTGGGCCACGGCGTCGACGGTCGGCAGGTGGCCGGCCTTGCGCTGGCGCAGGGTCTCTTCGGCGGCGTCGACCGCGTAGTTGCTGGCCTGCAGGCGCAGGTTCTGCTGCACCGAGGTATCCACCCAGGCCTTGGCGTCATTGGGGATCGGCGCGACCACCGGCAGCGAGTGGAGGATGCCCTCGATGGCGCTGTACTCGCGGTTGGTCAGGGTCACCAGGGCCTGGAAGGCGTCATCCACCTGGCGCTCGGCGACGATCCGGTTGGCGCGGGCGGTGTCGTATCCTGCCTGGGATTCCAGCACGTCGGTCTTGTCGGACAGGCCGACGTCGAAGCGCTCGTTGGACTGGTCGAGCTGGCGCTTGAACGCCGCTTCCTCGGCCTTGCTGGCCGCCAGGTTGTCCTGGGCTCGGAGCACGCCGAAGTAGGTCTGGGCAGTCTGCAGGATCAGCTGTTGCTGCGTTGCGGAAAATTCCAGCTGGGCCTGTTCGGTGGTGTTTTCCGCGGCCTTTAGCTGGAACCAGCGGTCCGCACGGAACAGCGGCTGGCTCAGGCTTGCCTGCACCAGCTGGGTATTGCGGTTCAGCGTGGCGCTGGGGGTGTCCAGTGAGGTGCGAGTCGACCCGGTGCTGGCACCGGCGTTGATCTGCGGCAGCAGGCCGGAGCGTGCCTGGGGCACGGCTTCCTTGCGCGCCAGGTAATCGGCCTGGGCGGCGGCGAGGTCGGCGTTATTGTCGACAGCGTCCTTGTAGACGCTGATCAGATCCGTCTTGGTGGGCAGCGGAGTAGCGGCCGGAGCGGGCTGGGCAGCCCAGGCAAAGCCTGTCGTAGCGGCAACAGCGACAGCCAGAGAGAGTCTGCGCAGCATTCGTTCATCCTGGAAAGTGATGCGAGGTGGGGCAAGGCTACGGTCGCCGCCGGTGGCGGTCAAGGCACGTTCGTACGAGCCTTCCGAGGCTGGAGTGTAGCTGCCTGTAGGAGGTCGCAAGGAATTCTGTCGGACGGCGATTGGCTAATCCCTGTCCACTTGATTAGACTGCGGGCGTTCTTGTCGGGGTGCCCCATTGCGAGGGGCTGAGATCGGATAGTTCCGGATCCCGTTGAACCTGATCGGGTTAGCACCCGCGTAGGGAACAAGAAGACCGCATCCCGCGGCGTATTCCGCCCCGGCCCCAGCCCTTCACGGGATGCGTCCCTTCGCTGCAGCAAGCAGCTCCTCTCGTTCCAGGTTCTCCCCGGCAATCAACCCAAGGAGAGCCAGGATGAGCACCCAGAAGAACAACGTCACCCGCCTTGAACAGCTCGATCGCCAGTCGACCCAGCCGTTTCCGAATTCGAAAAAGGTCTATCTGACCGGCTCGCGCCCGGACATCCGCGTCCCTGTGCGGGAAATCACCCTCGCCGACACCCCGACCGCCTTCGGTGGCGAGAAGAACGCCCCGGTGATGGTCTACGACACCTCCGGCCCCTACACCGACCCGGACGTTCGCATCGACCTGCGCAAGGGCTTGCCGGACGTGCGTTCGGCCTGGATCGACGAGCGCGGCGATACCGAAATCCTCCCCGGCCTGACCTCCGAGTTCGGCCAGTCGCGCCTGGCCGATGCCAGCCTGGACGCCCTGCGCTTCGCTCACGTGCGCACCCCGCGTCGGGCCAAGGCGGGCGGGAACGTCACGCAGATGCACTACGCACGCCAGGGCATCATCACGCCGGAAATGGAATACATCGCCATCCGCGAGAACATGAAGCTGCAGGAGGCCCGCGCCGCCGGCCTGCTGGGCGCCCAGCATCCGGGCCAGAGCTTCGGCGCGAGCATTCCGCAGGAGATCACTCCCGAGTTCGTCCGCGAGGAAGTTGCCCGTGGCCGCGCGATCATCCCGGCGAACATCAACCACACCGAACTGGAACCGATGATCATCGGCCGCAACTTCCTGGTGAAGGTCAACGGCAATATCGGCAACAGCGCGCTGGGCTCCTCCATCGAGGAAGAAGTGGAAAAGCTTACCTGGGGCATCCGCTGGGGCGCCGATACGGTGATGGACCTGTCCACCGGCAAGCACATCCACGAGACCCGCGAGTGGATCCTGCGCAACAGCCCGGTACCGATCGGCACTGTGCCGATCTACCAGGCGCTGGAGAAGGTCAACGGCATCGCCGAGGACCTGACCTGGGAAATCTTCCGCGACACCCTGATCGAACAGGCCGAGCAGGGCGTGGACTATTTCACCATCCACGCCGGCGTGCTGCTGCGCTACGTGCCACTGACCGCCAAGCGGGTTACCGGCATCGTCTCCCGTGGCGGCTCGATCATGGCCAAGTGGTGCCTGGCCCATCACCAGGAGAATTTCCTCTACACCCACTTCGAGGAAATCTGCGAAATCATGAAGGCCTACGACGTCAGCTTCTCGCTGGGCGATGGCCTGCGTCCGGGTTCGATCGCCGACGCCAACGACGCGGCGCAGTTCGGCGAGCTGGAAACACTCGGCGAGCTGACCCGCATCGCCTGGAAGCACGACGTCCAGGTGCTGATCGAAGGCCCTGGCCACGTGCCGATGCACCTGATCAAGGAAAACATGGACAAGCAGCTGGAGTGCTGCGACGAGGCGCCGTTCTACACGCTCGGCCCGCTGACCACCGACATCGCGCCGGGCTACGACCACATCACCTCCGGCATCGGCGCGGCGATGATCGGCTGGTTCGGCTGCGCCATGCTCTGCTACGTCACGCCCAAGGAGCACCTGGGCCTGCCGAACAAGGATGACGTGAAGACCGGGATCATCACCTACAAGATCGCCGCCCACGCCGCCGACCTCGCCAAGGGCCACCCGGGCGCGCAGATCCGCGACAACGCGCTGTCCAAGGCGCGTTTCGAGTTCCGCTGGGAAGACCAGTTCAACCTCGGCCTGGACCCGGATACCGCCCGTGCCTTCCACGACGAGACCCTGCCCAAGGACTCGGCCAAGGTCGCGCACTTCTGTTCCATGTGCGGGCCGAAGTTCTGCTCCATGAAGATCACCCAGGAAGTCCGCGACTACGCCAAGGAAAACGGCTTGACCGACGAGCAGAAGGCCATCGAGGCCGGCTTCCAGGAACAGGCCGCGCGCTTCAAGGACGAAGGCTCGGTGATCTACAAGCAGGTGTGATGCCTGTGCAATACCTGTAGGAGCGAGTTTGCTCGCGAACCTTTGCCGGCGACTCCGCAACTGGGCGGTTCGCGAGCAAGCTCGCTCCTACAAAAAACAACAAAACCTAATCCAACCTTCGAGCCCTGCACGCATCGTGACCACTACCGCCATCGACTACTCACCGACTTCCGCCGTGGGCAACGCCCAGCGGGTACTCGGCCTGCGCGACCTGTTCTCCCTCTGGTTCTCCCTGGGCATCGGCCTGATGGTGCTGCAGACCGGCGCGCTGTTGGCGCCGGGCCTGGGCCTGGCCGGCGCGCTGGGCGCGATCCTGCTCGGCACCCTGGTCGGCGTGCTGCTGCTGGCCAGCGCCGGGGTCATCGGCACCGACACCGGCCTGTCCGCCATGGCCTCGCTCAAGCTCAGCCTGGGCAGCCATGGCGCCGCGTTGCCGGCGCTGCTCAACCTGCTGCAGCTGGTCGGCTGGGGCGCCTTCGAGATCATCGTCATGCGCGATGCGGCCAGCCTGCTGGCGACCCGCGCCTTCGGTGAAGGTGGCGCCTGGAGCAACCCTGCGCTGTGGACCCTGGTATTCGGCGCGCTGGCAACCCTGCTGGCGGTCGCCGGCCCGCTGGCCTTCGTGCGCCGTGTGCTGCGTCGCTGGGGGATCTGGCTGCTGGTCGCCGCGTGCATCTGGCTGACCATCGACCTGTTCCAGCGTGCCGACCTGGCGGCGCTCTGGGCCAAGGCCGGCGATGGTTCGCTGACCTTCGCCGTGGGCTTCGACATCGCCATCGCCATGCCGCTGTCCTGGCTGCCGCTGATCGCCGACTACTCGCGCTTCGGCAAGCGCGCCGGGCAGACCTTCACCGGCGCGGCGCTGGGCTTCTTCATCGGCTGCTTCTGGCTGATGGGGCTGGGCGTGGCCTACACCCTGGCGTTCGCCCAGGGCAGCGATGCCAACGCGCTGCTGCTGGCGCTGGCCGGTGCGGGCATGGGCATCCCGCTGCTGCTGATCCTGCTCGACGAATCGGAGAAGGCCTTTGCCGACATCCACTCGGCGGCGGTCTCCAGTGGCATCCTGCTGCCGCTCAAGGTCGAACACCTGGCGCTGGCGATCGGTGTGATCTGTACCCTGATCGCCTGGTTTGCGCCGCTTGCGCAGTACCAGAATTTCCTGCTGCTGATCGGCTCGGTGTTCGCCCCGCTGTTCGGCGTGGTGCTGATCGATCACTTCGTCCTCCGTCGCCGCGCGCCGGCCGCGATTCCCCATGGCCTGCGCTGGGGCTCGCTGCTGGCCTGGGGCGGCGGCGTGGTGGTGTATCACCTGTTGGCGAACTACCAGCCTGATCTGGGCGCAACGCTGCCGGCTTTGGTGGTGGCGGGTGTGTTGCAACTGCTGCTGGGGCGTGTGGGCGTGAAAGGGCCGGCTACTGCGTAACGCTGTTCGCGAGCAAGCTCGCTCCGGCAGGCACCCGGTAACGCCGAGTGTGCTCTTCGTAGGAGCGTGCGTGCTCGCGAACCGGACCTTTACTGCGCCCCGCGCCCAGGGAAGTAATAGGTCTTCACGATCCCGTTCAGGCGCGGGTACGGAATCTTCAGCTCCGGGTGCCCGACCGAATGCGGAGCGATGCGGTCGATGTCGTACTTGAGCGTCAGCGCGCCGAAGGTCAGGGCGAAGTGCTCGGTCGGCTGGAACGGCCAGTTCTTCGAGAAGTTCGGGTCCTGCTCGTCCAGCTTGTTCTGCAGGATCCACGCCTGGTGCGCCATGCGCGCCACTTTCCAGAAGTTGTCCTCCTGGCCGGGCTGGAGAATGTCCTGCAGGGTGAGCACCTTGTGGAGGCGTCGATCATAATTGATGAAGGCGCGGCCGGGCTGGCCGTACTCGCCGCCGGTGAAGCGATAGCTGGACAGCTCGATGATCACCAGACCGTCATGCTGTTCGCGGATCTTCGCTTGCAGGTAGGAGCTCCAGCCGGGCTGCGCCGAATCGAGGAAGCCTTTCTCGTAGACATCCAGGCTGGCGGGGGCCGCACCGTCGCCCTCGCGGGCCAGTTGCAGCAGTTGGGCGTTGATCGCTTCGTTGAGCGCCGGCTCGTCGTCGAAGCTCAGGGTATCGAGGTTGAACAGCGGGCATTGCTCGCCCTGGCAGCCCGGCTGTGCGTGTTCGAAAGCGGTGTGGCGCGCAGTGAGCGGCTCGTCGAGCGAGGGCTTGAACAGACCCTGGCACGCCCCCAGTAACAGGCAGATGCTGCCCAGGGCGGCAAGTTTCAGAAGTCGCATGGGAATCCTTGTCGTTGACGTTCGCCGGCAATTGGAGTGGTTCGACCGCCATCGGTGCTGCCGGTTCGGCGGGTGAGTATGAACCACTTTGGCGGAACGCCGGCAGTGTGCGACGGTCACAGCAGACCGGCCGCCCGGCGGCCCGCGAAAGAGGCTGCGCCTGCTCCGGCGGCGCGATAGGATGGCGCGAAGTTCAACGTACTGTCAGTAGGAACGGGAGTAGAACGGGATGTCGGAAACGTTCAAGCCAGGCCCGCAGGATATCGAGATCCAGGAGCGCGAACAGTGCTTCAAGGGCTTCTACAAGGTCGACCGCCTGCGCCTTCGGCACCGCCAGTTCGCCGGCGGCATGGGCCCGCTGCTGACCCGCGAATTGTTCGTGCGCCACGATGCCGTGTGCGTACTGCCCTACGATCCGCAGCGCGATGAAGTGGTGCTGATCGAGCAGTTCCGCGTCGGCGCCATGGACGCCGGGGTCAATCCCTGGCTGATGGAGCTGGTTGCCGGGCTGATCGACAAGGATGAGGAGCCCGAGGAGGTCGCCCGCCGCGAAGCGGTGGAGGAAGCCGGCCTGACCCTTGGCGCGCTCTGGCCGATCGCCCAGTACCTGCCGTCGCCCGGCGGCAGCAACGAACTGGTGCACCTGTTCGTCGGTCGCTGCGACAGCAGCAGCGCCTCCGGCATTCACGGGCTGGAAGAGGAGGGCGAGGACATCCGCGTCCACGTCATGCCGCTGGAGGAAGCACTGCAGGCCGTGCGTGACGGCCGTATCAACAACGCGGCGAGCATGCTCGCCCTGCAATGGCTGGCGCTCAATCGCGCCGAGGTAAGGGGGCTATGGGTGTGAATCTGCTGCGCGAGCGCTATCGCGTCGACCTGGCGGGGTTGCAGGCGACCTGTGAGGCGAACTACTTGCGCCTGATGCGCCTGTTGCCGGAAATGCGCGAGGCCCAGGTCTCGCGCCGTGTGGCGCTCAGCGAAGGCGAGCGGCTGCTCGGCGTGCTGGCGCTGGACGTGGTCGAAGCCTGCCCGTACACCACGGTCCTGCAGGTACGCCAGGAGCTGGGGCTGCCCTGGCTGCCTGCGCCCAAGCTGGAAGTGCGGGTGTACCACGATGCGCGCATGGCCGAGGTGGTCGGTGCCGAGCAGGCGCGCCGCCTGCTGGCGATCTACCCCTACCCGAACCAGGCGATGCACCAGCCGGACGAGAAGAACCAGCTCAACCAGTTCCTCGGCGAATGGCTGAGCCATTGCCTGTCCTGCGGCCATGAGCTGGAGCCGGTGCTGCAACGCTGAGATGGCGGTGGTGGCAGCGTGCCATGATATCCTGCCCGTCCATCGCAGACTCGTGTCCCTAACTGTGATCTGTGACGCTTTCCCGGTTTGCTCAGGGGGGCGCCTGTCACCATACTTCGTCACGAATCCCCGCACGCCCGCCTCACAGGAGAAGGCGCATTGCCCACCCAGCCCACCGCTTCCGATTCCGTCCTGGTCGTCCAGCTTTCCGACAGCCACCTGTTCGCCGAAGAGAACGGCCGGCTGCTGGGCATGGACACCGCCGACAGCCTGACCCAGGTCGTCCGACTGGTGGGCGAGGAGCAACCGGCGATCGACCTGGTGCTGGCCACGGGTGATCTCTCCCAGGATGGCTCGGTAGAGTCCTACCAGCGCTTTCGCGAAATCACCGCATCGATTGCCGCGCCGGCCCGCTGGTTCCCCGGCAATCACGACGAACTGGGGCCGATGCGCGAGGCCGCCGCCGACACCGACCTGCTCGACCCGGTGATCGACCTGGGCGCCTGGCGGGTGATCCTGCTGGACTCCACCATTCCCGGCGCGGTGCCGGGGCAGATGACCGTCGAGCAGATCCATCTGCTTGAGCGCGCCATCCAGGCCGCGCCAGACAAGCACCTGCTGATCAGCTTCCATCACCACCCGGTGCCCATCGGCAGCCGGTGGATGGACCGCATAGGCATCTACAACCCCGAGCGCCTGTTCGCGGTGCTCGACCGCCATCCGAACGTGCGCTGCCTGCTCTGGGGCCACGTGCACCAGGAGATCGACCGCATGCGCGGCGACGTGCGCCTGCTGGCTTCACCGTCCACCTGCGTGCAGTTCACTCCCGGCAGCGAAGACTTCTGCGTCGACAGCCCGGCGCCGGGCTATCGCTGGTTGCGGCTGATGGCCGATGGTCGGGTGGAGACAGGCGTTTCGCGCGTGACCGACATCGAGTTCGAAGTCGACTACAGCATCAAGGGTTATTGATCGGTCACGCTTCGAACGCCTTGCGACGCTGACCCACTTGCGGCATGCCACTTGCAGCTTGTAGCCTCCCGGCCCATGACCGCATTCCTCTATATCCACGGATTCAACAGTTCGCCCGGCTCGCAGAAGGCGCGCCAGTTCGCTGCCGCCATGGAGCGCCTGGGCCTGGCCGAGCAACTGCGCGTGCCCGCGTTGCACCATCATCCGCGCAAGGCCATGGCGCAGCTGGAGTCCGCCGTTGCCGACCTGGGCCAGCCAGTGCTGATCGGCAGCTCCCTGGGCGGCTACTACGCCACGTATCTGGCCGAACGCCATGACCTGAAGGCCGTGCTGATCAACCCGGCCGTGGCCCCGCACCGGCTGTTCGACGGCCAGCTCGGCCCGCAGACCAACTACTACAGCGGCGAGACCTGGGAACTGACCCTGGACCACGTTGCCGCCCTGGCGGAACTGGAAGTCCCCACGCCCACCGACGGCTCGCGCTACCAGGTGTGGCTGCAGACTGCCGACGAAACCCTCGATTACCGCGCCGCCGAGCGCTACTACCGGGCCGCTGCCTTGCGCATCGAGTCCGGTGGCGATCACAGCTTCCAGCGCTTCGTCAGCCATCTGCCGGCCCTGCTGGCCTTCGCCGGCGTGCCGTCCAGCCAGTGGCGCGACATCGACTTCTCCGCCTTTGAAGCCATCACCTCTTCGACTGATTAAGCAGGAACCCCATGGCCCAGCAGAACGCCTATAACGCAGACGCCATCGAGGTTCTCTCCGGCCTCGATCCGGTGCGCAAGCGCCCGGGCATGTACACCGACACCTCGCGCCCGAACCACCTGGCCCAGGAAGTCATCGACAACAGTGTCGACGAAGCCCTCGCCGGCCACGCCAAGAGCGTGCAGGTGATCCTCCACGAGGACAACTCGCTGGAGGTAATCGACGACGGCCGCGGCATGCCGGTGGACATCCACCCCGAAGAGGGCGTGCCCGGCGTCGAACTGATCCTCACCAAGCTGCACGCCGGCGGCAAGTTCTCCAACAAGAACTACCAGTTCTCCGGCGGCCTGCACGGCGTGGGCATCTCGGTGGTGAACGCGCTGTCGACGCTGGTCGAGGTGCGCGTCAAGCGCGACGGCAACGAATACCGCATGACCTTCGCCGACGGTTTCAAGTCCAGCGACCTGGAAGTCGTCGGCACCGTTGGCAAGCGCAATACCGGCACCAGCGTGCACTTCTGGCCGGACGCCAAGTACTTCGATTCGCACAAGTTCTCCGTCAGCCGCCTGAAACACGTGCTGAAGGCCAAGGCCGTGCTTTGCCCCGGCCTGCTGGTCAGCTTCGAGGACAAGGCCAGCGGCGAGCGCATCGAGTGGCACTACGAGGATGGCCTGCGTTCCTACCTGGTCGACTCGGTCTCCGAGCACCTGCGCCTGCCCGACGAGCCGTTCTGCGGGTCGCTGGCCGGCAACAAGGAAGCAGTGGACTGGGCCCTGCTGTGGCTGCCCGAGGGTGGCGAATCGCTGCAGGAAAGCTACGTCAACCTGATCCCCACTGCCCAGGGCGGCACCCACGTCAACGGCCTGCGCCAGGGCCTGCTGGACGCCATGCGCGAGTTCTGCGAGTTCCGCAACCTGCTGCCGCGCGGCGTCAAGCTGGCCCCGGAAGACGTCTGGGAACGCATCGCCTTCGTCCTCTCGATGAAGATGCAGGAGGCGCAGTTCTCCGGCCAGACCAAGGAGCGCCTGTCCTCCCGCGAGGCGGCCGCCTTCGTCTCCGGGGTGGTCAAGGACGCCTTCAGCCTGTGGCTCAACGCCCACCCGGAAACCGGCCTGCTGCTAGCCGAACAGGCCATCGGCAACGCCGGCCGGCGCCTCAAGGCAGGCAAGAAGGTAGAGCGCAAGAAGATCACCCAGGGCCCGGCCCTGCCCGGCAAGCTGGCCGACTGCGCCGGCCAGGACCCGATGCGTTCCGAGCTGTTCCTGGTCGAGGGCGATTCCGCCGGCGGCTCCGCCAAGCAGGCCCGCGACAAGGAGTTCCAGGCGATCATGCCGCTGCGCGGCAAGATTCTGAACACCTGGGAAGTGGACGGCGGCGAAGTGCTCGCCTCGCAGGAGGTGCACGACATCGCCGTGGCCATCGGCATCGACCCGGGCTCGAGCGACCTTTCCCAGCTGCGCTACGGCAAGATCTGCATCCTCGCCGACGCCGACTCCGACGGCCTGCACATCGCCACCCTGCTCTGCGCCCTGTTCGTCCGCCACTTCCGCCCGCTGGTGGAAGCCGGCCACGTCTACGTCGCCATGCCGCCACTGTTCCGTATCGACCTGGGCAAGGAAGTCTTCTACGCCCTGGACGAAGCCGAGCGCGACGGCATCCTCGACCGCCTGGCCGCCGAGAAGCGCCGCGGCAAGCCGCAGGTCACCCGCTTCAAGGGCCTCGGCGAGATGAACCCGCCGCAGCTGCGCGAAACCACCATGGACCCGAACACCCGCCGCCTGGTGCAGCTCGGCCTGGACGACTTCGAGGCGACCCGCGAAGTGATGGACATGCTGCTGGCCAAGAAGCGCGCCAGCGACCGCAAGAGCTGGCTGGAAACCAAGGGCAACCTGGCCGAGGTACTGGTGTGAGGCTCGCCGTCTCGCTCGCCGGGCTGCTGTTCGCCGGCGCGGCGATCGCGGCCGACAAGCCGACCGAACTGGCCCAGCTGGAGCTGCTCGCCGAACACCCGATCGAAGGCATGGCCGCCGGCAACCTGTCCGGCCTGACCCGCTGCGGCGAGGAATGGCTGGCCGTGTCCGACCGCGAGGACGACCGTTTCTACCGCCTGCGCCCCGGCGACGGCGCCTGGCAGGCCGAGGCGGAGACCTTCGACGCCCCGCCGGTGCCGCCCAGCGCCCTGCCCTGGGGCCTGCGCATGCGCACCTGGACGGCCAACCTGCTGCGCGGCGGCGAACTGGATTTCGAGAGCATCAGCTGCGACGAGAAGGGCAACCGCTACCTGCTCAGCGAGGCGCACACCGCCCTGCTGCAGGTCGGCCCCAGCGGCATCGCCGAATGGCTGGCGCTGCCCGAGGGGCTGGTCCGCCAGGCACGCGCCAGCGGCATGCTGCTGCGCCACAACGCCCTGCTCGAAGGGCTGGTCGTCGACCCGGCCGGCGAGCGCCTGTGGCTAAAAAAAAAAAAAAACAAAAAAAAAAAAGCCGATAACGAACGGCCGCAGCAGACTGAATACGTCGATGGCATCGACCCGCGCAAGGGCCTGCCAGACCCGGTAGCTGATATACAGCAGCGCACCCAATCCGGCGACGGCCGTAGCGAACGTGGCAATATCGTCCGTTAGGGGCGTCATCTGGTCGTAGAGGTTGCGAAGAATTTTATGCAGGCTGGTGAAATGAATATCCATCCCGTCAGATAAAGGCATTACCATAGCTACCA
>OGQD01001470.1_pt1 | contig 15070 bp, 14 predicted proteins | sample 1553091 | NCBI WGS metagenome assembly OGQD01 (sample SAMEA2580290, study PRJEB22360) | human gut metagenome | biome: human gut; feature: human-associated habitat; material: faeces | place: Denmark | collected 2008/2010
TAGTTTATTTATAGTGATATAAACAATATTATATAAAGTAAAAAATAAAATTTATTTAAACTGCTTTTTACAACAGTAAATGACCTTTGATTAAATAAGCCAGCAAACTTTGCCGGCTTATCTGTTTAATTTTTAGATTTCTTGATTTCGACAGAAGCGTCATTTTTAGAAACACTGATGCCTGTTTTATTTTTACCGTCTTTTGTTTCAACTGCAGCCCCATCTTTGCTTACCGAAATATTAGTTCCATCTTCATCTTGTGATGTTGCGGGTACTCCGGTTGTTGGTGAAGGTGGTGGCGTAGGATTATCTACAGGTGGCGTTTTAGGAGCAGGGTCAGGTACTTTTTTATCTTCTCTGCAGGAGGCAAAAGCAAAAAGCACTGTCATGCCAACGATAAGGATTGACTTTTTCATGGGATAGAAATTTTAAGGTTTATATTTTGAATTTACTCAATTTTATTTAAAAACCCTAAAATAGATGGCCCAAATCACCAATTTTATGAAGATATTGGGAATTGTTGTGACTTTGGCAAGAGTTGGCTACATATTATTTTTTTCTAAAAATTCCAATGTTAAGTTTTTGCTTCAGGTGAAAACTTAACATTGGCGAATGAATTAAAGCCTTAATTTTGATAACGTTAAATTTACAATAGATTAACTTTAAAGAAATACAGCTAAAAACCTCAAGGAATTTTTAATGAAATAAACAAATAGTAAATCCGATACAATGAGTCAGATAAGCGAAACCAATTCAGGCAATACGCCAGAGAAAAGCCAGGATGCTCCAAAAGCAACTCCGGCCGCAGCCAAACCGGCAAGTCCAAAAACAGCTGCAATAGCAAAAACAACAAGGCCGGCTGGTACAACAGCTAAAACCACAACAGCAAAGCCCGCTACTGCAAGAGCAACAGCACCAGGAACAACAGCGGCAAAACCAACTACAACAAAACCTGCCTCAAGAACATCCAATGCTTCAAAAACGATTGCTTCCAAACCTGCAACAGCAAAAACGGCAGCAGTTTCAAAAACGACTACTGCAAGCAAAACTGTTTCTGCTAAAGCAGCACCTAAAGAAAATGCAGAAGTAGTTTCGCAAGAGGCAGAAAAATCGGTAGTAGCACAGGTAGCTCAAGAAAATACCGAAGTAGCAAAGAAAGATAAGAAGAAATCTAAAAAGGCTAAAAAAGAGAAGGAAAAAATCAAAAAAGCCAAAAAGAAGAAGAAAGAAAAAGCAAAAGCTAAAAAGAAAAAAGAGAAGGAAAAGAAGAAAAAAGCCAGAAAAAAAGCGAAGGCAAAAAAAGCAGCCAAAGCGAAAGCAAAAGCCAAAAAGAAAAAGAAATCTAAAAAATAAGATGGAAGTATAAACCGGCGCTAATTTACCGCCGGTTTTTTTTATTTGTTAGCTATTGAAAGCTTCTCCTGTCAATTCGTTATTAGCAAAAACTCCGGCTATTGAACCGGTAGATACAGACACGGCAACAGACCTTCCGCTTGTACTGTCTCCGCAAGCAAATACGCCGTCAATATTTGTTTTTTGAAAAGCATCGGTTTTTATAAGTCCTTGTTCCGTCAATTCACAGCCTAATTCTTCAGGAATAGGGCAGTGCTGTATGTAATTAGGTCTGCAGTAAATGGTTTCTACAGGAAATCGGGTGCCGTCTTTAAAGACGATATGACGCACTTTCCCTTTGTCGTGTTCAATATGACTAATAGCTTCTTCGATGATTTTTACTTCGTTTTTTTTGACTATTTCGGCCTGTTCTGCTGTCAGTATTGAAATTCCATCAGTGAAAAGTGCAAGGTCTTTTGTCCAGTTTGATAGCAGTTGAGCGTAATGAAAACCGCTATCCTCATTGGCCAAAATAGCAGTTTTAGTATCACGCGCTTCATAACCGTGGCAATAAGGACAATGCAGAATAGAAATGCCCCAACAGTCGGCAAAGCCATCTATTTCAGGCATAATATCTTTTAATCCGGTTGCAAAAATCAATTTTTTTGAAGTGAATTTTTCTCCTGTTTCTGTGATTACTTCAAAATCATTCCCTGTTTTATGCGCCTTTATAGCCAGACCTTCATGAAAACTGACGGTGGGATAATCCATCACCTGTTTTTTTGCCTTTTGTGAAATTGCTGCTGGTGTTTCCCCGTCTTGTGTCAGGAAATTGTGGGAATGCGGTGTCTGCCTGTTACAAGGTTTTCCGCTGTCAACAATCAGGACTTTTCGTAAAGAACGTCCTAAGCTCATTGCTGCCGAAAGGCCGGAATAGCTACCGCCTATAATGATAACTTCGAAAGTGTTGCTGTCTGCCATTGTAATCGTATTTAGATTAATAAAAGTGGGTAGAGGTGTGGTATGTTAAAATTAAGCAGTAAAATCCAAAATAGATTTCTGCTAAACGTATCAAAGATAAATATTTTTTGTATTATTGCAACTAAGTCGCATTAAAAAATGAAATTATGAGTACCCGAAATACCAAAACAAAAAGTATAATCCTTGATTCATTGAAGAAATCCAGACAGGCACTAAGCCATGAAAATCTGTTAAATACTTTAGGCGGGCAGGCAGACAGGGCTACTATTTACAGGGTTTTGAATCGTTTTTGTGAAGAAGGTATTGCGCATAGAATTGTAGGCGATGACGGCAAGCAATATTTTGCAATTTGTATTAATTGTGAAAAGAAACAGCATCATCACAACCATTTTCATTTTCGTTGTTTACGCTGTGATAAGGTAGAATGTATGCCCAACGAAGCCAGTCTCAATTTGCCTGCGGGTTATAGTGTTGCTAATTTTAATGGTTTTATTTCAGGGTATTGTCCTAATTGCAGTTAGAACTATTTGCCTTAGTGAATGGTAATCCAATCTGTTTTGGCGTTGAAATCGATTACTTTGCCGGGAGCGTCAGGGGTTTCATAGTTGCCTACCTGATGTTCGGGGTCTTTCATAAATACAAAATCCCAGTTTGCTTTTTCGTCATACATAAATTCCCAACTCATCATAAGATTTTGATATAGCGGTAAATTACCGTAATGGCGCTGGATGTCTTTTATGGTAGCATTGGGGTGTAATCCGCTATCTGTTTTCAGTTCTTTGTGTATGGCAGCAATGGCGAGCAATATATTAGTATCCATTTCAGGAATAAGTGCCAAAACGGGCTGGTCTTTCCAATAGTAGATATACGCATCGCCACCTCCATCAAATCCGAAATCAAATGGGTCGCATCGTTTTCGGGTGAGTCCTCTCAGGTATTTTTCGCTTTCTTCCAAAGACATGCCTACGTTTATGTTTCCTAATCCTCCTTTTCTGATTTGGAAATCCTTAAAGCGGAAGCCTTCTTCTGATGGAATTACAGCGGTTTCTATAGTTTCAGTTGGTTCTTCTTCTTTTACTGTATTTTGGATTTTGGTTTCTTCTTTGCAGGAGCAGAATAGGAATAAAGAGAATAATAAGGTTGCTTTTAGTCTCATAGAATGGGCTTTATTGCAAATATAGAAGATTGCCGCAATCATTTTTGGCTCATCTCAAAGAATTGATTTTTTTGAATGCAAATTTTGGGGCAAGGCGTGAGAGATAATACAATATCCTGACTTTGCCAACCCTTATTTCATTTTTTCCGTTTGTCAGGCCTTTTATCATTTCATTTACAGCCTTATGAGGTGTTATGGCTATTTTTGGTGCATTGCCTTCATGCCAGGGAGTGTCTACAACAGGAAATAATACTTCTGTCACTTTTACAGAATTGTTTTTGAGCTGATTTCTCAAAACCTGAGTAAATGAGTGCAGGGCTGCTTTGGTGGCGTTATAAAACGGATAATCCGTTCTTGGCACATAGACCAACCCCGTAGTAATATTGATGATTTTTGCATTGGGATTAACTGCTAGCAATGGCAGGAATAGTTGGCACAGGTGAATAGGTGCCTGGAGATTGGTCGCTATTTCCCGGGCTGATTTTTCGTAGCTTTCTGTATCATCAGCAAATTCAATGCGATGCACAATAGCCGCATTGTTAATTAATATGTTTATTTCTGGATAGTGTTCTTCAATCCATTTGCTCAACTTCCTACGTTCTTCTTCAATAGAAATATCACAGACATAAGTTATTATTTCAGGCACTGTCTTTTGTGCCTGCCGTAATTTTTCGGATGTTCTCGAACAAACAATTACTTTGTTTCCCAGACTGATAAACTGTTTTGCCATTTCAAGCCCCAGACCGGAACTTCCGCCCGTAATCAGGATGGTGTTGTTTTGAAAAGTCATTAAATTCTATTTTAATAGGTTTATGGCCCAAAAATAGAAGGAGCAATCGGTTAAAAAATTGACTTATGTTAAGCGGGCTTATTTTTTCGGATACGGCTCAAGGATTCAGGCTGTATGCCAAGATAGGAAGCTACAATTTGCAGTTTTATTCTTTTTTCCAAATCGGGGAATTCAGTTGTGAAAATCTTATAACGCGCTTCGGCATCCAGTAAAAGCAATTCCCTTTCTCTTTTTTCTTTGATAAAATATCCTTTTTCCAGGGCCTGGATAAGAAACTTGTCCCAAAAAGAATCCTCCTGTTGCAGCAACAGCCATTTTTTATAATCTATTTCCAGTATCTCGGAGTCTTCAAGAGCCTGAATGTAAAAGAAGGATGATGTTTCGTAGCGCATAGCCGAGTAGGCACTCAAAACGGTAGCTGCCGGAATAAAACCTTTGGTAAATTCATTCCCTTTTTCGTCTATGTAATAATACCGGAAGAGTCCGTTGATGACAATTGCAAATGTTTTTGGTGTTTGTCCTGCGGAAATATAGTCTTCACCACTGCTTATTGGTTTGGTTCTGGAAATAGATAATAACTCCGCGGCTTGTTTTTCAGGAATGCCTAACCGTTTTAGTACATCTTTTGGACTGTCCATCGCATAAAATTTGCTTTCCAAATTACTATTTTTGTTTCAATAAATTATCAAACCATGATAAATGAAGCAGAACTGGCTCAACGTTTGGGGATAAATGCCGACAGGCTAAAAGAATTCTTATCTGTTTCTGAAACCAGGGAGTTTAAAAAGAACAGTATTCTCTTTGAAGGCAATGCCGTTTGCGATTGGTTGGGCTATATTGTCAATGGAGCTGTAAGGACTTACTGCGTGAATGATTTGGGAGAAGAAATCAGTTTTCTGCTCCAGGTGAATGGTGACTTTTTTGGCGATTACGAAAGTTATATCACCAATCAGAAATCCGGTTTTATTATCAAAACTACCTTAGATACGGAAATTTTGGTTTTTCAAAAGAAGCATCTCGATATATTAATAGACAGTGATATTTTCTGGACCCGGTTCAGTAAAACGATGTCGGATATCTGTTTTTTAGAAGCGAAGCGCAGGATAGAGGATTTACTTTTTTACAGCCCGGAAGAACGTTATCAGAATCTTTTGCAGAAGTCGCCGGAAATCATCAGGAAAATACCTCAGAAATACATTTCAAGCTATTTAGGTATCACAGCACAATCGCTGAGCCGTATCCGAAAACGAAGCAATTAATTAACTTTAGTGAACGTTTTTTTATTTTCGGTACTGCAATTTTGCGCTATCAAAACAACAGCAAATGGAAATAGCTATCATAGGAGCAGGAATAGGAGGACTAACTACCGCCTTAGCTCTAAAAAAAGCAGGAATCTCTTTTAAAGTTTATGAAAGTGCGGACGAATTAAAACCCCTAGGCGCAGGTATCATACTAGCAATGAATGCCATGCAGGTATACCGTCATCTGGGTCTGGCCGATACGATTGCCCGGCATGGGAATAGGATTACTGCCATGAATCTTACCAAACCCAATTTTAGCAAACTTTCATCCAATGACCTTCGTTTTTTCGAAAAACAATTAAATGTCAGTACAATTGCCATTCACAGAGCCGACCTGCATAAAATATTGGCAGAAGAAGTAGGGTTGGAACACATCATTTTGGGCAAGAGACTTAAGGATATAATCCCGGGTGAAAACTATCATCATATTGAATTTGAAGACGGGACATCGGTTAAAGCCGAATATATGATTGGTGCCGATGGAATCCGGTCTGCTATAAGAACATTGTTATTCCCTAAGAGCGAACTGCGTGATGCCGGACAATGGTGTTGGCGTGGCGTAGTTGATAAGGTCGAATTGCTGGGAACCTATAGAAATGAAGCCAATGAAGCCTGGGGAAAAGGCACCCGGTTTGGTTTTGTCCAGCTTAACGAACGTCAGCTGTATTGGTATTTTTTGGCTGATAAAGATTTGGCAGAAGCCGATTCTGATATTGTTCCTTTTTTAAAAGACTACCATCCATCAGTAGCACAGATTATAAAAGCCACTCCAAAGGAAAATTGGTTTGTTTCTCCTATTATGGATTTAAAGCCTATACAGCAGTGGAATTTGGATAAGGTTTGCCTTATTGGCGATGCAGCCCATGCCACAACGCCTAATTTGGGTCAGGGGGCCTGCCAGGCAATTGAAGATGCGTATGTATTGGGTGAATTGTTTAAAAAACATTCAATGCAGGAAGCGTTTCGCGTGTATCCGCAATTGCGTAAAGAAAAAGCGCATGCTGTAGTAGCCGTGAGTTGGAAAATAGGCAAACTGTCACACCTCAGAAATCCATTTGGGATTATACTTAGGAATCTTGTTATGAAAGCCACGCCGACTTGTCTAAACCGAAGGCAATTGACAAAATTGTTTGCTTTAGAAAGTAAAAGCTGATTCGATAGAATCAGCTTTTTAGTTTTTTAATGGCATTTTCGACAGAATCATCTGAATCCAAATACTTTGAGATGATATTTTCCAGTTTTGCTTTGTCTTTCAATACGCTATCCAAAGTCTTAATCATAAAATCATAATTGGTCATTTCCGTTTTAGATTGTAATAGAGTACGTATCCATTGCCACATCTGTTTTTCTCCAATTTCTTTTTCAATTGCAAGGAATACAACAGGAGCATAATCGTAAACATAAGTCTGTCTGTCAACGTAATCTGCAGGAGTTTTTATCTTTTGGAATGGAATTGCTTTAAAATCACTTAGAAATTCGAATTTCTCATTGATTTCTTTCTGGTAGACATCTTTACCTAACAGGTCTAAGGAGAGCTTTAGTGACAGATATTCTGCAAAACCTTCGCTTAGCATATCACCCAGTTCAGAATTAAATACTTTATAAGTGCCAAAATAATAATGCCCTAATTCATGAGCGATAAAAGGCTTGAACCATTTGTCGAGAAGACCGCTCAAGCTGTTATTTCCGTATCCGACGTTGACTATAGTTGGATAGGCGACAAAAAGCCAACCATCTTTTTTGGAAGTTGGTGTCGTCTGTATAAAAGTAATAGGTTGTCCAAAAGGAATTGATAACTTTTTTTCATAATATTTTTTAAAAGTGTCTGTAAAAGCTTCCAATTCTTTTAGTTTGTCAATACCAATACCAATATCAGGATTTAGGATATAGGTGGAATTGATCTGTTTGTAATCGTAATTTCCACAAAACAGCATCAATTCTTTTGGAGTATCGCTTACAAATCGATTTTTAGATGTTTTGACCGGGATATTTCCGTTGACATATAAAGTATTGCAATCTGCACATTCAATAGTCACATCATAAGTCATCTGATCATATATCTTGTCATTCGTAACATCATATAGAATAGGATACCATGCGCTTTGTGTTCCGTCAGCACGTACCGAAAATGAGTTAAAGGCAATGTTACCTTTCCAGTCTTTTCGGCTATAATCATTAATTGTGTCTTTTATGACAGGAAATTTCCCCACATATTTTACCTGTACCGCTTTAGGTAAAAACTTATTCTTTCTGTTGTTAGCCGAAAAATAATAACCTCTGGATTCATAGGCTTTGTCATCAGGAGAAAAGCTATAGCCAATTAGAAATTCATCTGGCTGCAGACTTTTAAAATTAAGAATATTCATTCCGGAATTAATACGGATATAATAGTCTTTGAGGTTGGGAATGTCACTAAGTGTAAAATCACATTCAAATGTGCCTTCAGTAATTGAAATTTTCACATTACCATTCAAATGAGGCGTTTTTTCTTGGGCATAAATAGCCTGAAATCCGAAAAATAGGAAAAAGAGTTTTTTGAGCATGGCTTATATTTACTATTAATTGTGCAATATAAGAATTTAGAAGGGAACAGTAAAACACATATGTTGTTAGAAAATATTCTCTTTTTGTTCTGTAAAATCAATTAAAAAGGCTTTTTTGTTAATATGGTTTATTGTTGTAAGTTATTTATAACTAGTTCATTATGTTGATATCCGATAGCTTATAAATAAGTAAACTATATAATTAAGCTAGTAATCAATGAATTATAAATAATTAGAAAATAATCTTATTTTTATTTGAAAAGAAGATTTATTTCTTATATATTTGCATTGTAATCATTCGATAATAGCCATTCAAAATCTTGTTGTCCGGAAAACAATACAAAGAATACTATTCGCCACGAATATTGCAAGAAATTAATCTTATAATTTAAACACGAAAAAAAATGAGTACAGAAATTAAAAACACGCTTTTCCGATTTGTAACGATGCGTTCGCCGGAATTGCCAGAAGAAACTAACAAGGACAAACGTTTTGTTTATCGAATAGCAAATGAATCTGGGTTTGATAATGCTGTGACAAATAGACCGATCGGTACTAGCAAATGGGCAGCCATGAAAAATTTTTCAGAAACTTTTAATCCAGTCAAAGAGGAAGGAATTAGTGATTATTTTAACCATGATCTACAGCAATTTGCAATTTGGATAACAAGAAATAAATATTCTTATACTGCTTCTGAATTGGCAAATAAAGTTACAGGTTTAGGTAATGTCTTGAATACTGTTGATAGAACTGTTCTTTGGGACAATTTTTTCTATCAGGTAATAACCCAAAAAGATTTTTATTTAAAAGAAATTTTTATGCAACTTTTGGTTGCGGTTCATGTTTTAGAAAATTTCGATGCTAATAATACTAAGTTAGTCAAACATTTGATGAATGCTAAGGTAGTATTGCCTAAAAAACTTTTTGTAGAAGATGTTCCTGCATTACCGAATACTCCATTAGCAGCTAGAAGTGTTGAAGAAGAGGAAGAACAGACTATCACATTACCAGGCGAGGAAATGAAAAGGGTGCAGGCCATTTCTCAATCAAATGCAAATATTGAAAGACACAGAAAACTTAAAAAAGAGCTGCAAAAAGTTGAAAAAATTTATAATAGAGATTATAAGATTGCTTATGATCTTGCCTTAGAGCAATATGAAGAAGACATAAAGCCTATTTTGGCTACTTACGAAGCTGCTCTAGAGGCGGAAAGACAAAATTGGTGCACTGTAAGGGATCCTCAAGTGCCATACAATCCTAATGATCCGTGTGACAATCCGGTTAGTGTTCCAAAGCCAGAGTTGCCAAAATTTGAATTTAGATTCAAGGATCAGCTGGATTTAGCTTATTTTCAGAGCGTATTATCAGCTCCTTCTTATGAAACACTTTTGGAATTATTGGAAATTGAAACAGAAATTGCATCAAGATCAGGTATAATTGAAAACTTTTCTCTTGATCCTGTTATGCCTTCTTTCGAAGGACTCAACCTTTTGATTGATGATGGTATTAATCATAATACAGGTGTCATTATTGGTAATACACCGGGACAAGGCAATACTTCTATTAGTATAGGTGGCGTATTAATTCCAGCTACAGGAACACTAGAAATCTTAGCAGCGCCGTTTGCCTACCAGATTTGCCCAAAAAGTTATAAGAGTCCTACTCTTGCAGGAACGTATGTGAATTTTGATCTTTCTTTTTCGACACCGGATTTGTCTTGGCAAATAATTGGGGTTACCACTATAACAGAGAGCTTATCTGGAGTAAAAACATATGGAACTGACTTTACACAAAGTTGGACAGGAAATAAAGTGACGTTACCGAATCTTCATACTAATGGATTGACAGAAGACGAGTTTTATTCGACCCTGAAAACATTGACTGTGGAGATTGCTTTTTCAAATGGTGCTAAAAAATCACTCGCTGTTAATTTCTTCCAATCGCTTAATTGTGTATCTAGGAGAAGTATGGTAACTATTGCTGATCCCAAACAAGAAGTACCTGAGATACCAACAATACCATCTGTACCTCAAACGGGTTCTGAAGGAACGTTTATTCCTTCCGGGTTTGGTGTAAGACAGCTAGGGATTGCCGATTATAAAAAAGTAGAGCAAAGTATCCAGGGTTATGTCGAAGGTGAAGTAGCGGCGATAGAAAACGTCATGGCGCGCGAATATAAAGAAAAAGCCACCCGTAGGCTACGTAGAAGCGAAAACACAACTACAACTTCGTCTGAAAGTGAAAGAGAGCAGTTGACAGATACTACAAGTACTACACGCCATGAAATGCAGAATGAAGTTGCCAAAATTATTCAGGATAATAAAGATTTTACTGCTGGAACTTTTTTTAATGCTGATTTAGGTAAGTATAATATTGGTGGTAATGTCAATATGGCGACACATTCATCTAAAGAGGAAAGTACACGTCAGGCTGTGACCCAGGCTAAAGAAATTACGGAGCGTGCGATGGAGCGAATCGTTGCAAAAGTCAAGGAAGAACGTATTGAAAAAATCATTGATGAATTTGAAGAAAATAACAAACATGGTTTTGACAATACAAAAGGCGACAAGCATGTTGTGGGCGTTTATCGTTGGGTAGACAAGGTATTCAAGAACCAGGTTGTTAACTATGGCAAGCGCCTTATGTTTGAATTTATGATTCCTGAACCTGCAAAACTGCATTTTTTGGGTATGGCTGAAAATCAAGCAATAACAAAATTAGTAGAACCGGTCGATCCAAGAACCTATAAGGATCCAACAAACGCAGCCGTTAAATTCAACTTAGAGAACTATGCTTCGGTAAATGATAATACGGTCAGATATTGGGCAGGAAAATACAATGTTGAAATACCTAACAAACCGGAAGACATAATTCATTGTGGCGCTTCATTTGGAGTTGCTTATGATGGAACTTCCGCATCTCGACATGAAGGGGCTGCAGGATCAGGAAAGATTGAAATTCCTGAAGGATATATTACGACTCAAGGATTTGTAAATTTTACAGCAGCAAAAGATAATGACAGACAGGTATATTCCGGGATGCATGTCACGCTTGGAAGGGTAAATAAATCTATCTCAAGTCATGATGGTGGAATCTGGCTCAATGACTCATTTCCTTTGACAGGTTACGTACAAAGTGTACCGGTTTCTTATACGATGGCAAATTTCTTCCATGGTAATGTCAATGTTTCGGTTGAATGCAAGCTTACTAACGAAGTAAAAGATAGATGGAAAAAGGAAACTTTCAAGGCAATTATAGATGCCTATGAAGATGCCGTTGCAGAATATGAGCAAAAGTTAGCGGAAGAAAAGGCAAAAGAAGTAACGATCAAAGAAGCGAATAGTGGTTTTTATCGTCAGATTGAGAACCTGATACTGCGTAAAAATTGTATCTCTTATATTATTGATCAGAATGCTACTGCAAAAAGAACTTATGGTAAGGATATGAGCAAACCACTAGGCGCAGGAGTTGTAAAAAACTTTGGTAATCATGAAATACAGGTAGATGCCAATCTTGATGACTATACAGCTTTCGTGAAATTCATCGAACAGGCATTTGAATGGGACATCATGTCATATAATTTCTATCCATATTACTGGGGAGCAAGACAAAGCTGGAATAAACTCTACCAACACGAAAACAACGACCCATTGTTCCGAAGCTTTATACAGGCAGGTATGGCAAGAGTTATTGTAACGGTTAAACCAGGATTTGAAGAAGCTGTAAGTTATTATATGCAGACAGGCCAAATCTGGAATGGTGGCGAAGTACCGGTAATTGAAGACAAATTATTCCTTTCTATTGTAGACGAATTGAATCAGACAGAAGGACAGAAAGAAGGAAAAGCATGGGCAACAAGAATCCCGACTTCCCTGACTATCCTTCAGGCAGACAGCATCGGATTAAAAGTGGAAAAAGCATTGCCATTTGATGAAGACTTGTCTGATTTTGAAGATCCGACATCAGTACCACAATCTGAAAATTTCTATGTCAGTGATTCGTTGCTTAGAGGAGAAGATGAAAATTTAGCGGAACAAGTTGAGGAAATAGCCTCAAAAATGATAGGAAAAATAGCTATCGAAGATGGATATTTAAAACTGAAGACTAATTCTGAGCCAAGCCAGACTATCTCACAGATTACTATTGAAACCCTTAAGGAATCCATGAATTTTTAATCTTAACCACAAGGGAAGAAGGGTTACCTTCTTCCCTTATTTTATAATAAAAGATATGGCAACAAATATATTTGAAGATTTTGATGAGAAAATTCTAAAGTTTCTAGAAAACACTCGAAATAGTATAGTAAATAATTTAAAAAATAAAAACAATGCCAGCAGTTACAGATTTATCGAAATTAATGAAAGACTTAAGTAACTGGGAAAGTGATTCATCATTATGGTTTGATATAGATAATTATGAAACTTATGAGCAAGATTTTCCAAGTGCTGGAACAAGTCCGGTAGTGAATTTTCCCATTGAAATTCCCTTTAAAGTAAAAAATTCTCTTACTGGGAAAGAGATTAAAATTCCAATAAATGTTGAATTTAGTAGTGAAAAGGGATATATTTCTATTAATCCCAATAATAAAATCAACTGGGACGTAAATATTAATGTTTCAAATAAAGAAATAAGATATTCTTTAAAATACCCATTTAATGATACACGTAAGAAGAAAGATAAATATGCAATTGTTATAGAATTAAAAAGCACATTGCATTTTAATCTAACATTAAGTTATTTGAAAATGGCTATTAAAAGTGAGCGTAATTTTCAATACGCACGTTCTCGTTTTAATAATGCATTTACAGAAGCACAAAGTCGTCCAGATAAACTCGATTGGATGTATGAAAATGCCCTTGATTTTATAATCAAAGAGCGAGGAGATGATACTCTTTGGGCTGATATGTTCATACTATCTAAATATGATGAAAGCAAATGGTTTGTAGACACAGGTTCGGCTATTACTAATTTGTTACAAGGTTTTAGTAGTACTCAAAAAACATTTGAGTATTTTAATATGTTTCCAGAGACAACTTTTGAAATTTATAACAATATTAGCAGTTATGATTATAAGCTAATGTTTTGCCAGTTTCTTATTGGCTTAAATTATCTTTTCCCTCCAAAAACGTTAGGAGATATGCCTATTTTTACTCAAGGAGGAGGACATGAATTGATAAAAGGCAAGCCAATACAGAATGCAAATAAACAATTTATGATTACAGATAGAGTACAAACAGGGACAAAGAACGAAAGGGTAATTGTAAATAGATATGCAATAAATCAGAAAAGAGTAATTTATAAAATTATTGAAGAAAGACAGTTGTCGCCACTTGATTGGGTTATCGTTGTTGATAATAATATTAAGAGGAATAGTGGGAATGCCTTGCAATCTCTACCTGTTCCGGCTCTTTATGCTTATTATTTGGCTGATAGAAAAGCCCATGAGGAATTAATGAAAACTTTGCGAATTTCATTAGATATTCTTGTTATAATAATGGCAGTAGGTTCATTAGGAACGGCAAGCGGACTCTCATTAGCGATTGCTGCAGTGGAGATTGGAGTAGCTACAACAGATCTGGCGCTAATGGATGAAGATGTCAAAACGTTTTTGATGCAGTATGAAGAAGGACAGTGGTTTGTAGAAAATTGGGATGTTATTTACGCAATGCTTGGAGCCGGGATGCTGACGACAAGTTTAGTTCGAGGAATATTGCAAAATGGTCCTCAACTACTACAACAATTAAAAAATCTTAAAAATATTGGCACTAAAAACCAGACTTTCGTAAAAGAGTTAGAATTATTCATAGTAAAAATTGAAGCCAGTAATGTAGGTAGAAATCTTAAGCCTCAATTGCTTGAAGAAGTTATTATTGTTAGTAATCCTACGAATGTTTCAACGATAAAAAAAATTCTTAAATTGGCATTCTCTTCTACAGATGATTTTATTGAGTTTGTATCAAAAAATCTTGCTAACAAAGGAATTAGTGCAAGAAAGATTGAAGAAGGAATTTTTGAAGTTCTTTATAAAGGGGTAGTTGTTGAAAGTGGTAATGAAAAGAAAGTAGGCGTTTTTTTAAAAAAAATGTATTACAAAGGACCTAAGAAAACTATAAGAATTCTGGATGATTTAATCAATGTAGCAAAAAGACTTAATTTCAAGCTTAAAAAAATGGAAGCAAAGTATATTGGTGAAGAAACAGGACGTGGATGGAGTTCGCCTATGAAGGTCAGATATTTAGATGAGACAGAAAGATTAGAATATAAACTTGTGATCAAAGAAGGGAAGCTTTATGATGGTTCAGGTAATTTATTTGATACATTAGGTACTAAAACCATATTTGATAAAGAAAAAGCAATTTTTGTATTGAGTCCGGATGGAAGTATTTATGCGTCGAAGTTTCATTTTCCGAAAAAATTCCATCATTCAAGTTTCCTTTCTGGTAACCCAGTAGCCAGCGCAGGAGAAATTAAAGTATCTAAAGGTGTAATTCAAGAAATTTCGGCTAAAAGTGGTCATTATAAACCAAATAAAGAAATTAATAAACAAATAATTCAACACTTAGCAAATAATGGTGTTGATATTAAAACAATAAAAATAATCGATGGATTTTAACAAGTAAAAAAATGGAAAAAACTTATTTACAAATACCAATATTTCCGCTATATGATGTTGTATCAATTATTTCAATAAAATTAACTGATGACGATGCAGAATTTTTAAAAAGTGGATACACTTTAGCAGAAAGGAAACACATACATGAAGCTTTAGTTTGGGCTAAAGATAATCCAGATTTTGAATTTGAAAGTATAATGGATAGGGCGCCTATAGTAGGTAAATTGCCATTTTCAAATGAAGAAATATATGCTTATCTAATGAGATTTAAAACCTTTATGGAAGAAAGCAAGAGCTTGCTAATAGAAGAAAGCAGTCCGAAATACTAATTTGTGTAAGACGTGAAAGAATTAA
>OGQD01001478.1_pt1 | contig 14994 bp, 3 predicted proteins | sample 1553091 | NCBI WGS metagenome assembly OGQD01 (sample SAMEA2580290, study PRJEB22360) | human gut metagenome | biome: human gut; feature: human-associated habitat; material: faeces | place: Denmark | collected 2008/2010
CCCATTTTCAGAAGGTACCAGGATGTACCGTACAGGTGATTTGGGGAGATGGCTTCCGGATGGTAATATCGAATACCTTGGTAGAATTGACCACCAGGTGAAAATCCGGGGTCACAGGATAGAGCTCGGTGAGATCGACAGTCAGGTTTTATCTTACAGTCCCTCGATCACGAACGTGGTAACCGAAGTAAAAGACCATGACGGAGACAAGAACCTGGTGGTATATTATGTTTCCAGCTCCCCGGTTGATAAGCAGAATTTATCCCAATACCTTGAAAGTAAACTTCCCCAATACATGCTGCCGGGCTTTTATGTAGAACTCGAAAATATTCCCCTAACGAATAACGGCAAGCTAGACCGAAAAAGCTTACCCGAAGTAAGCAGCACCGATGTGATCAAAAATGAATATGTAGCGGCCAGAAACGAAGAAGAAAACGTATTGATCTCCATCTGCGAGCAAGTACTAAAACACCGTCCCATCAGCATCCGTGATAACTACTATAACCTTGGAGGAGACTCCATCAAATCCATTCAGATCGTTTCCAGACTTCGCCAGCAAGGCTACAGTCTGAAAGTAGAGCATATCTTACAATATCCCGTACTCGAAGAACTGTCCCGTTATATAACCACCGATATTGTGAAAATCGACCAGTCCGCTGTAACCGGAGAAAGTATTCTTACCCCAATCCAAAGATATTTCTTTGAGAGTGAAGATATTGTCAACAAAAACCATTATAACCAGTCTGTAATCTTAAAAAGCACAGAAAGACTCTCCGTTTCTGCTTTAGAAACCACCATCAAACATCTTGTAGACCACCATGATGCCTTGAGAATGACCTATAGCCAGAAAGACGGAGTCTGGAGCCAGTATAATGCCGGAACCGACATTAAAAACTACCGATTTAATTCTTATGATCTTCAAGATGAAAAACGATCCTCAGAAGAAGAGCAGGAACGTTTACAACAAATAGGCGAATCCCTTCAGAGCTCCCTAGATATAAATTCAGGGATTTTATTCCATGCAGGTCATGTTTCGATGAGTGATGGCGACCGTATTATCCTTGTTATTCACCATCTGGTCATAGACGGCGTTTCCTGGAGAATCCTGCTGGAAGATTTAGACAGACTGTACGACGCCCTAGATCATGGCTTATCTCCCGTACTTCCTTCCAAAACAGATTCCTTCCAGAACTGGGGGAAAGTTTTAGATGAATACAGCAGCAGCCAGTCCCTGTCCAAAGAGCGTTGCTACTGGGAACAAGTAGAATCAGAACAATATAAACCCTTCTCCACAGATTACCCCGTATCCGGCAAACACACCTTAGGCGCCAGCTTAAGCTTCAGTCTGAGTGCAGAATCCACAAAACTACTTCAGACCCGTGCCGGCAGGAAGTACAATGCAGAGATCAATGATATTTTATTAACCGGCCTAGCCCTGTCTTTACAAGACCAGTTTGGCGTGAATAAGACAAAGATTTTAATGGAAGGACATGGTAGAGAAACCATGAATACTGGGCTGGATATCAGCCGTACCATAGGCTGGTTTACCAGTGTATACCCATTCAGTCTTGACATCAGCAACACCAGCCAGCCCGCTTTGGTAAGCATAAAAGAAGGCCTTCGAAACCTTCCCCATAAAGGAATAGGATATGGTATTTTACATTATTTAAAAGAAAATATTAATTCAGGCTCAAAACCTTCTGTTTTATTCAATTATCTTGGTGATTTTAATGAACTAAAAGGAAGAGAAGAAGCGGAAAAAGCACATGGAACTTCATTATTCAGTTACAGTTCTGAAAATATAGGATCTTCTGTAGCACCAGATAATTTGCCCACCGATATTTTATTAGACGTCTCTGGGATGACAGTCAATGGAATCATGAATATCAGCATCCGTTTCTCCGATAAAGTTTTTAAGGAGGATAGAATAAAGGCTATTTTATCATCATACCAAACTCATTTGGAATCTATGGTGATAGAAAGCAAGGATTCCGAAGTGATGCTTACCCCATCCGACCTTACTTATAAAGGTCTATCATTCAATACCATTTCAGAAATCAGTAAAGAGAATGATATAGAAGATATTTATGAGCTATCGCCAATGCAGCAGGGCTTGTATTACCATTGGATGGTAGCGCCTAAAGGCCTGTCTTATTTTATGCAGACCTCCTACCGGATTAAAGCATCAGAACTGGATTTATCCCTGATAGAAAAAGCATTTGGAATATTGCTCAACCGATATACAATTCTTCGTACCTCCTTTGATAACCGTTATGGAGAAGTTCCTTTGCAGATTGTTCATAAAGAGGCCTGTGTCGACTTCAAACATTTGATCCTGGCATCAGAACTGGAATTAGGCAATATTAAACAAGAAGACCTGGACCGGGGTTTTAATTTGAGTGAACCCACGCAGATGCGTTTACTTGTAGTGGAATTGCCTGACGGCTATTTTGAATTCATCTGGAGCCATCACCACATCATTATGGACGGCTGGTGTCTGAGTATCCTGATCAATGATTTTACTGCAATTTTACAATCATTGGAAAGCGGAGAATCCCCTGTCTTACCGGAAGCAGGGAAATATTCCACATACATTAATTGGTTAGATAAAGTAGACAAGGACTCTACCCTGGAATATTGGAGAGATTATCTTAGTGGAGTAAGTACAGTAACCCATATTCCATTCGAAAAACAGAAAGAAGAAAATACCACATATGATCTGTCATCTCATGTTTCCTTTGTAGACCATAGGGTATATAAAGAACTTGTTCAGTTCTGTCAGGATTTGGGTATTACACTAAATACTTATGTTCAGATGGCATGGTCATATCTGCTGAGTTCTTATAATCATTCTGAAGACGTAGTATTTGGAGCGGTAGTATCCGGAAGACCTCCGGAAGTGCCGGGAATTGAAAGTATGATTGGCTTGTTTATCAATACCATTCCTGTTCGTGTTACTCTGAACCAAAATGAGACTCTGCGAAGTCTTTTGGAAAAGATGCATCATGATTCTATAAAGAGTACAGATCATCATTACCTCAGTCTGGCAGATATACAACTCAAAAGTACATTAAAAGGAAATCTGATAAATCATATCCTCATATTTGAAAATTTTTTAATGAACAATGACTCGGCAGCAAATGATAAGGATTCTAATCAAATGACAGTAGAAAAGTCAAGTCTGCATCTGCAGACCACTTATGATTTTAATTTTGAAATCTTACCTACAAATTTAGACATGAGGATATTGGTAGATTATAACAAAAACATTTTTGATGATTACTCAGTGGCTAATATCGTAAAAGCATTTGAAGAAATATTAGTGCTTTTTAAGGATAATATAGACCTTCCACTTCATGAGATCAAAGATAAATTAGAGAAACAGAGTGTACAATTTAAAGCAATTGTTCAAAAAGACATAAAAGAGATCATTACTTCCATAGATACTGATCTTATCAAACAGAAAAATTCAAAAAAACTTAGTGCCTTTATAAAAAAATAAAATTATGGAAAGATTAAACAAATTAAAAAACCAGAATAGTAATCCAGTGTCACCAGACGAAAACATTTTGAAGGATTTTATAAATGAGGAAAAGTATCCTTTCGTGATTCATGCATCAGGCTCTGATATTATTTTAAAAGAGTGGTTGAAAGAGAATAGTGAATATTTTGATGAACATCTATTAAAACACGGGGCCATGTTATGCAGAGGATTCAGCATTGATGCTGCAGAAAAATTTCAGGATTTGGTTTCTGTTTTTGAAAAGCCGGCATTAGAATACAAGTTCCGTTCTTCCCCGAGATACTCAATAATGAATAACGTCTATGTTTCAACTACTTATCCCAACAGCTACAGCATCAATATGCACAGTGAGCATTCATACGCTCCTTCTCCGCCGGACAAAATTATATTTTGCTGTATTACCCCTGCAACACTGAAGGGTGAAACTCCGATAGCAGATAACAGAAGAGTATTGGGACATATCAGTGAAGAATTAAAAAATAAGTTTCTTGAAAAAGGAATTCTTTATAAAAGAAGAATGAATGGTTTACTAGGATTACCTTGGGAAGAGGTTTTTCAGACGACCGATAAGAGTGAAGTGGAAGCAGAATGTGAGAAAAATGGAATTTCATATGAGTGGCTGGATGATGATGATTTGGTGGTTACTTGGAAAAAGAAAGCCATCATTGAACATCCTGTCAGTAAAGAATTAATATGGTTTAATCACGGAATGTTTTTTAACAAGTATAGCTATGACGAAATACTGCTATCTGCCATAGATTCCGATGATGAGCTGCCAAATAACACTTATTTTGGGGATGGGCAGGAGTTTACCAAAGAAGAATACTCGGAGCTTTACGAAGCTTATAAAAAAGCAACGATATATTTCCCGTGGGAGAAAGGAGACGTGCTGTTTTTGGATAACTACTTGTCTTCGCACGGAAGAAATTCATATGAAGGAGAAAGAAAAATAATTGTTTCTATGTGCTAATTCATTTAAAAATATACTAAATAAATGGAGAAATTTAAAGGATATAAATTATCCGAAAACCAGGTCAATTTACTATTAGCAGGATCAGATACTATAGATCAGTTTTATAATCAGGTTGTTATAGAGATAAAAGAAAAGTACTCAGCTGAAGAAATGACAGCTTGTATTTATGAGTCAGTAAAAGAGCATGAAGTATTGTCATATAAAATATTTTCAAATAAAGACCTTATAAACTCTATTCAGCTCGGAGGAGATGGAGAAGTTGAAATAAAAAACTGGCGTTATGATTATAATGTTGATCATGATACTTTTATACAGGATGTACAGGCCGGTTTTGGGCATCATTACAAATATTCGGATGATAAAGCACTTAGAATTGGGCTTGGAACAGTTTCAGGATATGTTAAATATATCGTAATTAAAGTGTATTCATTATTTGGTGATTTATATAGTTGTTTATATTTGTCAAGAAAAATCCTTGAGAGAATGAAAAACAATCATGAATATCATGAGAAAATAGAATATTATAATTTTTCTTCTTGGCAGAATGATCTTTTGGAAGAACCTGAAGAAGAGGCAAAATTATTCTGGAAAATTTATAATGCCACTCCTGAAAATAAGATCATCCCTTTTGGAGGCAAAACGGAAGCTTTCATTCCTTTCAAGAAAAACATACTTTCTGTTAATAAGGAAGAATACGCTAAGCTGATCCAAGAGCTGGATAGTTTTAACTTAAGTGTAGAATCTTATTTGGTATTATGCCTTAATAATTACCTGTCTCTTTATAAAACAGATGATAAAGAGATTACAATAGGCTATGCGAACCAGAACAGACAGTATGATGATCTTATTCATACGATAGGGTATGTAAATTCCATGTCAGCTTTAAATCTTAAAGCCCATTCTTCTGATTTTTCTCTGTCTGAACATGCAGCAAAAATTGAAAAGGATATTGAAAATGTAAAAAACTGGGCAGATTACTTCACATTAAACAGAAAAAAACAAAGCAAAGTATATTTTATATATGGTTTTGAATACATTGATACTAGACAAGTTTTAAATCATTCGGATATTGATATAATTAATACGTATTCTGTACAAGACCTTTTTGACTGTAAGTTTGTTGTTATTGATTCCGGTGAAACTTTAACGGTAGATCTGTATTATAATAATGCTGTTTTTTCATCCGTAGAAAAAGAACTTATTGAGGAACAGTTCAAAAAGATATACCATCAGTTACTCCATCAGCAGAAAACGGGCATATCACATACTGATGAAAAAATCATTGCTTTGGCCAATGATACCTCTGTTAATATTTCTTCAGCAGATACGGTTGTTAGTTTATTTGAGTCACAGGTTTTAAGAAATCCATCATCTGTAGCATTAGAATTTGAAGGCTTGGAAATGAGTTATGAATCCCTGAATGAGCAGTCCAATCAGCTGGCTCACTATCTTAATACCCATTATCTGATTCAGGCTGAAGACCTAATCTGTCTGCAGCTTCCCCGCAGCGAGAAAATGATTATTTCCATTTTGGGTATTCTGAAATCAGGAGCCGCTTATGTTCCGGTAGATGTTGATTATCCTGAAGAAAGAATAGCCTATATCATCAAAGATAGTAAAGCTAAAGTAGTAATAGATGAAAAATTTTTATCAGAATTTACCCAATACAAAGAAGATTATTCAAAAGAAAATCCATCTGTACTTAGCACAGGAGATCATTCAGCTTATGTAATTTACACTTCGGGTACCACAGGGCATCCAAAAGGAGTTTGTGTAAGCCATTCCAATATCCTCAATTATGTTTTATGGAGTAATGATTTTTATTTCAAATCTGATGACAGAGGAAACTGGGGCTTATTCACTTCGATCTCGTTTGACCTGTCCGGTACTGCCATTTTCTGCTCTTTTACAAGAGGAGGCAAGCTGCTTCTTGGAAAGCCTGATGAAGACAGTTTACAAGGGCTTCTTGCGATGCTTGGGAATAAAGAAGTGGATATTCTTAAGCTTACCCCATCTCATATTTCCTTATTGAAGAATATGGAGATTAAATCCACTCAGATCCGTAAAATAATTTTAGGAGGTGAGAAGCTTCACAGCGACCATATTCAGACCATTCGTTCAATCCGTGAAGACATTGAAATTTATGACGAATATGGGCCTACAGAAACAACCATAGGGTGTATTGCAGTTCAGATAGGAGATTCAGCAGAAAGCATAGGAAAGCCTATTTCCAATACCCATGTCCATATCCTTGATGCAGGTGGTCAGCTAGTACCTGTTGGAGTTCCTGGGGAACTTTATATATCCGGATCAGGCGTTTCCAAAGGCTATTTAAACCGTCCAGATCTTACAGCAGAGAAATTTATAGCTAATCCGTATGGATCAGGAGAGACAATGTACCGCACAGGAGACCTTGGACGCTGGCTTTCAGAGGGGACGATAGAATATTTGGGCAGAGCCGATGAACAGGTAAAAATCAGAGGTTACCGTATTGAGTTGGGAGAGATTGACAGCCATGTTTATTCTTACAGCCCTGCCATAAAGACTGCGGTAACAGCAGTTAAAGAACATGAAGGAGATCAGAGCCTTGTAGTATATTATGTTCTGGATGGTGAGATGGATAAAAAAGCCTTGTCACATTATCTGGAAAAGAAACTTCCTTCCTACATGCTTCCCAACTTCTATGTTGAGCTTGAAAGCATTCCGCTGACCAGCAATGGAAAGACAGACCGTTACAAGCTTCGTGATGTAACATCTTTAGATCTGATCAAGCATGAGTATGTAGCCCCACGAAATGAAGTTGAGAAACAGCTGAAGGAGATATGGGAAGAGATGCTGGGACTTGATAAGATCAGTGTTACAGATAATTTCTTTGAATTGGGGGGGCACAGTTTAATTCTGATAAGAATTATAAATAAAATTAAAATCACCTTCAATAAGACTATTTCAATAAAGGATTTCATGGAAAATGCTGTGGTTCAGTTGCTAGCGAAATATTTGTCTGAACAGGAAAATTCTGAAAGTTTTGTATCAATTCCTAAAGCTCAAGAATCACAATATTATCCTGTAAGTCCCACACAATACAGACTTTGGGTGATACAGCAAAATGAAGAATCTTCAAAAGCATATAATGTTAGTCAGGCCTATAAATTAAAAGGAAAGCTGGAAGCATCAAAACTTGAAGAATCATTTAAATATTTAATTAACAGATATGAGATCTTAAGAACGATTTTTGTAAATGTAAATGATACCGTTTATCAGCAGATTTTACCTTTTGAAACGGTTAATTTTGCCACTGATATTGTTGATCTGTCATCTTCTTCAGATAAACAGAAAGAGCTTACAAAGTTTTTAAATGCAAAAGAAATTGAATTTAAGTTAAATCAGTTTCCGCTCTTTAAAATTCATCTGATTAGGATGGATCATAATGAACATGTTTTATGGTTTAATATCCACCATATCATTTGTGATGGCTGGTCCAATAATTTATTTGCATCAGAAATCGTAAAAGTGTACAATTCTTTATTTAATGATGAACAAATCAATATGAGCCCCCTAAATATCCAGTATAAAGATTATGCTGACTGGGTAAATAAAAAGAATATTGCAGGCTTCAAAGAATATTGGCAAAAATCCCTTTCCGGGAATATTCAAAGAATTGAAATGCCATTTTCAAAAAGAAGAAATAAACAGCAGACATATAATGGAGATACCGCCCAGTTCTTAATTGGTGAGGAGGATATGACCAATATTAGAGACCTGCTGAATAAAAATAATATTTCACTGTTTACCTATTTGGTGAGTTGTGTTAAAACATTGCTTTATAAATACACGAAGCAGGATGATATTATTGTCGGAACCAGCTTTTCAGGAAGAAACCATCCAGATCTTGAAAGCCAGTTAGGATTATTTTTGAATACCATTCCTCTAAGATCAGTAGTTTCCAAAGAAGATACCTTTGATTCTTTTATAAAAAAAGAAAAAGAGATGATTACCGAAGCATTTGATAATGGTGACTATCCGTTTGAACAGATGTTATCAGATATCAATTATCAGAGAGATATCAGCAGATCGGCATTGTTTGATGTAGCAGTGGTTCTTAATAATTATAATAACCTTTCTCTTTCTGAAGACCCAAAAACGATTGACGGTCTAATGATTGAAAGTTATCAGATTGATTATGGAATTGCCAAAACAGATATTGAATTCAGTTTTTCAGAGTCCGGTACCGGGATATCAGCAGTAATATTGTATAATGTTGATTTATATGATAAGGAAACTATTGAGAAAACAATGAGCCATCTGAAGAATATCATGCAAAATAGTATTAAATACCCTGATATTCCACTCCAAGAATTAGAATATTTAAACCCTGAAGAAAAAAATCAGCTCATAACAGATTTTAATAACACTTTTGTCCCAGTTCCCTCAGCAGATACGGTTGTTAGTTTATTTGAGTCACAGGTTTTAAGAAATCCATCATCTGTAGCATTAGAATTTGAAGGCTTGGAAATGAGTTATGAATCCCTGAATGAGCAGTCCAATCAGCTGGCTCACTATCTTAATACCCATTATCTGATTCAGGCTGAAGACCTAATCTGTCTGCAGCTTCCCCGCAGCGAGAAAATGATTATTTCCATTTTGGGTATTCTGAAATCAGGAGCCGCTTATGTTCCGGTAGATGTTGATTATCCTGAAGAAAGAATAGCCTATATCATCAAAGATAGTAAAGCTAAAGTAGTAATAGATGAAAAATTTTTATCAGAATTTACCCAATACAAAGAAGATTATTCAAAAGAAAATCCATCTGTACTTAGCACAGGAGATCATTCAGCTTATGTAATTTACACTTCGGGTACCACAGGGCATCCAAAAGGAGTTTGTGTAAGCCATTCCAATATCCTCAATTATGTTTTATGGAGTAATGATTTTTATTTCAAATCTGATGACAGAGGAAACTGGGGCTTATTCACTTCGATCTCGTTTGACCTGTCCGGTACTGCCATTTTCTGCTCTTTTACAAGAGGAGGCAAGCTGCTTCTTGGAAAGCCTGATGAAGACAGTTTACAAGGGCTTCTTGCGATGCTTGGGAATAAAGAAGTGGATATTCTTAAGCTTACCCCATCTCATATTTCCTTATTGAAGAATATGGAGATTAAATCCACTCAGATCCGTAAAATAATTTTAGGAGGTGAGAAGCTTCACAGCGACCATATTCAGACCATTCGTTCAATCCGTGAAGACATTGAAATTTATGACGAATATGGGCCTACAGAAACAACCATAGGGTGTATTGCAGTTCAGATAGGAGATTCAGCAGAAAGCATAGGAAAGCCTATTTCCAATACCCATGTCCATATCCTTGATGCAGGTGGTCAGCTAGTACCTGTTGGAGTTCCTGGGGAACTTTATATATCCGGATCAGGCGTTTCCAAAGGCTATTTAAACCGTCCAGATCTTACAGCAGAGAAATTTATAGCTAATCCGTATGGATCAGGAGAGACAATGTACCGCACAGGAGACCTTGGACGCTGGCTTTCAGAGGGGACGATAGAATATTTGGGCAGAGCCGATGAACAGGTAAAAATCAGAGGTTACCGTATTGAGTTGGGAGAGATTGACAGCCATGTTTATTCTTACAGCCCTGCCATAAAGACTGCGGTAACAGCAGTTAAAGAACATGAAGGAGATCAGAGCCTTGTAGTATATTATGTTCTGGATGGTGAGATGGATAAAAAAGCCTTGTCACATTATCTGGAAAAGAAACTTCCTTCCTACATGCTTCCCAACTTCTATGTTGAGCTTGAAAGCATTCCGCTGACCAGCAATGGAAAGACAGACCGTTACAAGCTTCGTGATGTAACATCTTTAGATCTGATCAAGCATGAGTATGTAGCCCCACGAAATGAAGTTGAGAAACAGCTGAAGGAGATATGGGAAGAGATGCTGGGACTTGATAAGATCAGTGTTACAGATAATTTCTTTGAAATAGGGGGGAACAGTATGAATGCCATCCGGATCATCGGTGAAATACAGAAAAGATTAAATAAACTAATGAAAATCAATGTTTTTCTTGGGAAACCGACCATAAGTGAGCTGGCTTTAATAATCTGCGAAATGGAAGATAAAGAAAAGGAAGTTTTCAGAACAATTATTTAAAATATAAAAATAGAATAAACATACAATATATATGGAAGAACTTGATAATAAGCATTATTTGAAACTTAATGTAATCATTGAACCTTTGGTTGATTTGTGGTATGCCTGGTCACATCTTATATCTCCGGCTACTGCGGCAATGAATATTAAAAAACGTCATCTCAGAATTATGAACTCTTATATTAAAAATTCCAAAACCCACAGTATGGCCGTTAAAAACCCTAAAATGCTGGGAGGACCATTTATGGATTACCAGAAAGAAAGAGTAGAAGAAATTTCCAGACTATATGATGATACCCTTCAGAAAAGAAAACATTTATTGGAGTTAGATGAAGCATTGAGAGAGCTGAACCAGGTTTTGCAGGATGAGATTAAAGGATTTTCCCTGAACAAGATGTATGATAAAGTTCCCGAAATTCTGAAAGGATATGTGGAGCTTTATTATGACCTGAACAATAACGTTAATTACAGACTCCTAGAGCCATTATTATATCACAGCAAGTACTATGATGAGTCTTGCCAGTCTATCGCATTACAGCTTATTGATGCAGATGATTCAAGATCATTTGTATTAAGTACTCCCAGATTACCCGAAGATCATGTTATTCACCTGGAAATTCCTTTTAAATCTGAAGTGATTGATGAATTGTTTAAAATGAAAAAAGTTCCCGGTAACTATGAAAGAATTAAAAATCTCTTAAACATACCAGCTGAAAAAGAACAGTACTTCAAACAATTTTTCACTACAGAAAAACCATCTGAGTTTAAGGCATATGATGGACCCGGTGTTAGAACTAGATACTTTGGACATGCCTGTGTTCTGGTTGAAACCAAAAAGATGTCAATATTGGTAGACCCGGTGGTTAGCTATGACGGATATGAAACAGATGTAAATCGATATACCATCAATGATCTTCCTGAAGAGATTGATTACGTTTTAATTACCCATAACCATCAGGATCATATTCTTTTGGAAACCCTGCTTCAGCTTCGTCACCGTATAAAAACAATTATTGTTCCCAGCAGCAGCAAAGGTAATCTGCAGGATCCGGATCTTAAGCTAATGTTTAAAAAAATAGGTTTTAACCAGGTTATTGAGCTTCATGAGCTTGAAAGCATTGAAATGGAGAATTGTACAATCACAGGGCTTCCTTTCCTGGGAGAGCATGCTGATCTGGATGTGAGAAGTAAACTGTGCTATCATTTTTGTTTGCATAACGGGATCAGGCTTTTATTTGTCGCAGACTCGTGTAACATAGAACCAAAAATCTATGAAAAGGTAAAAGAAATAATAGGGGAAGTGGATGTATTATTCTTGGGAATGGAATGTGAAGGGGCTCCTCTATCCTGGTTATATGGGCCGCTGATGCATGAAAAACTGGATAGGGATAAAGATCTTTCTCGTCGTCTGGCGGGCTCAGATTATGATCAGGGAATAGCCTTTATTGATATTTTTAATCCTAAGGATGTGTTTGTGTATGCTATGGGCATGGAGCCTTGGCTGGTTTTCATAAGCTCAATTAAATATACAGACGAATCCAAAGCAATTGTAGAGTCTAATAAGTTGCTGGATGAATGCATATCGAGGGGGATTGTTGCAGAAAGACTTTTCGGAGAGAAAACAATAGAATATTTGTAGAACCATTAATTAGTGCTGTTTTATTCAGAATACTATTTCGCCTTATACACTAATATAATTATCTTGTTCTTGCTGCTGAAGTATGAAGTCTGATAATTATTAACATAACAAAAATTTATATGAAGAGTTTCATTGAAAAATTAAAAGAAAATAATATTGAAGTTCTATTAAAAAGTAATAACCTGGAAATAGTTTCGTACAGAGAAAGTGTTTCAGAAGAGCTTTTGGAGGAAATCAGAATAAATAAAGATTCTATAGTTCAGTTTTTAAAAAATAACTCTTCAGATCGTATTGTTGAAGATATCCATTATAAGGCATCCTATTCACAAATAGAAATATGGGCTGCATGTCAGGATTCCAGATCTTCTGCAGCTTATCACCTGCCCACATTTATTCAGATCGAAACCCCTTCTGATATTGAAATTCTGAGAAAGGCCCTAAAATTTGTTGCTGATAAGTATGAGATATTGAGAACGAATTTTACATTGAGTGCTGCCGGTGATTTAATTCAGGTGATTCATCGTGAAAACAAGATAGATGTGGTTAAAATAGACTACACGCATAAAAGCCAGGAAGAGGGCATAGCGTTCGTTAATCAAGATAATCTTATCCCTTTTGATCTGGCAAAAGATCCGCTTTTGAGGTGTTACTTAATAGATCTGCCGGGTAATCAAAGCTTGTTTTATTACAATATACACCACATTATTTCAGATGAATGGTCCGGAAAAATATTTGAAAATGAAATATTTGTAGTTTATGATGCTTTCTTAAATAAGAGAGAGAATGAGCTGGACAATACAAATTACAGATACAGGGATTATATAGACTGGCATCAGGCGCAATTGAATGAAACTCATAATCATAAAGAGTACTGGAAAGATATTTTATCACCACTGCCTGATATACTCCAGCTGCCGACGAGTAAACCTTATCCTTCCTTCAGAACTTATAACAGTATTTCTGCCCGGATGTTTTTATCTGAGCAGGAAACCAATCTGCTTAATAAGCTGTCTCAAAAACTGCAGGGAAGTTCATTTGCAGGAATTCTTACAGTTTTAAAAATACTGATTTATAAGTATACCAATAGTGAGGATATCATTATCGGATCTTTTATGGCCGTCAGAGAAAGAGCAGAATTTGACAGACAAATCGGCTATTTTCTTAAAACGCTGATTCTGAGAAATACCGTATCTGAAACGGATAGTTTTAACAGCCTGTTTGACAGGATTCAGAAAAATTTGATTCCGGCATATGAGCATTCCATATATCCGTTAAGTGAAATTTTAAAAGATATTAATTTTAAGAGAGACCAAAGCAGGAGTTCGGTTTTTAATATTGCAATAACTTTTCATGAAGAAAGAAAAGACCCCAATTTTACGCAGGAAATTTACACCAACATTATTGAAGAAGTGGAAAGTACCTGTAAGTATGATATAGAACTCCATTTTGGTGTGGTTAATAATCAGTTATACATACGTGCAAACTATAATACAGAAATATATGAGCCTCATATTATTAACAGTTTTATCAGACACTACAGAGAGCTTATATTAAAATTTAGTCAGGCTCCGCATCTTTCGATCAGTGAAATAGATTATCTGATTGACGGAGAAAAAGAAAAGCTTTTGAAATCTTTTAATAATACGGAAATCTATTATCCAGAGGAAAAAACGCTTGCGGGCTTATTTGAAGAACAGGCAGAAAAGAATCCGGATAACACAGCAGTAGTATATGAAGGTACAGCACTGAATTATGCAGAGTTGAATGCTGTATCTAATAAGCTTGCATACTATCTTAAAGATAAGTATGCTGTTCAGGAAGATGATTTGATTTGTATAAAGCTTCCCCGAAGTGAAAGAATGATTATTTCTATTTTGGGTATTTTAAAATCAGGAGGAGCCTATGTCCCGATTGATGTGGATTATCCGCAGGAACGGATTGATTTTATCCGGGAGGATACGAAAGCCAAAGTTATTATAGATGAGATTTTTTTCTCAGACTTTGAAAAGGTAAAAGAAAATTATTCAAACGCTAATCCTGATTGTGGTACAAAATCAGAAAATTTGGCTTATATCATTTATACCTCAGGAACAACAGGAAATCCTAAAGGAGTAATGATTGAAAATAAAAGTGTAATCAATCTGATACAGGCTCAGTCTCATCAGTTTCAGATTGATGATAAAGAAAGAATTCTTCAGTTTTCCAATTACGCATTTGATGCATCCGTAGAACAGATATTCCTTGCTCTTCTAAATGGGGCAGCATTATACCTTATTCCAAAAGCCCAACTGATGGATTATAATTCTCTGGCTGGATTTTTAAAAGAAAATAAAATTACACATTTTCACGCAGTTCCCTCTGTAGTAAGAGAAATAAAGCCTGATAACGGATTCTCTTTAAAAAGAGTAATCGCAGGAGGAGATGTCTGCAGTAGAGAATTGGCAGAATCCTGGAGCTCCATGTGCAGTTTTTATAATGAATATGGTCCTACGGAAACAACCGTGACTTCCATTGAACTGTTATTTGATAAAGAATCTCGTTTTTCCATAGGTAAACCGATTTCCAATACTCAGATTTATATTTTAGATCATCATCATCAATTAGTCCCGGTAGGGGTGGTTGGTGAATTATATATTGCAGGGGCAGGTTTAGCCCGTGGTTACTTAAACCGGGAAGACTTAACCCAAGAAAAATTTATTG
>OGQD01001482.1_pt1 | contig 14962 bp, 9 predicted proteins | sample 1553091 | NCBI WGS metagenome assembly OGQD01 (sample SAMEA2580290, study PRJEB22360) | human gut metagenome | biome: human gut; feature: human-associated habitat; material: faeces | place: Denmark | collected 2008/2010
TTGAAGGCACGCTCCAAGGACTGTTTATAACCAAAGCTGATCTGGACCGCGAAGCCAAACGCTATATGCGTCGTATCAGTGACGCTCCCGGTCAGGAACGCCCAGAATTGTTCTGCTGTCTCCATGGGATGGCGGGGGCGGGGAGGCGCCCCCCCGCCACTGGGCGACCTGGCAGGACCCGTTCAAGAAGCCGGCCTATCTGTTCGCCCTGGTCGCCGGTGACCTCTGGTGCGTGGAAGACCAGTTCACCACCATGAGCGAGCGCGAAGTCACCCTGCGCATCTATGTCGAGCCGGAGAACATCGACAAGTGCCAGCACGCCATGGACAGCCTGAAGAACTCCATGCGTTGGGACGAGAAGGTCTACGGCCGCGAGTACGACCTGGACATCTTCATGATCGTCGCGGTCAACGACTTCAACATGGGCGCGATGGAGAACAAGGGCCTCAACATCTTCAACTCCAGCTGCGTGCTGGCCAAGGCCGAGACCGCCACCGACGCTGCGCACCAGCGCGTCGAAGGCGTGGTTGCCCACGAGTACTTCCACAACTGGTCGGGCAACCGCGTGACCTGCCGCGACTGGTTCCAGCTGTCGCTCAAGGAAGGCTTCACCGTGTTCCGCGACAGCGAGTTCTCCGCTGACATGAACTCGCGCACCGTCAAGCGCGTCGAGGACGTGGCCTTCCTGCGTACCAACCAGTTCGCCGAGGACGCCGGCCCGATGGCGCACCCGGTGCGCCCGGATTCCTTCATCGAGATTTCCAACTTCTACACCCTGACCGTCTACGAGAAGGGTTCGGAAGTGGTGCGCATGATCCACACCCTGCTGGGCGCCGATGGCTTCCGCAAGGGCACCGACCTGTACTTCGAGCGCCACGACGGCCAGGCCGTGACCTGCGACGATTTCGTCAAGGCGATGGAAGACGCCAACGGCGTCGACCTGACCCAGTTCAAGCGCTGGTACAGCCAGTCCGGTACTCCGCGCCTGGCGGTGGAGGAGAGCTATGATGCCGCCGCGCAGAGCTACACCCTGACCTTCCGCCAGAGCTGCCCGGCGACGCCGGGGCAGAGCGAGAAGCTGCCCTTCGTCATCCCGGTGCAGATGGGCCTGATCGACAAGCTGGGCAACGCCCTGTCGCTGCGCCTCAAGGGCGAAGAGCACGCCCATGGCAGCGACCGTGTGCTGCAGGTGACCGAGGCGGAGCAGTCCTTCACCTTCGTCGGCCTCGCCGAGAAGCCGCTGCCGTCGCTGCTGCGTGGTTTCTCCGCGCCGGTGAAGCTGAGCTTCCCCTACGACCGCGACCAGCTGATGTTCCTCATGCAGTTTGATGAGGACGGCTTCAATCGCTGGGAAGCCGGCCAGCAGTTGTCCGTGCAGGTCCTGCAGGAATTGATCGGCCAGCACCAGCGTGGCGAGAAGCTGGTGCTCGACCAGCGTCTGATCACCGCCTTTCGCACCTTGCTGCTGGACACCGGCCTGGACCAGGCCATGGTCGCCGAGATGCTCTCGCTGCCCAGCGAGGCCTACCTCACCGAGATCAGCGAAGTGGCTGATGTCGAGGCGATCCATGCGGCCCGTGAGTTCGCCCGCCAGCAGATCGGCGCGGCGCTGCACGAACAGCTGTGGGAGCGTTACCAGGCCAACCGCACGCAATCCCGCGAGACCGCCTACGTGGCCGAGGCCTCGCACATTGCCCGCCGCAGCCTGCAGAACATCGCGCTGTCCTACCTCATTCAGAGCGCCAAGCCCGAAGTGCTCGCCGCCTGCCAGGAGCAGTACAAGGATTGCGACAACATGACCGAGCGCCTGACCGCGCTCGCGGTGCTGGTCAACTCTTCCTTCGACAAGGAGAAGGCCGAGGCGCTGGCGATGTTCGCCGACTACTTCAAGGATGACCCGCTGGTGATGGATCAGTGGTTCAGCGTCCAGGCCGGCTCCACCCTGCCGGGCGGGCTGGAGCGCGTACAGGCGCTGATGAGCCATCCGGCGTTCACCCTGAAGAACCCGAACAAGATCCGCGCGCTGATCGGCGCCTTCGCCAACCAGAACGCGATCAACTTCCACCGCGCGGATGGCGCCGGCTACCGCTTCCTCGCGGACCAGATCATCACCCTCAACGCACTCAACCCGCAGATCGCCTCGCGCCTGCTCACGCCGCTGACCCGCTGGCGCAAGTACGCGCCCGCGCGCCAGGCGCTGATGAAGGCCGAGCTGGAGCGCATCCTGGCGTCGGGCGAGCTGTCCAGCGATGTATACGAAGTGGTGAGCAAGAGCCTCGCTTAGCACACCCGCCGCGTCCCGTCCCGGGGGCGCAAGCAACTTTCAAAAAGGTGTTACCAGCTCTTGTTGGTAACACCTTTTTGTTACCTATCGAAATTAATCGATGTCTCGCTTATCGCTGCTCGCTATTGAGCGAAAAAGCCCGATGTGTCTGCGTCGCGCCTCCAGGGGCCGATTGCGCCATTTGCAGTGGTGAATGGCGCAATCGGCCACTTGATTTGATCAGTGAACGACCAGTCACAAAAAGTAGCGCACATATTCTTTATTTTTTGTAAGCAGAATCAGACGCATCTGAATTATGGCATCGGGGTTGCACCGGCGGACGCTGCTTAGCCTTTACCCGTCCATTGGGACGGGAGGCGTGTCGAGCACCTTGGGGGAGTTTCCTTCAGATCGACGACAACAAGGCCGTGGAGTAACGGCTGACAAGGCGTACCGCGCACTGGCGGCGCCGCTAAAGAATGATCAGTCCATGGAGTGAGTCCTAATGGAAATCCCAGTTCGCAAGCCTGTCTTGCGTTATGCGCCTGCTCGTGCCGGTTTCGCCCTGGCCGGCATCCTGCCCCTGCTGATGTCTGCCCAGGCGACGGCGGTCGAGTTCAGCTTCCTCGATAACGAAGTCACCGGCTCGCTGGACAGCACCGTGTCCTACGGCGCCCTGTGGCGCGTGCAAGGCCAGGACAAGACCAACAACGATATCAACGGCAACGACGGCAACCGCAACTTCGACACTGGCCTGGTTTCCGAGGTGTACAAGATCACTTCCGACCTGGAAGCGACCTACAAGAACTACGGCCTGTTCGTGCGTGGCTCGGCTTTCTATGACACCCAGATCATGGACAAGCGCAACGACTACTACGACAACAACCACCCGGCGCAGCCGAGCCAGACCTATCCGAACAGCGACCGCTTCACCAGCGAGACCCGCGACGCCGCCGGCAACCGCGCCGAGATCCTCGATGCCTATGTCTATGGCAACTGGGACGTGGCCGATCACCCGCTGACCGCGCGCCTGGGGCGTCAGGTATTCAACTGGGGCGAAGGCATCTTCTACCGCGGTGGCGTGAACACCACCAACCCCGTGGACGCCGCCAAGTTCCGCCTGCCGGGCTCGGAGCTGAAGGAAGTGCTGATGCCGGTGGAGGCCGCGAGCTTCAACATCGGCCTGACCGACAACCTGTCGATGGACGCTTTCTACCAGTGGAACTGGAAAGAGACCCGCATCGACCCGGTCGGCACCTTCTTCTCCGAGACCGACCTGTTCGCCGATGGCGGCAACACTGCCTACACCACCGTGGGCGCGCTCTCCAATCCGCTGTTCCAGAGCCTCTACCCGCAGCTGTCCGCAGCCCATGTGGGCGGCCTGCAGGGTACTCAGTACCTGGACTCCAACGGTGTGTTCAAGGTCGCCAATGTCGGCAAGGACATCAACGCCAAGAACGATGGTCAGTTCGGTGTGGCTTTCCACTACGTGGCTGAAGAACTGAACTCCACCGAGTTCGGCTTCTACTTCGTCAACTATCACTCCAAAGAGCCGACCATCTACGCCGACCTGAACAGCGACTACGCTGGCGTGGATCTCGACCAGCTCGCCGGCGTTGGCGGTTTCACCTCCTACGACCAGTTGGTAAGCGCCGCAGGCAGCGGCAATGCCATGGCCGGCCAGGTGCTGAGCCTGGTGAATGGCGCGACCTCCGTGGACGTCGCCAACCAGGTCAACGCCCGTCGTGAATATGTGGAAAACATCCGCATGTACGGCTTCAGCTTCAACACCACCGTGGGCGACGCCTCGGTGTTCGGTGAGCTGGCCTACCGCCCGAACCTGCCGATCGGCATCGCCACCACCAACGACCTGCTCGGCGACCTGCTGGTTCAGGCCCCGGCGCTGGCCAGCGGCAAGACCGTGAACATCGGTGGCGGTGACGTCTCGATTCGCGACCAGATCCACAACTACGAGCGCGTCGAAGCCTTCAACACCTCGCTGGGCACCATCTACAACTTCGGCCCGTCGTTGTCCTTCGACTCGCTGATGGGCGTGGCGGAACTGGCCTCCGAACACCTGCGCGGCAGTGACCTGCAGTACACCGCGTACGACGGCAGCACCCGCTACTACTCCGGCCGTGGCAACGGCGCCTACATCTCCGGCTATGACCGCGACGATCAGGTGAACAAGAACGCCTACGGCTACACCCTGCTGCTGTCGGGTACCTGGAACGACGTCTTCGCCGGCGTGAACATCTCGCCCTACGCCGTCTACAAGGACGACTTCGAAGGCAACTCCTACCAGACCGGCAACTTCATCGAAGGCCGCAAGGCCTACACCCTGGGCGTCAAGGCTACCTACCTGAACGCCCTGGAAGCCGAACTGCAGTACACCGAGTTCTACGGCGCCGGGCAGAACAACGCCAGCCGCGACCGCGACAACGTCGGCTTCAACGTCAAGTACTCCTTCTAACGACAAGCTCGCGTCGGCCCACACGGGCCGGCGCGTGAACTTCACGGAGAATCACCATGCGCAACATGCGTACCCTGGTCGGCGCCGCAGTGGCCCTGGCCCTGTCCGCCGGCAGCGCCCTGGCGGCGGTTTCCCCGCAGGACGCGGCCAAGCTGCAGTCGAGCCTGACCCCGCTGGGCGCGGAAAAGGCCGGCAACGCCGCCGGCACCATCCCGGCCTGGACCGGTGGCATCACCCAGGCACCGGCCGGCTACAAGCCGGGCCAGCACCACATCGACCCGTTCGCCGCCGACAAGCCGCTGTATACCATCACCAAGGCGAACCTGGACCAGTACAAGGCCAACCTGACTCCCGGCACCCTGGCGCTGTTCGCCACCTACCCGGACACCTTCCAGATGCCGGTGTACCCGAGCCGCCGCAGCGGTTCGGCGCCGCAGTGGGTGTACGACAACACCCTGAAGAATGCCACCAGCGCCAAGCTGGCCGAAGGCGGCAACGGCTTCGTCGATGCTTTCGGCGGCATCCCGTTCCCGATCCCGCAGAACGGCGTGGAAGCGGTGTGGAACCACATCGCCCGCTACCGCGGCACCTACGTCGTGCGTCGCGCCTCCGAAGTGGCCGTGCAGCGCAACGGCGACTACTCGCTGGTGACCTCGCAGCAGGAAGCGCTGTTCAAGTACTACATCCAGGGCAAGAGCTTCGCCGACCTGAACAACCTGCTGTTCTACTACCTGTCGTTCACCAAGAGCCCGGCTCGCCTGGCCGGTGGTGCCGCACTGGTCCACGAGACCCTCGACCAGGTGAAGGAACCGCGCCAGGCCTGGGGCTACAACGCCGGCCAGCGCCGCGTGCGCCGTGCACCGAACCTGGCCTACGACACCCCGATCGCCGCCGCCGACGGCCTGCGTACCGCCGACGACACCGACATGTTCAACGGCTCGCCGGACCGCTACGACTGGAAGCTGATCGGCAAGAAGGAAATGTACATCCCGTACAACAACTACAAGGTTTCCAGCCCTGAGGTTAAGTACAAGGATCTGCTGACCCCCAACCACCTGAACCCGAAATACACCCGCTACGAACTGCACCGCGTGTGGATCGTGGAAGGCACCCTGAAGCCGGGCGCACGCCACATCTATTCCAAGCGCGTACTGTTCCTCGACGAGGACAGCTGGGGCGCCGCCGAAGTCGACCAGTACGACGGTCGCGGCGAACTGTGGCGCGTATCGCTGGCGTACCTGAAGAACTACTACGAGCTGCCCACCACCTGGACCGCTCTGGATACCTTCCACGACCTGCAGGCCCGTCGCTACCACGTACAGAACCTGGACAACGAAGAGCCGACCACCATCGACTTCAGCCAGGCCGTACCGGACGACTCCTACTTCAGCCCGTCCGCACTGCGACGCCGCGGCACCCGCTAAGTTCGCTCCGTGCGTGAAAGAGCCCGCCCCATGGCGGGCTTTTTTATACCTGCGCGAAAGCGTGAGGGCGTGAAAGTGTTACCGCTCCACCCGCGGGAAGCCGCCACCCGCGCGCCTTTCGGGAGAGATGGCAAAATGCACTCATCCTTTCGAGTGAGGCGCCCGGGGCTTAACAAAAGATAACGTGCCGTTAATTGTCAGCCCCGGAAAAGGCTGGCTATATAGCTCCAAACTACATACCGCCTGCATAAGAAAAAGAGGTAAAGGCATATGCGTGAGCCCCTGTGGCGCACTTCGAGCGAGCAGCCCGTATCGGGAGTGCGAAGCTCCTTCCCGATGTCGCGCAAGTCGATTTCCCTGCTCGGCGCGTTTTCCTTCCTGATGATGTCCCTGGCTCCGCTGCATGCCGTCGCCGCAACGGACGCCGCCAGCGATGCCAACTCGATCATCTCCGCCAAGGCCTCCAGCAGCCTGCTGCTGAGCATCGCCCATGCCGGCAAGCGGCTGGTCGCGGTGGGAGACCACGGGCACATCCTCTATTCCGACGACGCAGGCAAGAGCTGGACCCAGGCCACCGTGCCGACCCGCCAGCTGCTGACCTCGGTGTTCTTCGTCAACGACAAGAAGGGCTGGGCCGTCGGTCACGACGCCCAGGTCCTGGCCACCACCGATGGCGGCACCACCTGGGTGCGCCAGTTCGAGGACCTCAAGCGCGAAGCGCCGCTGCTGGACATCTGGTTCCAGGACGAGAACCACGGTGTGGCCGTGGGCGCCTATGGCGCGCTGCTGGAAACCACCGATGGCGGCAAGAGCTGGGAAGACGTCAGCGATCGCCTGGACAACGAAGACCAGTACCACCTCAACGCCATCACGGCGGTGAAGGATTCCGGCCTGTTCGTGGTCGGCGAGGCGGGCAGCATGTTCCGCTCCAAGGACTGGGGCCAGACCTGGGAAAAACTCCAGGGCCCCTACGAGGGCTCGCTGTTCGGCGCCACCGGCACCACCCACGCCGGCACCGTCCTGGCCTACGGCCTGCGCGGCCACCTGTTCCGCTCGACCGATTTCGGCAGCACCTGGCAGCAGGTCAGCCTGCCCACCGCCAATGGCGGAGCGCTGGAGTTCGGCCTCTCCGAAGGCAGTCTGCTGGATGACGGCACCATCGTCGTCGTCGGCCACGGCGGCAGCGTACTGGAAAGCAAGGACGACGGCGTCAGCTTCAGCGTCGTCAACCGTCCGGACCGCCTCTCCCTCGCGGGCGTGAGCGCGGCCGGCGATGGCAACCTGGTGCTGGTCGGCCAGGGCGGTATCCACCTGGCTTCGGCGACCGGTGCCGAGCTGGCAGAACAACAATAAGCCAGGGAGCCGCAATGAACGCTCTGAACAAGCACGAACAGGACAAGGCGACTTTCCTGGAACGCATCATCTTCACCCACCGGCCGTTCGTGATCATCGCGTGCCTGCTGGTGACCGTCTTCCTCGCCTGGTCGGCCACGCAAGTGCGCCCGTCCACCAGCTTCGAGAAGATGATCCCGCTGCAGCACCCGTTCATCCAGAACATGCTGGAGCACCGCAACGACCTGGCCAACCTCGGCAACACCGTGCGCATCTCGGTGGAAGCGGTGAACGGCGACATCTTCACCAAGGAATACATGGAGACGCTGCGGCAGATCCATGACGAGGTCTTCTACATCCCCGGCGTCGACCGCTCCGGCATGAAGTCGCTGTGGAGCCCGAGCGTACGCTGGACCGAAGTGACCGAGGAGGGCTTCGCCGGTGGCGAGGTGATCCCGCAGACCTACGACGGTTCCGCCAAGGCCCTGGACCTGCTGCGCAACAACGTGCTCAAGTCCGGCCAGATCGGCCGCCTGGTGGCCAACAACTTCAAGTCGAGCATCGTCGACGTGCCGCTGCTGGAGGTCTACCCGGACCCGAAGGACCAGGGCAAGCTGATGAAGCTGGACTACCGCCAGTTCTCCCATGAGCTGGAAGAGAAGATCCGCGACAAGTACCAGCTGCAGAACCCCAACGTGAAGATCCACATCACCGGCTTCGCCAAGAAGGTCGGTGACCTGATCGACGGCCTGCTGATGGTGGTCGGCTTCTTCGGCATCTGCTTCGTCATCACCCTGGTGCTGCTGCTGTGGTTCACCAAGTGCGTGCGCTCCACCATTGCCGTGCTGTCCACCACCCTGGTGGCGGTGATCTGGCAACTGGGCCTGCTGCACATCATCGGCTTCGGGCTGGACCCGTATTCGATGCTGGTGCCGTTCCTGATCTTCGCCATCGGTATTTCCCACGGCGTGCAGAAGATCAACGGTATCGCCCTGCAGTCCAGTGACGCGGAAACCCCGCTGCTGGCCGCCCGCCGTACCTTCCGCCAGCTGTTCCTGCCGGGCATGATCGCCATTCTCGCGGACGCCGTCGGCTTCATCACCCTGCTGGTGATCGACATCGGCGTGATCCGCGAACTGGCCATCGGCGCGTCCATCGGCGTGGCGGTGATCGTGTTCACCAACCTGATCCTGCTGCCGGTCGCCATCTCCTACATCGGCATCAGCAAGAAGGCGGTGCAGCGCAGCAAGGAAGACGCCGTGCGCGACCATCCCTTCTGGCGCGCGCTGTCCAACTTCGCCAGCCCGTCCGTGGCGCCGATCTCCGTAGTCATCGCGTTGGCGATGTTCGCCGGCGGCATGTGGCAGGGTCATCACCTGAAGATCGGCGACCTCGACCAGGGCGCGCCGGAACTGCGTCCGGACTCGCGCTACAACCTGGACAACGACTTCATCATCCGCAACTACTCGACCAGCTCCGACGTGCTGGTGGTGATGGTGGCGTCCGAGGCCGAAGGCTGCTCCACCCACAAGACCCTGTCCGCCATCGACGAGCTGGCCTGGCGCCTGGAGAATACCCAGGGCGTGCAGTCGGCCATCTCCCTGGTCACCGTCTCCAAGCAGATGATCAAGGGCATGAACGAAGGCAACCTGAAGTGGGAGTCGCTGTCGCGCAACCAGGACGTGCTGAACAACTCCATCAGCCGCGCCGAAGGTCTGTTCAACAGCAACTGCTCGCTGGCGCCCCTGCTGGTGTTCCTCAACGACCACAAGGCCGAGACCCTCGACCGCGCCGTGGCTGTCGTGCACGACTTCGCCAAGGCCAACGAGAAGGACGACCTGAAGTTCAAGCTCGCCGCCGGTAACGCCGGTATCGAGGCCGCCACCAACGACGTGATCAAGCACTCGGAACTGACCATCCTGATCCTGGTGTACATCTGCGTGGCAGTGATGTGCCTGATCACCTTCCGCTCCTTCGCCGCGACCCTGTGCATCGTGCTGCCGCTGATCCTCACCTCGGTGCTGGGCAACGCGCTGATGGCCACCCTGGGCATCGGCGTGAAGGTGGCGACCCTGCCGGTGATCGCGCTGGGCGTGGGTATCGGCGTGGACTACGGCATCTACATCTACACCCGCCTGGAGTCCTTCCTGCGCCAGGGCCTGTCCCTGCAGGAGGCCTACTACGAGACGCTGAAGTCCACGGGTAAAGCCGTGCTGTTCACCGGCCTGTGCCTGGCCATCGGCGTGGCTACCTGGATCTTCTCGGCGATCAAGTTCCAGGCCGACATGGGTCTGATGCTGACCTTCATGCTCCTCTGGAACATGTTCGGCGCCCTCTGGCTGCTGCCGGCTCTGGCGCGCTTCCTGATCAACCCGGAGAAGGTGCGTCAGAAGAAGGCTTCGATCCTGGTTCACTGATCGACGCTCGAGCAATAAAAAACGCGGCCCTCGGGCCGCGTTTTTTTATGCTCCTACGCGCAGGGCGGATCACGGCAGGATGGCGAAGACCCGCGCCGGGAAGCCCGTGCCCTGGGCAATCTTCGGGAAGCTCACGACCGCCAGCGCGCCGGCCTCGGGCACCTTGTCGAGGTTGGCGAGCAATTCGATCTGGTAGTGGTTGGTGCCCAGGATGTACGACTCCAGCGAATAGTCGTCCTTGCTGGTAGCGATGCCGGGATCGGTATCCGTGGTCTCGTGGCCGGAGGCAGTGATCTTGCGCGTCTCGTAGAGATACACCAGCGCCTCCTTGCTCCAGCCCGGATAGTGCGCCACACCCTTGGCGTCCTGGTTCTGCATCTTCGCCTGGTCCGGCCAGCGCTGGGACCAGTCGGTGCGCAGCGCCGCGAAGGAGCCTTCTGGTACCGGGCCATGCTTGGCTTCCCAGGCCTTCACATCGGCCAGGGTCAGCACGTAGTCGGGGTTCTTCGCCACCTGCTCATGGATATCGAACACCACCAGCGGCAGGAACTGCTCCTTCACGTCGAGTTGATCGACGCTGCGCAGGCCCTTGTGGAAGTGCACCGGCGGGTCGACGTGGGTGCCCCACTGTCCGACGTGGCTGTACAGCTCCACCTGGAAACCGTCCTTGTCCACGGTGTAGAGCGTCTTGCGGCCCATGGGCTCGAAGCCTTTCCAGTGCGGTGTATTGCTGTCGAACGCGTGGGTCAGGTCGACCCAGTCGTGCTGCCTGAGGCTGGCGTAGGTATCCCACAGACCCGGCTGGGCGGCGTGGGCCGACAGGGCGAGAAATGGCAGCAGGGTGGCGGCGAATAGCAGGGTGGGGCGGCGTTGCATGGGTCTGATTCCTTGACGGGGATAGGAGAACGCGCCTTATCTTTCTCCATCGCTCGACCCGCGATCCAATTCTGAATTCTGCTTTTCTTATTCATTTTCGTTAGGAGACCTCATGTCCTTCCAGCTCATCGAGTACGCCGAAGCCAGCCCAGAAGTCCGCGCTGTCTATGACGACATCATGGAGACACGCAAGATCGACTGGGTGAACAACTTCTGGAAAGCGTTGGCCAACCACCCGCAGACCCTCAAGCGCACCTGGGAAAGCCTCAAGGAGGTGATGGGGCCGGGTCAGCTCGATCCGCTGGTGAAGGAGTTGATCTACGTCGCCGTCAGTGTCACCAACAACTGCAACTACTGCATCGGCTCCCACGGCGCGGCGGCGCGCAAGGCCGGGATGGACGACGCGATGCTCGGCGAGCTGATGGCCGTGGTGGCCATGGCCAACGAGACCAACCGTCTCGCCATTGGCTACCAGGTGCCGCTGGACGATGTGTTCAAGGGGGCGGTGATGGAGCACAGCGGCAGTTGAGATTGTTCGCGAAGCTCGCTCCTACCAAAAGCGCACCGGCGCGTGCCTGTAGGAGCGAGCTTGCTCGCGAACCCAGGCCGGCGATGGATGCTCAGGGTACTGGTGCCGACAACCGCTGCATCGCCTTCACCGGTGTGCCATCGCTCCAGCGCCCCATGGACAGCTGCGCCGGCCCCCCGCCCAGCGCGTAGTCGCGGTCCTGGCCGTAGAAGGCCGCATCGCACAATGCATCGAACAGCTTCCACGGCCCGAACCAGTCCATCGCATCGGTCGCCAGGGCGTTGTGGGCTGAGGGTTGCCCTTGTTTCAGACGCTGCTTCACGCGCTCCTGCACGCGGTTGAGCAACCAGCTGGAAGAGTCGCTGGGCGGGTAGCGCGGATCGAAGCGCGGTGCGGTCGGCGCCGCATGGTTGGCTAGCAGGGGCGGGCTGCCGTGGCGGTCGCTGCGCAGCAGGAGCAGGTCCTTGTTGCGCGGCGCGACCTGGGTGCTTTCCGAGTAGATGCGCTGAGCGTCATCGCAGGCAACGCGCTCGTCCTCATCACCACAAAGCGCCAGCAGCAAGGTGCCGGCGGGGATGTTGGCCAGCGGTTCCAGTGGCACTTGGCGCCAGCGTGGGCCACTGCTCTTGCCCGGCTCCACCGCCATCAGCGCACGCGGCTCCGGTATGCCCAGCCGTTGCCAGGAGGCGGCGAGCCCGCTGGCGATCAGGCCACCCGCCGAATGGCCGACGTAGGCGACGTGCTCCAGCTCCGGCTTCACTCCCAGCTTGCCCGCCTGCAGATCGGCGATGGCGCGGCGCACGGAGTCGGCTGCGTTGGGCAGGAACTCCGCCGCAGGCGTCTTCAGCGTCGCCTGGTAGCGCGGGTAGATGAGGATGGCGCCACGCCGGACGATGTGCTCGATCCAGGCGCGATAGAGGTCCGGCTGCATGACGCTCCAGCCGTGGGTGAAGACCACCACAGGCGCGCTGGCGGGGGCGGGCCGCTCCGGAGTGAACACCCAGTATTCGTTGCCCTCGGCCGAGAAGTGCCACTGGTGCACGTCGGCATGGGCGTAGTTCGAACCGCCGGGGCCTTGCAACGGCTGGGTCGGTGGCAGGGCCTCGGCTGCCTGCAGCGGGCCGGCCACGAGGAGGTTGCAGATCAGCAGCAGGCCGGCGGCCAGCGCCGGAATCAGCCGGTGGGCGGGCATGGATGTACCTCTGGCGGGGATGCCACCAGCATAGCCGTCAGCGCGGATAGAGCGGCGGCAGGCTGCTGGCCTCCGGCGCCGGCGGTGCGTCCGGGTCGGCACCGGGCAGGGTGCGGATGGCGCGCCAGAGGTCTTCGCCCTGCCAGTTGCGTCCGCCTTCGCTGTCGCTGTAGAGCGCACCGTTGAGGCCATCCAGCGCATCGGACAACGGCACGAAGCGCGCTGCCATGTCGGCCAGGGTTTCCGGTTGTTGCCGGGCCCAGGCGTCCAGCGCCTGGCGGGTGGCATGCGAGTCGTTGGCCTGGCAGGCGCGGCGCAATTCATCCAGCAGGGTGCGAGTACTCGGGCCGGCCTGCGCCACGCGAATGACCGCCGGCTGGCTGCGGGCGCGCCACCACAGGGCGAAACCGAGCAGGGTGGTCAGGCTGAGCAGTGCGCAGGCGAGCTGCCAGGGCCAGAGCAGCGTGTCGCTGACTGCCGCTTCGCTGGGGGCTGCGGTGGGCTCGATGTGTTCTTCCAGTTGTGCATTGGCGGCGACTTGCAGGGTGCGCGCCGGCAGGCTGGTGCGCTCGACCCGGCGCTCCTGGGTATTCCACCAGACCACTTCCACCGGCGGCAGCTCGACCGGGCCGGCCTTGTCGGCGATCAGCGCTTCGCGTTCCTCGCGGCTGCCGATCATGCCCTGGTCACTGCTTTCGTTGGCCAGCTGCGGCTGGTCCGGGTAATGGCGCAGGCCTTCGGGCAGGGTGACCGGCAGCGGCGGCAACTGGGCGCCGGACAGGCCATCCACGCGCAGCATGATATTGCGGGTCAGCGATTCGCCGGCCTTGGCTTCCTCGGGCTGCGGGCTCCAGGTCTCGCTCAGGCTGAGCGAGCGGGCCGGCAGCCAGGGTGCGTCCTTCGGGTAGTCCGCGGGCTTGGGGGCGATCTGCAACGGGATGCTCGGCGAGGTGACCAGCACCTGCTTGCCCGGCTGCGGGCCGAACGGGTTGTAATCATCGTCGTTGCGGCGCTGGGCAACCTGAGTGGCCTTGAAGGTCTGGCCGGGGATCTCCAGGGTGCCGCTCTTCTGCGGGAAGATCGCGTAGCGCACTTCGATCACGCCATGGCGAACGCCGTTGATGTCCTTCTCGTAGGTGCGTGGCTCGCCCAGTTGCTCGACGCGGGCGTCGTTCATGCGCAGCGGGCTGAGGCTGCTGTCGTCGTACAACGACACCGAGTGGTAGATGCGCAGGGTGAGGATGACCTGGGCCTGCACCCAGCTTTCCTCGCGGTCGACGCTGGCGTCGATGAACACCGGCGCGAGCTTCTGTCCCTCGGCGCTGTCCTCGGCCTTGAGCACATCGAGGCTGATCGGCTCGCTGGCGTTGCCGCCCAGGTGGATCGGCGGGATTTCCACCTTGCCTTCGCTGCGTGGCTGCAGGGTGATGATCCAGCGCGTGGTGGCCTGGGCCTTGCCGTTGAGTGTGGTGAGGCGGTTGACCTGGCGGGTGCCCAGGACCACGAAGTGCTCATCCAGCGGTTTCAGGTCGGGCTTGCCGAACAGCGTCGGGTCATCGGACTCCAGCGTCAGCTCGACGCTCTCGCCCTGGTTCAGGCGCGCACGGTCGACGCTGGCGGTGAAGCTGGCCTCGGCGCGGAAGGCGGCGAGGCAGAGCAGGGTCAGGCAGATCAGCCTTTTCATGGGTTGGGTTCCTGGCGCTGCTGCTGTTGCTGGTACCAGAACTTGCGACGCAACAGTTCGGACGGATCGTCGGGAATCTGCCGCAGCCACTGTTCCAGGGCCTGACGGCGCTCGTCTCCCAGTGGACCGGCATCTTCCGGGTTGGTTTCCTGATCTTCGCGAACGTCGCCGTCGGGCTTGTCGGCCTGGCTGGTGGTGGGTTTGTCGGCTTCCTGCGATGGGGTCTTCGCCGCCGGTGCCGGTTGCGAGTCACGTTCGCTGGCGTTGTCTTCCTCGTGCTGCTGATCCTGAGGCTGGGCGGCCTGGGGATCGCTGCTCTGTCCGGCGTCGTGGTTTTCTTCGGGGGGCTGGTCGGTGCCGTCGCCGGGCGGATTGTCCTTGCGTTGGCGCAACAGGTCTTCGAGGAGGGCTTTGTTGCGCTTGGCGGCCTCCAGGTCGGGGTTGCGTTCAAGTGCCTGGTCGTAGGCGTCGATCGCGGCTTCCAGCTCGTTCTGTTTCGCCAGGGCGTTGCCGCGGTTGTAGTGGTCGGCGGCCTCGTCACCCTGGGCAAAGGCCTGGGCGGCGTCGACATAATCGCCGGCTCGATACAGGGCCAGCCCCTTCCAGCGGAAGTCAGCGAAGCGCTCGGCCGCTTCGGCCGGCTTGCCGGCGTCGAGCAGGCGCTGGCCCTGCTGGTCGGGGCGCAACCAGAGATCGTTCAACTCGAAGGCATTGGCGTCCTGCGGCGGCGCCCAGAGCAGCGGCAGGCCAAACCGACGGGCGCTCAAGGACG
>OGQD01001490.1_pt1 | contig 14882 bp, 10 predicted proteins | sample 1553091 | NCBI WGS metagenome assembly OGQD01 (sample SAMEA2580290, study PRJEB22360) | human gut metagenome | biome: human gut; feature: human-associated habitat; material: faeces | place: Denmark | collected 2008/2010
GATTTTAGTATTTATTTTAGTGGCTGATTAAAAACGGTTTTGTATTGGGTAACTCCCGAAGGATTAAACTCAATTCTCCGATTAGGCATATTCTGAAGTTCATATTCTCCGTTGCGGGTAAATTTTACTTCAGTAAATTTATATCCTGTAAGATAAGTGACTTTTACCTGATAAAAACCTTTATTATTAATTTTTTTAAGCTCCATATCCTGATCCCAATTCAAAGGTTTGTCATTCCCTCTGATTCCTACAGAGGTAACTCCTTCAGAATCCGGAATCTCAATTGTATAAATTACAGTCTGCTTATAGGCTTTCTGAACACAACTGAACATCAGAAAACAGGAGATTATAAGAAATACTAATTTTTTCATCGGATCATTTTTTTAGCAATTATATAATCTAACCCAAATCTTCCGGAGCCTAAAATACTATAAAATAAGCTCACCCACATCATTCCCATTGCAGGAAGCATATTCCAGACTCCCTGATTCATCTGCTGAAAAAATGCAGCGACAAACATGGTAATAAAAATAAGCACTGCAAAAGGTCTTGTTAATAATCCTAACAATAAAAAAATTCCGCCCACTGCTTCACTGAATGCTCCCATCCAAGCAAAAAACGCAGGAAACATGGCGAAAATACCACCATATTCTGCGACATCATTCGGAAACCAGAAAGCCACTTCAAAAAATTTCAAATTATTGTCTGCGGGAGACCACGGCAAACCGAATTTTGCTGCACCGAAGTCGCTCGTCAGTAAATATCCGCAAACTATTCTTGGAACAGCAAACATCAGATCCTGCCACCAAAATGGCATCTGAATGGGGGTAAAAATTCTTTTTATCATAGGAACAGGTGTTAAAAAAACCCTACAGAAAATCTGTAAGGTTTTTAGTTTATTAAAATTATTTTACAGGTTTGATAGAGATGGCAAAACCTCCGCTTCGTACCATTTTAAAATTAATTTTAGATTTGCTTGTGATTTCTTTTTTGTAGATGTTATAGCTTTGAGGATTGTTGATGTAATCCGCATCTTTTCCATCTTCGTAAATCGTAGCTTCATATTTTTTTCCTTTGTCTAAGAAAGAAAAATCTACAGTGTAATCACGTTTGTTTTCATCGGTAATTCCACCAACGAACCAGTTTTCAGTTCCTTTTGCTTTTCTTGCCGTGATGATGTAATCTCCCGGTTCTGCGGATAAGATTTTTGTATCGTCCCAGTCTGCTGCTACATCTTTGATAAACTGGAAGGCGTCCATATGCTTTTTGTAATTTTCAGGCAAATCTGCCGCCATCTGAAGAGGCATATACATTACTACATAAAGCGCTAACTGTTTTACCAAGGTTGTTTTTACGAAACGCTTGTCTCCAGGGAAATAGTAATCCAGTTTTGTCTGGAAAATTCCCGGGGTATAATCCATCGAGCCTCCCATCCATCTTGTAAACGGAAGAATGGTCTGATGATCCGGATTGTTTCCTCCGAAAGCTTCATATTCAGTTCCACGCGCTGCTTCCGCAGAGATATAGTTTGGATATGTTCTGCTTTCTCCTGTCGGACGAACAGATTCATGGGAGTTTACCATAATTTTATATTCATTTGCTTTTTCAGCAATTCTGTAAAAATGGTTTATTGTCCATTGAGAATAATGATGTTCTCCTCTTGGGATCATGTCTCCTACGTACCCTGTTTTCACGGCATCATAACCGTACTTGTTCATTAACTGATATGCTTTGTCTGCCCATCTTTCGTAGTTCGTTGCAGAACCTGAAGTTTCGTGGTGCATGATCAGTTTGATGCCTTTGGAATGTGCGTAATCGTTTAACATCTTGATGTCGAAATCAGGATAAGGAGTGATGAAATCGAAAACAAATTCTTTTGAGTGACCAAACCAATCTTCCCAACCAACATTCCAGCCTTCAATCAAAAGTCCCTGAAAACCGTTTTCTGCTGCGAAATCTATATATTCTTTCACTTTTGTATTGTTGGCTCCGTGTTTTCCGTTAGGTGTCAGTTTAGAAAAATCTGTTACACCAAGACGTACATTCGATTCCGGCTGTCCGTAAGCCCACTGAGATTTTCCGATGATCATTTCCCACCATACTCCCATGTATTTTGTTGGGTGAATGTAAGAAGTATCGGTATATTTCGTAGGTTCGTTAAGATTGAAAAGCATTTTAGAATCCATTACATCTTCTGCTTTCGGAGCAACGATAATGGTTCTCCAGGGAGTTACGGAAGGAGTCTGAATGTAACCTTTCGCACCCTGTCTGTCTGCTGTAAGATGTGTTTTTAATTTAAAATTCTGTGCATCAACTTCTAAGTGAGAAGCCGGATAATCTAAAACGGCAGCTTCAGCAACATTGATGTATAACGGCTCTTTTCCTTCCTGCTTCAACATTACCGGCGACTGAACGGCATTTTTAATTAAAGTCTGCGAAGCATTTGCATCTGCAGCTTTTGGCCATCTTGCAGGAATTTCAGAAAGTTTTGTTTCCTGATACTGGTATTCCTGAGAATCATAATCTGCAACAATCCACCAGGATTTCATATCTGTAGGGAAATCAATTTCAGAATCTTCTTCTCTGATTACGAAATAGTTGAGATTTTTCTGCTGAGGAAATTCATATCTGAAACCTAAACCATCATTAAACAGTCTGAATTTCACCACGATATTTCTGTCTGTGGAAGTCTGATTAAGCGTCACCGCCAATTCATTGTAATGATTGATATAGTTTTTCTTTTCTCCTAAAACCGGCTGCCACGTTTCGTTTTTAGCATCACGCTTTTCGTCTACTTTGGTAAAACCGTTGTTGAGATCGAATTTTACATCTTCCGGTTTTGCAATTTCTGAGGCAAATTTTATTGAAGTATCTTTAAATAATCTGAGTCCCAATTTGGAATCTTCGACGATCGTTTTCCCGTTATATTTAAGATTGTAATAAGGCACGCCCTGTTTCAACTGGAAATCCATTTCGAACTTTCCATCCGGCGATTTTAAAGATTGTGCATTAACACCCGCAAACATCATAGAGAGCATGATTGCTCCTGCTGTAATTTTCTTCATATTAGATTATATAAGCTTTAAAAATAAAAAAACTGCTGCCAAAACACAACAGTTTTTATGTAAATGTTAAAGAATAAATTATAGTTTAACAGCTGTGTAAACTAAGTTTACTTCATCAAATGTTATTTTATAAGTTCCTGCCAAACTAATAGGAATATTAGCACCACCGGCATCTAATGTTCCATTATTTCCATCATCTCCAAAATTTGTTCCCCAGTCATTATTAAGTCTAAACTTAATTTCTCCAACTGTTAGAACAACTGTAACTTCCCACTTTTCAGTTGTGCTGTTCCAAACTAAATCAGTATCAGGATCATTCCACCCATTTGGTGTAGCAGAACCAATAACTGCCCAAGAATATGGCGCTAGAGTAAATTTATTTGTATTTGTATTAACTGTTAGTTTTTGACTTCCTGCATTTACTGCTTTCAAGTTTCCACCTCCATCATATATTAAGTCTACATTATTATTGGAACCATAACTATGATCCCAGTTTTTCATGGGTGTAATTTTAAATTCAGAATTTGGTGAAGTGAAATTAATATAACCAATATAAATCCCGTTACTTGTTGCAGATTTTAAAGCTTGCGCAGTTGGTGGATCCCAACCCTGATATGCTCCCGGAGCATACATATAAGAAACAAGTGCGTAAGGAGTTACTGAAATCTTTTGTATCTGTGAATATACGGGAGATCCTTTTCCAACAGTAGTTTTTAATCTCACATCTACATTTGAAGCTACACCTGTGGGTAATCCAAGATTTAACATTAAAGCATTAAACTCTATCACAGTATAAGATTTAGATAATACTCCATTACTTAAACCTGCTTCTTTCACAGAAGCAAAATTAGTTCCCGTTACAGCAAACTGTAGTACATTTGTAACTTCTACCGAAGGCGTGTATTCTGCTGGAGTTATTGTAAAAGTAATTGCATTGTTATTTGCATTTGCGCTTGATAATGATAAAGCATTTGTACTAGCCTTTAGATTTGGCTCCGATTTCAAAGATAAAACAGCCTGATCTTCATCTTTATCACAAGACCAAACCATCATAATAGCAATAGCTGCGAAAAGAAATTTTATTATATTTTTCATTATTATGACTTTTAAAAATTAATACCCCGAATTTTGAGATAAGTTAGAATTCAAATTCAAATACTTATTGGGAATTGGAAATAGAGTTCTTGTAGAAGCTATAGAAGTTCCATTTTGAACACCTCCCTTCCACTGCCAATTATAGCCCGAAACATAATGATTTAATCTTATTAGATCCTGCCTTCTTGTACCTTCCCAGTATAACTCTTTCGCTCTTTCATTCAGAATAAACATTTCTTTTGCATCTGTACTAGTAAGAGCATTAATATCAGACATTGAAATATTTGTAACACCTGCTCTTGTTCTTAAAGCATTAATGTAATTCAAAGCAGTAGCAGTGCTTCCTTTTCCGTTAACAATTGCAAGTTCTGCATACATTAAATAAGCGTCCCCCATCCTAAATAAAGCAAAATCTGCATCGGCAAAAGTACCATCACTTCCATTTGTACCTCCTACTTTTTTATTAGAAAACTTAATTAGCTTTACTCCTTCTTCAAATTTTGAGTAATCTGAAATCGAAGCAGGATCTGTACTCCCAGGTACTTTCATCACTCTAGCATCTGTACCAATAGACTGAATAAATTCCTGCCTAGCTCTAAAACCTGCCCAACCGGCATCAACTCCTAATGTAGCTCCTACTGCATTATTACAGCTAGCGTGTATTAAAAATGTTGTGCCTCCATAAGTTTTTGTTTTAATTCCGTCAAAAGTAATAGGAAAAATAGCTTCATCCTGTGCTCCGTTAATATTATTATCCGCTTTGAATAAATTTGCATAAGGTATAGTTGCTATTTTATAAGGTGAACCAATAACTTTTGTAATTTCTGTTAAAGCTTCAGTACTTTTATCAACTCCTGTATAAACTTTAGCATTTTGATATAATTTGGCTTTTAGCATCCATGCAGCTGCTTTATCTGCTCTACCATATTCGTTTGTTTTTGGAGCTACTAAATCTGCATCTATACTATTTAACTCTCCAATAATATAATTGAATACATATTCTCTTGATTGCATTGGAGGCTTTACTCCAGAACCGATAACATAATCTTCAGTAGCAAATGGCATTTTGCCATAAATATCGATTGCATGATAGTATGATAACGCTCTTAAAAATCTTGCTTCAGCACGAAAGATTTTTATTTGGGCTTTTAAATCTGATGAAACGCCTCTTGAAGATAGCTTTTCATCTGTAGTTTCTCTTAAAAATTCATTTACCAAACCTATCTGAAAAAATATTCTTGCAAAAAAAGCCTCGTTAAATTTGTTATCTGCATTCCAAGTATTGAAGTTCAGGTCTCTAATTCCAGGATTATCAGATTCTCCCCAAGCAATAATTGCTTCGTCAGTTGTTAATTCCTGAAGTTGCCAATATCCTCTGATATATTGTGAAAATCCCTCGTTCGGACCTCCATCTGTTTCTGCTCCTAAATCTGAATTTCCATTAGGAGAAGTTTGTCCTGTTACGGCTAATCCAGCATAAATTTTTGCTAAAAACTGTTTATAAGATTCCGGATTTGCATAAAACTGCTCAGAAGTATATAATTCATCGTCATTTACTTTAACGTCTAAATCATTAAGACAAGAAGTTACCGATAAAATAAACGCACTGGCAATGGCTAAGTTTCTTAATTTTAATATATTTAATTTCATTTTTCCTACATTTAAAAGTTAGCATTAATTCCAAAAGTAAACATTCTGGCTCTAGGATATATTGAATTATCTATTCCATTATCAAATACCTCCGGATCTAAATTTTTATACTTTGTTATGATCAGCACATTATTTATACCTGTGTATAATCTAATCGATCCGTTATTCTTTAATAGCTTATTAAATGTGTAACCTAACGTTACATTATCCAATTTTACAAAGCTTCCATTTTTTACGTAATAGTCAGACTCTTTACGTGTTTGTGAAAAACCTGTATCACTAAAGTCGACAGGAGCATTATTAATTGTACCATCTACTGTATTATTAATATTACCCAACTGAGCTCGGTCTGCAGAAATTCTATCATAAATATAGTTTCCTATACTTGCTCTCCAAGCCATTGAGAAGTCAATATGTTTTCCAAAAGTAGCATTGGTCATAAAGCCCATTGTTACATCTGCCTGAGGTTTCTTATAAATATATTTATCTGCAGAAGTGATTACTCCGTCATTATTTCTGTCTACATAAGCTCCTTCTATCGGCTTACCATTACTATCATAAACCTGCTGGTAAACGTTAAATGCATAAGGAGAATATCCTGTAGTAAATGTTTGAATAAAAGCACCTAAACCAACACCTCCTTTATCTATATTATCAAGTTCTAATTCTTTGATTTTTATTGCATTATAGGTTAAGTTATAATTAAAGTTTAATGTAAAATTTTCCTTTTTTACTGCTTTAACATCCAGACCTAAATCAATACCTTTTGACTGTAATCTTCCTATATTTTTAGGACCTATAATTCTCAAATTTTCTAAAGGCCCTTCAGGAACAATAGATAATAAATCTTTGGTATCTGCTAAATAAAAGTCTAATGTCCCTGTTACTCTATTGTTAGCAAATCCAAAATCTAATCCCAGATTATATTTTAAACTTTCTTCCCATTTTAAGTTTTCATTATACCCATTGGCTTTTGCAATCTGATAAAATGTATTTCCCAATTGATAAAATAATGTTGTAGAAACATCATAAGTTTTTAGATAATCAACCCTTGGTCCTTCACCTATGTCCTGATTCCCAATCTTACCAACACTGGCTCTAAGTTTAAGATCAGATAAGGCAGAATTTCCTTTTAGAAAACTTTCTTCCGAAATTTTCCAAGCAGCTGCAATACCCCCAAAATCTCCCCATCTGTAATTTTTACTGAAACGTGAAGATCCGTCTCTTCTATAATTTACGGTAAGTAAATACTTATTGGCATATCCTAAATTTAATCTACCAAAAAATGCCTGTAAATTAACATCTGGTTTAGAATTCGGATTATTAAATTGAGCAGGGTCTATACCATATAAAAATGTATTACCAGAAGTAAAACTTGTTTTGTGATAATTTTGATATTCATAACCTCCCATCACATCAAAATTGAATTTCCCAAAAGTTTTAACATAATTCAACTGCACATTGGCATTTTTATTCAATAAACTTTCTCCGGAAAAAGATTCTGATCCATAATAGGCAAAAATATTTTTTACAGAATAATACCCGTTTCTGGAATATTTATTTGTTGTAACGTGACCATCAAGCTCCTTGCTATCCAGACCAGCATTTGCAATTAACTTCAGTTCTGGCAAAAAATGGAATTTATATTCCATATTCACATTTCCAAAAAACCTTTTAAAATTTTGAATATCGTGTTTGTTCCTTAACTGAGCGACAGGATTAGCTACTCCATTAGGATTGTATGTTCCTGTCGTAGCATTAAAATTACCCCCTTTATTTTCGTAGTAACCATCTCCATAGATAGAATTACTATCATAAACGGATTGTGTCGGGTTCATAGAAAGCGCATTACCTATTGCTCCTTCATCAGCATTATTCTTAAAAGTATAAGAATAAGTACCTGTAATATTAAATTTTAAATGATCGTCAAAAAAACTCGGGCTAATAGCAATATTTCCTGTTGTTCTTTTGAAACCGGAAGTAATTAATAATCCTGTATTATCTAAATGGTCTACTGAAAAACGAGTTGGTACTTTACCAAATAAACTACCGGAAACCGAAGCGTTAATATCACTGGTTACAGAAGTTTTAAAAATTTCATCTTGCCAGTCTGTATTAGCTGTACCTAATTGAGAAACCTTGCCCGGAACATACTGATTAATTAGAGATCTAAATTCTTCACCATTATATACTTTAATTTTTTTAGCTAAAGTATTAACCGTTGTAAAAGCATTTAATGATACTCTTAATTTTTTACCTCCTTTTTTAGTTGTGATTAATAAAACCCCATTAGATCCTCTGGATCCATAAATCGCTGTTGAAGCAGCATCTTTCAATATAGAAAAGGATTCTATATCATTAGGATTAATGGTAGATAATGAAACTCCATCTAAAGGTAAACCATCTACAACAAGCAGAGGCTCGTTACTGGCATTTAAGGAAGATCCTCCCCGTACTCTAATTACAGGTTCACTTCCCGGCGTTCCTGACTGCGTGATGATAACCCCGGAAGCACGACCATTGATAAGCCCTTCTGCGGTTGCTACGGCACCTTTATTAAAATCGGATGATGATAGTGCTGTAATAGATCCCGTAAGATCTGTTTTCTTTTTAGCTCCATACCCAATCAAAACAACCTCTTCTATTTTTTTCTCTTTCGTAGCAGAGTCTTTTGTTTGCGCATGAATCATTGTACTTGCCAATAAAAATGCAGGCGCAATTTTTAATACCGTTGTAAAGTTTTTCACAATATTTCTTTTATATAGTTTCGTTCTTGTTAAATAAGCATTCCTGCTTGCGCTGCAATTTATAAAAAAATTATAATTATGATAAATTTATTTTAAATTAACATAAATTTATGTATATTAAACGATCCATTTAAGTTAAATATTTATTTTTCAAATTGTTACATTAAAATATGCAATACATAATACTGGTTTAAAATTAACAAAAAGTTAAACATTCGTTTAACTAAATGTAATATTTGACATCTTCAAATTACCAGTAAAGCTTCAAAATACAGACAATATCCGATTTTCATGGATAATGCTTATCTTTGCACCCTAAAACTTTACTATAAATGTCAAACAGAAAGATGATTACGGCGGCATTGCCATATGCAAACGGACCGGTTCATATAGGGCATTTGGCAGGTGTTTATATTCCTGCGGATGTATATGCGAGATTTCAGAGAAGATTGGGGAAAGATGTAGCGTTTATCTGCGGAAGCGATGAACACGGAATTCCTATTACCATAAGAGCTAAAAAAGAAGGGGTTACGCCACAGGATATTGTAGACAAATACCACGAAATCATTAAAAAATCTTTTTCAGATTTGGGGATTTCTTTTGACGAATATTCCAGAACAACTTCTAAAAATCATTACGAAACCAGTCAGGATTTCTTTAAGGTTCTTTATGAAAAAGGAAAGTTCACCGAAGAAATGTCTGAGCAGTATTTTGACAAACAGGCAGGAGAATTCTTGGCAGACCGATACATCGTCGGAACCTGCCCGAACTGCGGTAACGAGAACGCTTATGGAGATCAGTGTGAAAAATGCGGTACTACCCTTTCACCTTCGGAACTGATTAATCCGAAATCCATGTTAAGCGGAAACGTTCCTATTTTGAAAGACACAAAAAACTGGTACTTACCATTAAATGAATACGAAGATTTCCTGAATGAATGGATTATTGAAGGTCATAAAGACGACTGGAAACCCAACGTTTACGGACAGGTAAAATCATGGTTAAATGATGGTCTAAAACCTCGCGCCATGACCCGAGACCTGAACTGGGGTGTTCCGGTTCCTCTTCCGAATGCTGAAGGAAAGGTGCTGTACGTTTGGTTCGATGCGCCAATCGGATATATCTCTTTCACGAAAGAATGGGCGGAGAAAAACGGAAAAAACTGGAAAGATTACTGGCAAAGCGAAGAAAGTGATTTGGTTCACTTTATTGGAAAGGATAATATTGTATTCCACTGTATTATTTTCCCTGCGATGATGAAAGCTCACGGAGATTATATCATGCCTAAAAATGTTCCTGCTTTTGAGTTTTTAAATCTTGAGAACGATAAAATTTCCACCTCCAGAAACTGGGCGGTTTGGGCGCACGAATATGTAGAAGATTTCCCGGGACAACAGGATGTTTTAAGATATGCCCTGCTTTCATCCGCTCCTGAAACAAAAGATAACAATTTTACGTGGAAGGATTTTCAGACGAAAAATAATTCTGAACTGGTTGGAATTTTCGGAAATTTCATCAACAGAGTTGCTGTGTTAATTCATAAATATTATGATGGGGTTGTTCCTCAAGGTGATGTAAACACTCCTGAGCTAAAAGAAATTAACAAATCAGCAAAAGAAATTTCAGGATTTTTAGAAAACTATGAATTCAGAAATTCTTTAACAGCTTTAATGAATTTGGCACGTTTCGGAAACCAGTATCTTCAGACAGAAGAGCCATGGAAAACAATAAAAGATAACCCTGAAAAAGCGGCACATTCTTTATTTGTAGGAGCTCAGATTGCAGTTGCTTTAGCACAGTTGTGTGAACCGTTTATGCCTTTCAGCTCTGAGAAATTGTTGAATATGTTTAATGTTCAAAAATCTGATTGGAATACTATTGAAACTAAATCTGTTTTAATTGAAACAGGTCATAAAATCAACGAAGCATCTCTTCTTTTCTCAAAAATTGAAGATAATGTTATCGAAGCTCAAATCCAGAAATTGGAAGATACCAAGCAAAACAATAAAAAAACAAATCCTAACGCAAAACCTATGAAAGAAGAAATCACTTTTGATGATTTTATGAAAATCGACTTAAGAACAGCCACTATTTTAGAAGCTGAAAAAGTTGAGAAAGCAGATAAATTACTGAAACTAACTGTTGATACAGGAGTGGACGTAAGAACCGTTGTTTCAGGGATTGCAGAAAGCTTTACCCCGGAAGAAGTTGTTGGAAAGCAGGTTATGATTTTATTGAATCTTGCCCCAAGAAAAATCAGAGGAATTGAATCTCAGGGAATGTTGCTTTTAACTACAAAACCGGACGGAAAATTATCTTTCGTAACGCCGGATGACAGCAATGTTGAAAACGGTATTGAGATTGGATAATCCGATATTGAGATAAAAAATAAATCCACGTGAATTCAACTTCATGTGGATTTTTTATTTGTCATTGCGAGGAGCAAAGCGACGAAGCAATCTTTTATTAATCTTAACAATATAAATAAATCTTAATGTTTCAAATTTTAACCATTAAGATTCTGTTAAGGCTTTAAGAAAAGTTAAGTCTGAATGTTATTTTTTAAGTTTGAGATTGCTTCGTCGCTTTGCTCCTCGCAATGACAAAAACTAGTTATTTCTTAGTCAGCCTCGCCAGATAAGAATCCTCTTCCTGCAACACTTTTTCTATTTTAAAACCACTATTCTCTGCTGCATTTTTTAAGGTATTGAAATCCAGATACAGCCATTTTATCGGATCTTCAGATTCTCCTTTATAATGAACAATATAATCCAGTTCACCGTAATATCCTTCCGCAGGAATATAAACACCGCCGTCCTCATCTTCATCAAACATATACAGAATATCTGTACTGTCGATTAAAATCTGACCGTTCGGATTCAAAAGCGAGTGAAGTTTTTTCAGATAAATATCAATCACATGAAGACTTTGGAAAATGCCTGTGCCGTTCATCAGTAAAAGAATCGTATCAAAAGTTTCTCCGGAAAAATGAAGCATATTTTCAGCAACTGCTTTCTTCATTCCTCTTAACTGGCAGACTTCAATGGATTTCGGAGAAATATCCAATGCGGTAACATCAAGATATTTTTCATTCTGAAGATATAAAGCATGAGAACCCGCTCCTGCTCCAATGTCTAACGTTTTTCCTTTCGCAAGTTGCAGAGCTTTTTGCTCGATTGTATTCATTCCGTCAAAATCGCGGAACAGATATTTTACAGGAAGTTCATCCAGTTCGGAAATAGAAGTTTCGGTCTGCAGATCTTCAGGATTTTCGTTGTGATAAAAATCCCAAATGGCTTTCCCCATTAAATCTTTCATAGCTTAATATATTGATGCAAAGATAAGTTTTTTGAAATTTTTAATTGAACATCTTTTGTTTAACTAATTCCAAAATAGACATTCGAAATTTTTAACTTTAAAATTTTAAACCATTCTAAAAACGCAAAGCCCCACTTTACAATTAAAATGGAGCTTTGACTCAGTAAATGAAAAACAAGGTTCTTTACATCGCAGGACCTGCTGCGTCTTTTATTTCTTCGGATAATCTTTTTCTTTCCAAAAGTCTTCTTCTGGCAATTACAGATTTTCCACTTAACACTTTTATAAATCTTGTGGATACAAAACGCTCTCTTCCAAAATGATGCGTAAGAATATATCCTAAAATTCCAAACCCGGCAATAACGATATATCCGAAAATCTTTTTATTGGCAGCAATAATGGCATTGAGCTGAATTCCTTTCAGATTGGCAGCCACACTTTGTGAACTCACCGTTAATCCATCCATATAAACCGCCAGATTTCCTAAACTTTCCACCTGAAAACGATATTGAAACCATGAAAATACCGCCGAAAAGAAACCGATCGTAAGAAAAGTTCTCCAGACCAAAGCCAATCCGATAGCAGCCATCATATCGTCAAGCTCCAGTTTATCCAGCGTGTAATACCAAACGGAAATAAAAAGCACCGTCATCCCAAAACCTTTCAGGAATAAAGGAAGATACCAGTTGTCATAATTAAACTCCAAAACCATAGAGAAATACATAATAACTGAATATCCCAGCATCGCTGCGAATCCGGAAAAAATATACATTTTTACAGGTTTGTCCCTTTTAAACCAGATAATCGCCACAATTCCGGCAGCTACAATTCCGGGAATCATCAGAAGATTCAGCTTCGCATTCGTTAATTGGTCGTATCCCAAAACTCCGACGGCAAAAATATTCTGTAAGGTTGCCGTTGCCATAAACATTCCCAGACAAAGAAGCATAAACAGACCGTGAAGAACATTACTTTTTGAAAAAACCTTGAATGATAAATAAGGTCTTTTCAGATGCGTCTGTCTGGTCACCAAAAGCGCAAAACTTACAAAAGCGCCAATCCCTGCATTGATGATATTTTTAGAATTCAGCCAGTCCTGCTGTTTTCCGAAAGCAAAAACATACGCCGAAAACATAAACGTTGCCACAAAAAGCACAATACTTAGCCAGTCAATATAATGAAGCGGAACTTTCAGCGCAAAATACTGATCGTGCATAAAAATCCACTGCAAAATGGCAAGTCCGAAACACAAAATCGAAATCAGCACGAAAAACTGCTGCCAGTTATACAAAACCGAAACTTCCACGGCATAATATCCCGCAATCTGGTTCATAATCAGGATAAATGAATAAAAAACACCGTAAAAAACACCACGGTTCCCGATCATTGCCATAACGGGTAAAAATAATTCGATCGCAACAATCATTTTAAAGAAACCGATCAGAAGAGAACTTCCGATGATTACAGAAGGCTGAATTGTGGTTGCATTAATGTAATTTAAAATTCCCAAAAGGACCAGAACAACCGTAATTTTATCCCTGATCTTAAACCGCATTTTCAGTCTCAGAACAATCGGCATTGCCGCTCCCATTCCGATCGTGGAAGCATAATTCGCAAAAATATAATTTTCCGAAAGCGCACCGGTTCCGCCCACCATATAACTGATGTTTCCTGTGTAAACACCGCCCAAAGGCATCACGATCGCCAGTAAAAGCACGATCAGTAAAAGCTGAACAGGTTTCGGTACCCAATCTCGGTATAATCCTTTGTTGTACATATTTTAAAATTTGATTTGAAGGCTGAAAGTCTGAAGATGTATGATTTTAAAATACATTAACCTCGGTTTTCCTCATCCTTCTTTCTACCCTCCTTATTTTTTAATCACAATATTCATATTCATTCCTGCACTCAGCTTTTCGATATCTTCTTTTTTATTGGAAGGTGTAAACTCAATTCTTACAGGAATTCTCTGCTGAACTTTAATGAAATTTCCGGTAGAATTATCAGTCGGAATATTAGAATATCTTGAACCTGTAGCCGCAGAAATTGCTGTAACCACTCCTTCAAATTGTTTTCCGCCCAACGCATCGGCTGTCATCATCATTTTTTCTCCTGTTTTTACATTCGGCATCTGACTTTCCAGAAAATTGGCAGTCACCCACTTCTCACCGTTCAAAACAATCGTTGCCACCTGTTGTCCCGGCTGAATCAACTGTCCTTCAGAAATCGTTCTTCTTCCCATCACTCCGTCATAAGGCGCGGTAATTACCGTATAAGAAAGATTAATTTTCGCCATGTCCAGCGCAGATTTTGTTCGTTTAATTTCCGCATCAATGATCCCGAATTTGCTTTTCACTTCCACAGTTGAAAGATTCGCCGACTGTTTCTGGTTGATTAAAGTCTGATACGCCGCTTTTTGTGCATCATACTCCGTTTTTACCTGATCGTACTGCTGTCTCGTCACCGCTTCGGAAGCCAGAAGGTTTTTGTAACGGTTTAAATTCTGCTCCGCATTCCAGAGTCTTGCTTTTGCTCCCGCAATATTAGATTCCATTACATTCACATTATTGGAAACCGTATTCACCGATGAACTTGTTGCCGCTCTTTGCGCCAAAGCATTCTGATACGCCGCTTCCGCCTGTCCGATCTGGGTTAAAATTTCGCGGTCATCCAGTACAACAAGCGTATCTCCTTTTTTAACCTTTTGATGTTCAATGAATTTTATCTCTTTGATGTAAGCTGAAACTCTTGTATTGATGGGGTTGATAAATTCCTCAACCTGAGCCGCTTCCGTATAAGTTTTATCACCGATGTGAAAATATTGTGCAATCAGCCAGTACAATCCAAAACCAATCACGGCAAAAACCACGATATTGGAAATGACAGCTTTGATTCTGTTTTTCTTTCGTTCTTTTTTATTGGCTGCAGCTCCTGAATTGGCAGAAGCCTGAGTTGTATTTTGTGTATTTTGAAAACTGAATACAGATATCTCTATGACTTATTTAAG
>OGQD01001491.1_pt1 | contig 14876 bp, 15 predicted proteins | sample 1553091 | NCBI WGS metagenome assembly OGQD01 (sample SAMEA2580290, study PRJEB22360) | human gut metagenome | biome: human gut; feature: human-associated habitat; material: faeces | place: Denmark | collected 2008/2010
TCTCACCCAAGCTTCTACGAATCTATTATTTTGGAATAAGAAAACTGATATTAATGAATTAAAGCCAGATTCAAAAGGACAAAAAAATATAAATTTTAACAAAAAATATTGGTTAGGACAAATTAACTATGTTGAAGAATTAGAAGGAGAATTATCTGTTAATAAAAATATTTATCAAATTCAGACTCATTCGGATATTTATCCGCAAGAAATTTTACAAAATGAAAATACGAATAGATTTATTTATTTAAGTTTTGATGAGAAAAGTTTACAAAAAGATAGCTATAAATTAATATTACAAAGTTTTAAAGCAGAGATATTAGACGTCATTAACAGTCGTCCACAAAAAGAAATTTCCAATGATGAATATAAACTATATAAATTTATAGTTAACAATAAGAAGATTAATGAAGTTGATATTAAAGAGCTTTTAATACATTATAATAAAACTGAAGTTGAAATTAATCTTTTGCAAGCCGAATTAGATCAGCTTTCGAAACGGGGTCTAATTCTTTATTACAAAAATTGTGAAAGTCTTAAAAATATTGCTTGGTTACAACCAGCAAAAACTGTAGCTGAAATTTATAAGATTTTTAATGAAAACATATTGAGGCAATATAATGGCGAAATATCAAAAGATATTTTTGAAAAGAAAATTAATAATCAAAACTTATTAGAATTATTAAAATACAATAAAGTCATTTTCTTAGATGATAAATCTAAATCAACAAAGTATATTATACCAGGTTATTTAAAATCAACTACAGATGAAGGAGATGATTATTTTATTTTCGGTGATTTTAATAAGTTTAATTTTATTTTAAAGTTCGAAAACTTTATTCCTTTTGGCTTTATGAATCAATTAATCTGTAAGTATGGAGGAAAGTATGAAGCAAAATCATTTAGAAAAGATCAATTAATTTTTACAACCCAAGAAAAAGATGTTAAAGTCTTAATTCGACTTGATTTTAGAAAACTCCTTATCAAGGTAGGCGTAATCTCTAAAGCTGAAAATAAAATATCTCAAATTGAAAAGAAAATTTTTCATGAGATCTTATTAGCTTATTGGGCTATAGAATTAGATTTGGAGAATCATGATTTTAATCATGATACAAATGATTTCAAGAAAATTATTACTCTAGACGACGTTATCGGCTCATATAATAATAAAAATTTTAGCGAATTAAAAGAATTTGATAAGAGTGTTGATATATTTCAAATTGTTAATAATGCTTTTCTACAAAATAATATGGCGCCAAAAGATATGTATTTATCTATTGATGGTAAAAGTTTTGTGCACTATCATACATTAGAAGATGAAAACTTAATTACTTCAAATATTTCTTCGTATAGTTTAAAAGAAAATGGGGATTTAATTAAAAATGAAAATTCAATTCTTACAATCCAATTTCAAAATTTTAGCAATAATAAAAATATAAAAAATATGAAGAAAGTTTTTATTTCTTACAGTCATGAAGATGTTATTGAAAAACAAAGATTAATGACTTTTTTAAAACCTTTAGAAAGAAGTGGAAAAATAAATATTTGGCAAGATTTAAAATTGCAAGCTGGCGTAAAAGTTCAACAAGAAATTTTAGACAAATTAGATGAAGCGGATATTATAATTATGTTAGTAAGTCAAGATTTCATAGGTTCAGATTTTATTTATGATCATGAACTTCAAATTGCTATGAAAAAGAGAATACATAATAAAGTGAAAATCCTTCCTGTAATGATTTCTGAGTGTACAATATTTGATTTAGATTTATTTATTGATCAGGATGAAAATCAAAGAGTAAAAATGGGAGATTATTATTTTGTGCCTCAAGATGAGAAGAATAATATAAAACCAATCAGATTATGGGAATCTCATCTTCAAGATAGTGCTTGGAAAAAGGTATATGAACAATTAAAAAGACTTTTAGACTAAATGAATAAGCTCAAAAAATAGTATCCAATATTAAATTTTCAAAAATTTTCAAATTTTATTCAACTGAAAACCAGTAGTTTAAATTCTAATGTTAACTCAATGTTAACTCAATGTGAAATTATTGTAAATTATTTTATATATCTTTGGTAAAGAAATAGTAAATAAGTTTAATATAACATTTAAAACCAAAGAGTTATGAAAAATAAAATTCAAATATTAATCGCTTCAGTTTTCGTTTGTGGATTCGCAACAGTAATGAACATGGCAAAAGCACAGACAGCAAACAACAATACTATTCAGGAAGTACAGTTGAATAAGAATGATGCGTTCAGCGAGATCAGAGATCTGTTGATGGCTAATTTCGACTTCACGAATTCCGATTATAAGCAGGGAATTGTAAACTCGGAAGTGAAATTTGATATTGCAGAAAACGGAAAAATCGTAAATGTTCATTCCAAAGGAGACTGCAAGAACGTAAGCAAAGAAATCGAAAACGTTTTAAGCAAACTTCATTACAGAGTAGACAGCAAAAAATTAAACGAAAATATGATTGCTTCCACCTACGTTATGCCTGTAAGAGTGGATATTAACAACAGATAACATTCATAAAATCTTTTATACTGAGCCATACAGAAATTGTATGGCTTTTTTATTTTAGGTGTAAATAATGAAAATTTTAAATATAAAGTTGTAATAACTACGAAAAATATTCGTTATAAATTTGAATCAGCAAAATTAAAACAATATGAAAAATTTGAAGAAGCTAAGCAAGACAGATCTGAAATCAGTAAACGGTGGACAGCCGAAACAATACTGCGTTTTCTGCGAAAGAATCAACAAGCTTGTTTGCAGTGAAGCTCAGATCTCACAATGTCCTTAACAAATTCAAACCGCTTTTTAGAAGGCGGTTTTTTTTATACTTCAAAAATTTTTAACACGAAGTTCGCAAAAATTATTTTGAAATCATTTAAAATATTTTTTGTTCGCAACGGTACTTCGGCAAACTCAGCATAAACTGTTCACTCAGCAAATGATAGCTGAGTCTATTGATTTTTTTTAATCGAGCAATTTTTGTTCTTCAAAAGACTTGTAAAATGAACGTTCTTAAGATAGCGTTCCTACGGAACGCCGAACATCTTGCGATAAGATTTCTAAACAGAAAAATTCCATAGAGTTTTCTACCTTTTTGTTTTAACAGCTTCAGCAAATGCCCTTTGAGTAAATCTAAACTTTTTATTTCCCACTTCTCAAACAGACGGTAAAAATTTATACATTTGATGGTATAATAAAAACTGTTGTGAATCCCATTTTAGATGTCGTTCTGCGTTCCCTCTGTGTTTATCTTTTCATGGTGATCGGAATCCGTGTTTTCGGTAAGAATCAGCTTTCGCAGCTTAACGCAGGAGATGTTGTTCTGCTGCTCCTGATTTCCAATGCTGTTCAGAATGCCATGGTAGGACAGGACACCTCGCTTCAGGGAGGTTTAATTGCTGCTCTGGTTCTTTTTGCGGCTAATTTTACCTTAAAAAGATTCATGTTCAGAAGTCCTGCTTTTAAAAGCTTCATGGAAGAAGATCCCGTTATCCTTATTAAAGATGGAGTAGTAGACGAAAAAGCGCTAAACAAAGTAAAAATAACTTCCGATGAACTGGAAGAAGCAGTGAGAGAACACGGTGTCGGAGGTTTCGATGAGGTAAGACTTGCTGTACTGGAAGTGGATGGAAACATCAGTGTGGTTTCTGAGGATAACAAAAGCAAACAGACCCATTATTCCAGAATTAAAAGAAAAAACAAACGAAAATATCATTAGCCATGAACTACGAGCTTAGAGAAATGCTTCCGAAAGATGAAGCCAGAGTTTTAGAAATTTTCAGACAGGGAATCGAAGGCGGAAAATCGACCTTCGAAACAACCGTTCCGACTGCCGAAGCATGGAATATGGATTATTATAATGACTGCCGCTGGGTTTTGGAAAATGAAAACAACGAAGTTGTTGGTTGGTGCGCTCTGAAACCCGTAAGCAAAAGAGAAAGCTACAAAGGCGTTGCAGAGGTAAGTGTGTATTTCGATAACGATTATCAGGGAAAAGGGTTAGGCTCTGTTTTACTAAAAAAGATGATTCTCGACAGCGAAGATCACGGCTTCTGGACATTGCAGGTGAACATATTTCCAGAAAACGAAGGCGCTCTGAAAGCACATCAGAATAACGGCTTCAGGATTGTGGGAACAAGAAGGAAAATAGGAAAACTTAATGATGAGTGGAAAGATGTTATTATGCTTGAAAGAAGAAGTGAGACTGTTTTTTAACATAAAAAATACTAAAGTTTCTTAAATACTTATATAAAAACAATTATAAATAATTATTGGCATTTGGATTGTAATTTTTCATGATGTAATTTGAAAAATATATATTTATGAAGATGCTGACTAAAATTTTGGGACTATTCCTGATTGTTTTTTCTTTCGCGTACTATAATGCCGCACCTCTGCAAAGAGGTCATGGACGAGGTCACGGACACGGACATGGTCCTAAAAAACATTATTACCATGGTCCGCACAGACCCCATTACAGAACAGTGGTCTATCACAGACCTCCGAAACGTTATTATAAGAAACATCATTACAGACCTGTAAGACGGACGTATTATGCTCCAAGACCGCAGAGAGTCTATCACAGCAGACCTGTTGTTATTGTTAATTTATAAAAGATATAAGCATTGAAAAATTTCAGTGCTTTTTTTATTTTACAGATATGAAGATTTAACAAATCGTTCATTCTCTTACACATTTGATTTTTGAAAGCAAATCTATTAAAAAAGAGTTTTAATAATATACATAAAAAAGGCTGTAACGATAGTGATACAGCCTTTTCTTTTATTAAATCTCAACCTTTTAAAGCCTCGATTTCTTAGGATTCAGAAAAGTATTGAAAATCATGACTTCCTGTCCGAATTTTGCTTCAATTCTTTCCGCGATGTTCTCCATTTCGCTTTTAATGAAATCTTCCCTAAGTTCATCATTGTCGAAAATCAAAAGAAGATTGTAGTTTTTTCCTTCTTCAATATAGTCGCTGTGTACTTCAGATAGGATATATTGATTAACGTCCATTAGATTTTCCGTCATTAAAACCAGGGTCTCGTCCATATAATTTTCCCATTTTTCAAGATTATTTTTTGTGCAATGGAAAGTTATACTTAATATGCTCATATTTTATGAATTTTTAAGATTCTGTAGATAAATTTTACGGCAAAAATCGGCAAATTTTTCGTAAATTAGCCCGTTAATAAAAATACAAAAAAAATAATTTTCAGACGTATAGCTAAGGGTCTGACTATCATTATAATAAAATTGTTTATGCAAAAAGAAGGAGAAAGACTGATTCCTATCAACATTGTTGATGAAATGAAGTCATCTTATATCGATTATTCGATGTCGGTTATCGTTTCGAGAGCGTTACCTGATGTAAGAGATGGCTTGAAACCCGTTCATAGAAGAGTACTTTACGGTATGTATGGATTAGGGGTTTTTTCTAATCGAAAGTATTTAAAATCTGCGAGAATTGTTGGAGACGTTTTAGGTAAATATCACCCGCACGGAGACTCCTCTGTATATGATGCAATGGTAAGAATGGCTCAGGACTGGAGCTTGCGTTATCCGCAGGTAGACGGACAGGGTAACTTCGGTTCCATGGACGGAGATCCGCCTGCAGCAATGCGTTATACAGAAGCAAGACTGAAAAAAATCTCTGATGAGGTGCTTTCGGATCTGGATAAGGAAACGGTAGATTTTCAGAACAACTTCGACGACAGTTTACAGGAACCGACAGTTTTACCTTCAAAAATTCCGAATCTTTTAGTTAACGGAACTTCCGGTATCGCGGTAGGGATGGCAACCAATATGGCTCCGCACAATTTGTCTGAGTCTGTAGATGCGATCTGCGCTTATATTGACAACAGAGAAATTACGATCGATGAATTAATGCAGCACATCATTGCTCCGGATTTTCCTACAGGTGGAATTATTTATGGGTACGACGGGGTGAGAGATGCGTTCCATACAGGTCGTGGCAGAGTAGTTCTGAGAGCAAAAGTAGCTTTTGAAGAAATCGGAAACAGAAATGCAATTATTGTAAACGAAGTTCCTTATCAGGTGAACAAAGCGGAGATGATTGCAAGAACTGCGGAACTGGTAAAAGAAGAGAAAATTCCGGGAATTTATGAAATCAGAGACGAGTCAGACAGAAGAGGTCTTCGTATTGTTTATGAACTGAAAAATGATGCGATTCCGAATGTTGTCCTGAACTTACTTTATAAATATACATCACTTCAAACCTCTTTCAGTGTAAACAATATTGCATTGGTTCACGGAAGACCAGAGCAGCTCAACTTAAAAGACATCATTCATCATTTCGTAGAGCACAGACATGAAGTAATCGTAAGAAGAACCCAGTTTGAGCTTAGAAAAGCTAAAGAAAGAGCGCACATTCTTGAAGGTTTCATGAAAGTGATCGGTTCTCAGGATTCTTTAGATAAAGCGATCTCAATCATTCGTCACTCTGCCAATCCGCAGGCTGCGAAAGAAGGATTGATCGAAGCTTTCGAGCTTTCTGAAATTCAGGCTCAGGCAATTCTTGATTTACGTCTTGCCCGTTTAACAGGAATGGAGCTTGACAAGATCCGTGATGAATATGATGCAATCATGAAAGAAATTGCAGATTTGGAAGATATTCTGGCAAACGAACCAAGAAGATTTCAGATCATCAAGGATGAATTAACTGAAGTAAAAGAAAAATACGGCGATGAAAGAAGAACCGAAATCGATTATTCAGGAGGAGAAATGTCTATCGAAGATATTATTCCGAACGAATCTGTGGTTCTTACCATTTCCCACGCAGGATATATTAAGAGAACTTCATTATCAGAATACAAAATCCAGAGCAGAGGCGGTGTAGGAAACAAAGCCGCAACCACAAGAGATGCAGATTTCCTTGAATATATTGTTTCGGCAACCAACCACCAATATATGCTCTTCTTTACCGAAAAAGGAAGATGTTACTGGTTAAGAGTATTTGAAATTCCGGAAGGCTCCAAAACAGCAAAAGGAAGAGCGGTACAGAACTTAATTAACATTGAACCGGACGATAAGATCAAAGCTTACATCAGAACCAATAACTTAAAAGATTCTGAATATGTAAACCAGATGAGCGTTGTGATGGTAACGAAAAACGGAACCATTAAGAAAACTTCGCTGGAAGCATATTCAAGACCTAGAGTAAACGGGGTGAATGCAATTGAGATCAGAGACAATGACCAATTGTTAGGTGCTTATTTAACGAACGGTACTTCACAGATCATGATTGCTACGAAAAACGGTAAATGTATCCGTTTCCCTGAAGAAAAAGTAAGAGAAGTAGGAAGAGGATCTATCGGAGTTCGTGGTATTGCCATGGAAGAAGACGATGAAGCAATCGGTATGATTGTTGTAAATGATGTGGAGAAAGAAACAGTGCTTGTGGTATCTGAAAAAGGATACGGAAAAAGAACTGCGGTAGAAGATTACAGAATTACCAACAGAGGAGGAAAAGGAGTTATCACGCTGAATATCACTGAAAAGACAGGAAATCTTATTGCCATTCAGAATGTAACAGATGAAGACGGATTGATGATCATTAACAAATCCGGTGTTGCCATCAGAATGGGAATGGACGAAATGAGAGTGATGGGTAGAAATACACAGGGCGTAAGACTGATTAATCTTAAAAAGAATGACGAAATTGCTGCGATTGCAAAAGTAGAAATGGATAAAGAAGTAGAAGAAGAATCTGAAGAAAATGAGGAAGGGGTTGTAGGAACGCTATTTGATAACCAGGAAGACAATACAGACGCTCCTCAAGCTGAAAATGAAAATTCGGCAGAGGAAACTGAGAATTCTGATTCGGAAGAATAATTAATATTGTACAATTAATATAAAATAGTGATTATGAAAAAGCTAATTTTAGGGATAGCTATCGTGGCATCTGCTTTTGTTTTTGGACAAAAAGAAGATACTAACGCTAAACTTCAGGAAGCTAATAAAGTTGCAATGGATGCTTATAATGCAAAAAACTATGCAGCGGCAGCGCCTAAGTTTATGGAAGTTTACAACTTGTTGAAAGCTAACGGACAGGACAATAAAGTATATATGTATTACTCAGGATTGAATTATGCGTTAGCAAACGATATTCCTCAGGCTACAAAAATATATACAGATTTGATCAGTTCCGGTTATACAGGTGTTGAAACCACTTATACTGCAAAAGACAACAAAACAGGTCAGGTTGCCAGTTATGATAAAAATACCTGGGAATTATTAAAGAAAACATCATCAAAAGACTATTCAGATTTTAAAACGGAACAGTCTCCAAGTGTTGAGCAGGATTTATATGAAACTTTAGCGACTTTATTAATCAATGCAAAGAAAAACGACGAAGCTTTAGCATTAATTGAAAAAGGACTGGCTAAATTTCCGAACAGCTCAAAACTGAAAGAATATCAGGGAAGTGCACTGTATGCATCAGGAAATACAGAAAAATTCATGGCAAATTTAAAGGAACAATTGGCTAAAAACCCTAATGATGCGACCAACTGGTACAATTTAGGAGTTCTTCAGGCAAAAGATCCTGCAATGTCAACAGAAGCCATCGCATCTTTCCAGAAAGCAATCGAGTTAAAGCCTGATTTTGCTAATGCGTATCAGAACTTAGTATACACTGTAATCGGAGACGATGAAAAAGCTGTATCTGAGATCAATGCATTAAGAAAAACAAAACCGGACGATGCTACAAAATTAATTGAAGCAAGAAAAGAAAGGTTTACAAAAGCAATTCCTTACGGGGAAAAATGGCTTCAGGCATTACCAAACGATATTACAGCGGTTCAGGTAATGAAGGATGTGTATAATACATCTAAAAATACAGCCAAGTATAATGAAATGAAAGCTAAAGAAGCTGAATTGGCAGCAAAACAGCCTGCAAAATAATTTTAGATACTTTCATTTAAATATAAACCGGAACATTTTTGTTTCGGTTTTTTTTATTCAGTAGAAACAAATATTTTCTTGCTTTAGTAATGTAATATTAGATATCTGTCACTCTGAAAGAAGCGAAGCGTATTGAAGAATCTGTTTCTATTGCCCAAATTCATTCTTCAAAAAAAAATGGGCTTTGCATTAAAATAATTTTAGTTTCCAAATATTCATCATCCAATTTGGCTTAGCCAAAACTGTCTATTTAGTATTAAATTTCTATTATTCATAAAGAAGAATACCGTAGTGAAAAATCTATTTTTTATTGAGATTCTTGCTTCGTCAGAATGGCAAACATGATCTATTTTCCTGTAAAAATATCCTCAGTCAATCTGCGTAAATCTCAAAAATCTGCGGGAGGAAAAAGAACTTCATTATGTGTTGATTATCTAATTTGGTTTAAAAAACTTTGCGTTAAATAATTTCAAGCATCAAAAACAGCTAATATCCGAACCAAAATTCCAACGATTATCATCAAAAATCAATGTTAAAATTCTCTGCAATTCCGTATCTTTGAGAAAAATTTTTACAAAAATGATTGAGTGGAAAACCGCTAAAGAATACGAAGATATTACATACAAAAAATGTAATGGGGTAGCAAGAATTGCTTTCAACAGACCGGAAGTTCGTAACGCTTTCAGACCAAAAACAACTTCAGAATTATACGATGCTTTTTATGATGCTTATGAAGATCCGAAAATTGGAGTAGTGCTGCTTTCAGGAGAAGGGCCAAGTCCGAAAGACGGAGGTTGGGCATTTTGCAGTGGAGGAGACCAGAAAGCGAGAGGACATCAAGGGTATGTAGGAGAAGACGGAAGACACCGTTTAAATATTCTTGAAGTTCAGCGTCTCATCCGTTTTATGCCAAAAGTTGTAATCGCGGTAGTTCCGGGTTGGGCTGTTGGTGGAGGACACTCTCTTCATGTGGTTTGTGATCTTACTTTAGCGAGTGAAGAACACGCGATTTTCAAACAAACTGATGCCGATGTTACCAGTTTCGACGGTGGTTACGGATCTGCTTATCTTGCAAAAATGGTAGGACAGAAAAAAGCCCGTGAAATTTTCTTTTTAGGCAGAAATTATTCAGCGCAGGAAGCTTTCGAAATGGGAATGGTAAACAAAGTGGTTCCTCATGCAGAACTGGAAGATACAGCCTATGAATGGGCTCAGGAAATTTTAGCTAAATCTCCTACTTCTATCAGAATGCTGAAATTTGCCATGAATCTTACAGACGACGGAATGGTTGGGCAGCAGGTTTTCGCAGGTGAAGCAACACGTTTAGCATACATGACGGAGGAAGCAAAAGAAGGAAGAAATGCATTCCTTGAAAAAAGAAAACCGAATTTCGGAGACGATCAGTGGATATCTTAATATAAGTAATTGGCAATGAGTAATGAGCAATAAGAACATTACTTATTCCCAATTACTCATTACTTATACATTATGAAAGATTGGATAAAAGCCGCAAGGCTTAGAACGTTGCCGCTGTCGCTCAGCGGAATTATTATGGGAGCTTTCATTGCAAAATGGAGGCTTTATGGTGAAGGCGGAATCTGGGACTGGAGAATTTTTGCTTTGGCATTAGTCGTAACTCTATTATACCAGATCCTTTCAAACTACGCCAATGATTACGGAGACGGAATAAAAGGAACCGATGCCAAAAGAGCGACAGAAGCAGAAGCAAGAGCAGTAGCCTCTGGAAAAATTACGGCAAAACAGATGAGAAATGCAGTTATTCTTTTCTCAGTTTTATCTTTTGTAGCGACAGTTGCCCTTTTATATGTAGCGTTTATTCCCGATTATATGAATGAATTTTACATATTCATCGGTTTGGGAATCTTGAGCATTTTAGCGGCAATTGGTTACACGGTGGGTAAAAAACCTTACGGATACATGGGATTGGGAGATATTTTTGTATTTATTTTCTTCGGTCTTGTTTCTGTCTGCGGAAGTTATTTCCTGTTTACCAAATCGTTCAGTTGGGATATGTTATTGCCCGGAACCGCAATCGGAATGATGAGCATGGCTGTTCTGAACCTTAACAATATGAGAGATATTGAAAGCGATAAACAATCAGGGAAAAACAGTTTTGCACTGAGAATCGGCTTCAAAAATGCAATGATTTATGAAATGATTCTTTTGCAGCTTCCTCTGATTTTAATTTTGTTGTTCTTAGGAGTCAATGGTTTTTTCCAGACTCAGAATTACAAAGTGTTTATTGTCATGATCTTAATGATTCCTTTAATGAAAATCAGAAGAAAGATTATGGCCGTAAAAAATCCGAGAGAACTGGATCCTTTCCTGAAACAGGTAGGAATCATGACCTTTATGATTGCAGCTCTTACAGCAGCCGGACTTAATTTATTTAATTAAAAATTCAACAGAACTTGTATAATACAGCTTTGTCATGCTGAGCTTGTCGAAGCATCTTATGAATTTCAACAGCATTATTCATTAAAAAATTGATGCTATAAATATTTAAAGTAAAAATTTTAAAATATTAAAATTATGAAAATACAATACTTAGGACAAAATTGCTTTTTGTTCACGTACAAGGACAAAACAATTTTATCAGATCCATTCTATAACTACAAAAAAGCAGAATCAGGATTCGATATTTCAGCGCAGAAAATCGATTATATTTTATTAACTCACGCTCATGGAGATCACATTGCGGATGTGGAAGAAGTTTTACAGCATCATCCTGAAGCAACCGTCATTGCTGTTCCTGAAATCTGCGGATATTTTAAAAATGCAAAAAATACAGACGATGTCAACTTAGGAGGGTCAGCAAAAATCGATGATCTTAAAATTTCAATGGTTCCGGCTCATCACACAAGTTCGTTTCCGGACGGAAGCTATGGCGGCGTTCCTGTAGGTTATATTTTCAGACTTCCTGAAGGTAAAAACCTATATATGGCAGGAGACACCGGAGTAATGGCGGATATGGAGCTGTTTCCAAGGTTATACGGTAATTTAGACCTTTCCATCCTTCCGATCGGAAGTCACTACACAATGTGCCCGAGAAAGGCAGCATTTGCAGCATCAGAATTATTAAAAACTCCAAAAGTAATCGGATGTCATTTTGATACTTTCCCTGCTATTGAAATTAATCATGAAAGTGCACAGAAGCATTTTGAAGATAAAAATGTAGAACTTGTTTTACCAAAACTGGGAGAGACGTTCGAATTTTAAATAAATGTTGGGAGGTAGTTTGAAAACAGAAATCAAAATGTTGAAGTATATAAAAACAAAAAAAGATAATTATCAAATTACCTCTCTTCAACTTAAACCAATAAAAAATGGCAAGCTACCTAAATCACACCGCTACGACCAATTACCTTTGCTGCGTTCCCACCCTGGAGGATTCTCAGGAGCTGGTTGTTTAGGACTTGCCGTTGCAAAGGTAGGAATATTTTGCAAAACTCAAAACTTTATTAAAGAAAATTAATGGAAAAAATTGGCTTGCAGAGGTAGTTTGCTGAAATTCAGACCAATAATTTTTCAAAAATTTTCAAAAAAATTAGATATGACGAAGAGCCCTTCCACATTAGGAATTTTACTATTTGGCGCTACGATGATTGTTTTTTTCGTGGTGTATTACTTCTTTTCAGGAGTTAATTATTTTGATATTTCATTGAAAGCCAATGCTTTCGTTTTGCCGATTCTGTATGCGGGAGCCGCATTCTGGTCGGTGAAATCGTACTGGAGCAACCACAAAACGGTGAGCTTCAAACAAGCATTCAATAGAGCTTTCGTTCCCATGTTTATCGGGGGAATTTTATCCATTTTCAGCATTTATGCTTTTCTGAATTTTGTGGATACAGACGCAAAAAAGCTGCTGAATTATCAGTATGTAACAAGACAGAAAGCGGAAATGGATAAAGAATATTATTCCGCAAGAAAAGTTTTAAAGCACCAGAAAGATATTGATGAACTGGATAAAAAGTACAAAGAAAGGCTTCCGAGTTTCTCTCCGGAGGCGGTGAAAGGAAAAGATATGCTTACTGCAAGTCATTTTTCAGGATATTTTGCGGCAATTCTTATATTTTACGTAGTTTTGTCAGTGTTTTTCGGAGCGTTTTTCAGAACAAAAACAATCTATCAGGAAGAACAAAACCAAGAATAATTTTTTATTAAAATTAAATGAATTTATCTATAGTTATTCCGTTACTGAATGAGGAAGCCTCTCTGGAAGAGCTTTTTTCGAGGATTGATCGTGTTTGTAAATCAAACAGTTTATCTTATGAAATCTGGTTTGTGGACGATGGAAGTACGGATCTTTCGTGGAGCATTATTGAGAATCTGAAAGTACAGCATCCTCAAATCCATGGAATTAAATTTTCTAAAAATTACGGAAAATCTCAGGCGCTTCACGCTGCCTTTGAAAGAACAAACGGCGATGTTATCATCACCATGGATGCTGATTTACAGGATTTTCCGGAAGAAATCCCTGAACTGTACAATATGGTTGTTCAGGATAATTACGACATTGTTTCCGGCTGGAAAAAGAAGCGTTTCGATAATGTAATGACGAAAAACGTACCGTCGAAACTATTCAATGCGGCAGCTAGAAAAGTCTCCGGTGTTTATCTTCACGATTTCAACTGCGGACTGAAAGCATACAAAAAGCAGGTCGTAAAATCCATTGATGTTTACGGAGATATGCACCGTTACATTCCTGTTCTGGCTGCCAATGCAGGATTCAGAAGAATTACGGAAAAAGAAGTACAGCATCAGGCGAGACCTTACGGAACTTCAAAATTCGGAACCGAAAGATTTATCCGTGGATTTCTGGATCTGGTAACGCTTTGGTTTGTAAGTCGTTTCGGGGGAAGACCGATGCATTTCTTCGGAGCGGTAGGAACTTTAATGTTTATCGTAGGTTTTCTTTCTGCCCTTTGGCTGGGAGTTTCGAAACTCATTGATGTGGCAAGAGGAATTTATGGTCATTTAATTACCAATAATCCGTGGTTTTTTATTGCTTTAACCATGATGATTATGGGAACCTTGCTTTTCGTTGCAGGATTTTTAGGTGAAATGATTATCAGAACCAACAGAGAACATAAAAATTATAATATTGACGAAGTAATTTAACGGAAAAAACAATATATTTAATCATTAAATATGAATAAAAAACGTTGTTTGAACTGTGGTCATTCGGTTTCCGATGAGTATTGTGCTCATTGCGGACAGAAATCTGACACGGCAAGAATAACCCCGGTTTTATTCATTAAAAATGATATTTTAGGCTCTATATGGCATGTAGAAGCAAGGTTTTTGAATACGTTGAAAGAAATTTTAATAAGACCCGGAATAACAGCAACCAACTACATTAGTGGAAAAAGAATAAGGTATTATAATTTTATTTCACTGCTGCTTATTCTTTTTGGGTTTAACGTTATTGCCTTTCATCTGTTTATTAATACAGCTAAAATAGATCTACAGGCAGAAGATTCCAAAACCATAGATTTTTTTTCAAAATATTCCAAAGCAACCTTATTGTTTTTAATACCTGTTCTTGCCTGTAATGCATGGATTGTATTCAGAAAAATAAAGTTTAATCTTGCAGAGCATTTTGTAATTGCTACGGTGAGTTTAATAGGGATTCTTGTTTTTTTTCTTACCGATGATCTCATCAGTATCATGGGAACTTACAAGCCTCTTTCAGGAATTTCTGATGGTATTGACCGGGTTTTGGAAACTGCATTTGTTTTCTTTCCTGCATTTGCTTACATTAATGCATTCAGGAAAAATTATTCATGGGCAGGACTTGCCTGGAGACTTCTTGTATTTTATATATTAGTTCTTTCAGAGATCCTTGCCGTGATGTTGTTTATTGAAAAATTCCTATAATTTAAAATGAAAAAAATATTTTTAATCA
>OGQD01001493.1_pt1 | contig 14862 bp, 10 predicted proteins | sample 1553091 | NCBI WGS metagenome assembly OGQD01 (sample SAMEA2580290, study PRJEB22360) | human gut metagenome | biome: human gut; feature: human-associated habitat; material: faeces | place: Denmark | collected 2008/2010
TGGTGGACGTATACGGTCTGGCGAACCCTCCCAGCTTGTCCAGCGCCTGGCGCTGCTCGAAGGCCTCGGCATACAGCTCGATGGCGGCGTGCGCGGTGTAGCAGCCGGCGCAGCCGCAGGCGGCTTCCTTGGCGTGCTGGGCGTGCGGCGCTGAGTCGGTGCCGAGGAAGAATTTCGGGTTGCCGCTGGTGGCGGCGTCCAGCAGGGCTTCCTGATGGGTGTTGCGCTTGAGGATCGGCAGGCAATAGAAGTGCGGACGGATGCCGCCGACCAGCATGTGGTTGCGGTTGTACAGCAGGTGGTGGGCGGTGATGGTGGCGCCGACGTTGGCCGGAGCGGCCTTGACGAACTGTGCCGCGTCACCTGTGGTGATGTGCTCGAACACCACCTTCAGCATCGTGAAGCGCTCGACCACCCGCACCAGATGCTCGTCGATGAAGCGCTTCTCGCGGTCGAACACGTCCACGTCGGCGCGGGTCACTTCGCCGTGCACCAGCAGCGGCAGGCCGACCTCGGCCATGGCTTCCAGCACCGGGAAGATGTTGTCGATACTGGTGACGCCGGAATCGGAGTTGGTGGTGGCGCCGGCCGGATAAAGCTTGGCGGCGTGCACGAAGCCGCTGGCCTTGGCGGCGCGCACGTCTTCGGCGGAAGTCTTGTCGGTGAGGTAGAGCACCATCAGCGGTTCGAAGCGGCTGCCGGCCGGCCGGGCGGCCAGGATGCGCTCGCGATAGGCATCGGCCTCGGCGGCGTTGCGCACCGGCGGCACCAGGTTGGGCATGATGATGGCGCGGGCGAAGGTCCGCGCGACATCGCGGACGGTGTGCTGCAGGACGGCACCATCGCGCAGATGGATGTGCCAGTCGTCTGGGCGCAGCAGGGTAATGCGGTCGGACATGGGGATTCCCGGCAGGTAAAACGTGGGCGAATGCTACCAGTTTTGCGGCTTCCACGACCTATCAAGTTTCCGGCGCCGCTGCCGATACGGGCTATGAAAGCCGTATCTCCCCACGGAGCCGATCTTGCGCCAGCCCAGCCTCCTCCTGCTCAGCCTGTTTGCCAGCCTGCCCTGGTGCATGCCGGCCGCGGCCATCACGTTCCAGACGCGCATGGAGAAAGTGGAGTGGCAGGTCGAGGGTGACCAGTTCGAATGCCGCCTGAGCCAGCCGATCGCCGATTTCGGCAGTGGCGAGTTCGTCCGCCGCGCCGGCGAGCAGGCGACGTTCCGCCTCAAGGCCCGCGAGCGCTGGATGGGCGCCGGCTCGGCGACGCTGCTGGCCGCCGCCGCGCCGTGGCAGCCGGGCAGGGGGGACATCAACCTCGGTACGCTGAGCGTCGGCAGCGGCGAGGTGCCGTTCAACAGCAGCCAGGAGCAGGCCGGGCGCCTGCTCACCGGATTGATGGAAGGGCGCAGCCCACTGGTGCGCCACCGCACCCTGCAGGGCGGCGACAGCCTGGAAGTGCGGTTGCTGCCGGTCAAGTTCAACCAGGCCTACAACGACTACCTCAAGTGCACGGTCGGCCTGTTGCCAGTCAACTTCGACCAGATCCGCCAGACCCAGCTCGGCTTTCCCGGCGGCACCACCCTAGAACCCCTGGCCCAGGCCAAGCTCGACATCATCCTGGATTTCATGAAGGCCGACCCGAGCGTCAACCGCATCCAGCTCGACGGCCATGCCGACAACTCCGGCAACCGCCTGACCAATCGCGACGCCTCGCGCCGCCGCGCCGTGGCGGTGGAGGAATACCTCAGGGCCCACGGCGTCCCGGCCGAGCAGATCATCGTCCGCTTCCACGGCGAGCGTTACCCGCTGGTGAAGAACAACAGCGCGGCCAACCGGGCGAAGAACCGCAGGGTCACCATGACCCTGTCCCGCGAGCCTGTGGTCGAGCCGGCCCCCGAGGCCCAGCCGCCGGCCGCTCCCGCCCCGGTGGAGCCGACGCCCGCCGCCGGAACGTCCGGTCCGTCCTCCGCATCCTGAAGTCGCCTGGGCAAATAAATCTGTCGCTTTGTCGCTAGTGTCTGTCGCGCCCCTGTAAATCATTCCGCACGGCCGGTAGAATCCCCGGTTTTCCGTACAACCCCCTGGAGTTGATTGGCATGGCGGACGTCAAAAAGGTAGTTCTGGCCTATTCCGGTGGCCTGGACACCTCGGTGATCCTCAAGTGGCTGCAAGACACCTATAACTGCGAAGTGGTGACCTTCACCGCCGACCTCGGCCAGGGCGAGGAGGTCGAGCCGGCCCGTGCCAAGGCCCAGGCCATGGGCGTCAAGGAAATCTACATCGATGACCTGCGCGAAGAATTCGTCCGCGACTTCGTGTACCCGATGTTCCGCGCCAACACCGTCTACGAGGGCGAGTACCTGCTGGGTACCTCCATCGCCCGTCCGCTGATCGCCAAGCGCCTGATCGAGATCGCCAACGAGACCGGCGCCGACGCCATCTCCCACGGCGCCACCGGCAAGGGCAACGACCAGGTGCGCTTCGAGCTGGGCGCCTACGCGCTGAAGCCGGGCGTCAAGGTGATCGCGCCCTGGCGCGAGTGGGACCTGCTGTCCCGCGAGAAGCTGATGGACTACGCCGAGAAGCACGGCATCCCGATCGAGCGCCACGGCAAGAAGAAGTCGCCGTACTCCATGGACGCCAACCTGCTGCACATCTCCTACGAGGGCGGCGTGCTGGAAGACACCTGGACCGAGCACGAAGAAGACATGTGGAAGTGGAGCGTCTCCCCGGAGAACGCCCCGGACACCCCGACCTACATCGAGCTGACCTACCGCAAGGGCGACATCGTCGCTATCGACGGCAAGGAGCTGACCCCGGCGCAGGTGCTCACCGAACTCAACCGCCTCGGCGGCGCCAACGGCATCGGCCGTCTCGACATCGTCGAGAATCGCTACGTCGGCATGAAGTCCCGTGGCTGCTACGAGACCCCCGGTGGCACCATCATGCTCAAGGCCCACCGTGCCATCGAGTCGATCACCCTGGACCGCGAAGTGGCTCACCTGAAAGACGAGCTGATGCCCAAGTACGCCAGCCTGATCTACACCGGCTACTGGTGGAGCCCGGAGCGCCTGATGCTGCAGCAGATGATCGACGCCTCCCAGGCCGACGTGAACGGCGTGGTGCGCCTGAAACTGTACAAGGGCAACGTCATCGTGGTCGGCCGCAAGTCCGACGACTCGCTGTTCGACGCCAACATCGCCACCTTCGAGGAAGATGGCGGCGCTTACAACCAGGCGGACGCGGCGGGCTTCATCAAGCTCAACGCCCTGCGCATGCGCATCGCCGCCGGCAAGGGCCGCAAGCTGTTCTGATAAGCTGAGTGCACCGAGCCAGACGAACCCCGGCCACGAGCCGGGGTTCTGTTTTTATAAGCCCGCACACGGGCAACGATGAGGAAAAACCGATGAGACTGCTGCATACCATGCTGCGCGTGGGTGACATGGACCGTTCCATCGCCTTCTACACCGAGGTGCTGGGCATGACCCTGCTGCGCCGCAAGGAATACCCGGACGGCCAGTTCACCCTGGCCTTCGTCGGCTACGGCAACGAGGCCGAGAACAGCGTGATCGAGCTGACCTACAACTGGGGCGTGGACCAGTACGAACTGGGCACCGCCTACGGCCACATCGCCCTGGAAGTCGAAGACGTCTACAAGGCCTGCGAGGACATCCGTTCCCGCGGCGGCAGGATCACCCGCGAGCCGGGCCCGATGAAGCACGGCACCAGCATCCTGGCCTTCGTCGAAGATCCGGACGGCTACAAGGTCGAGCTGCTGTCGCCCAAGCGCAACGACTGACGCACAGTCCCGCAAGGTGCGCATGGCGCACCCTGCGGTTTTCATCGTGCGGAGATCACTCCTCGATGGCGCCCATGGCGGTGGTGTTGAAGCCGCCGTCGACGTAGAGGATTTCGCCGCTGATGCCCGAGGCCAGATCGGAGCAGAGGAAGGCGCCGGCGTTGCCGACTTCCTCGATGGTCACGTTGCGGCGCAGCGGGGTCTGTTTCTCGTTGGCGGCGAGCATCTTGCGGAAGCTCTTGATGCCGCTGGCCGCCAGGGTGCGGATCGGGCCGGCGGAGATGGCGTTGACGCGGGTGCCCTCCGGGCCGAGGCTGCCGGCCAGGTAGCGCACGCCGGCCTCCAGGCTGGCCTTGGCCATACCCATCACGTTGTAGTTGGGCATGGTGCGCTCGGCGCCCAGGTAGGAGAGGGTGAGGATGCTGCCGTTGCGGCCCTGCATCAGCTCGCGGCCGGCCTTGGCCAGGGCCACCAGGCTGTAGGCGCTGATGTCGTGGGCGATCCTGAAGCCGTCGCGGGTGGTGACTTCGGTGAAGTCGCCGTCCAGCTGGTCGCCCGGGGCGAAGCCGACGGAGTGGACGATGCAGTCCAGGCCGTCCCATTGCTTGCCCAGTGCTTCGAAGACCTTGGCGATCTCCTCGTCGCTGGCGACGTCGCAGGGGAAGCACAGCTCGGGGTTGGAGCCCCAGCCGGCGGCGAACTCTTCGACGCGGCCCTTGAGCTTGTCGTTCTGGTAGGTGAAGGCGAGCTCGGCGCCCTCGCGGTGCATGGCGGCGGCGATGCCCGAGGCGATGGACAGTTTGCTGGCCACGCCAACGATCAGTACGCGCTTACCGGCGAGAAAACACATGTGCGTTATTCCTCTTTCAGTGAGTCGGCGGTCGCCGGAGCCATGAACGCGGCTTCCAGCAACTGCCGGGTATAGGGGTGCTGCGGCGTGGCGAACACCTGCTCGGCCGGCCCCTGTTCAACCACCTTGCCCTGTTTCACCACCATCAGCTGGTGGCTCAGGGCCCTGACCACCGCCAGGTCGTGGCTGATGAACAGGTACGTCAGGTTGTACTTGGCCTGCAGCGAGCGCAGGAGTTCCACCACCTGGCGCTGCACCGTGCGGTCGAGCGCCGAGGTGGGCTCGTCCAGCAGGATCAGCGCCGGTTTCAGCACCAGTGCCCGGGCAATGGCGATCCGCTGCCGTTGCCCGCCGGAAAACTCATGGGGGTAGCGGTGCCGGGTATCCGGGTCCAGTCCCACCTCCTTGAGCGCGTCGATGACGGCCTGTTCCTGCTCCTCCTCGCTGCCCATGCCATGGATGCGCAGGCCCTCGCCGACGATCTGGCCCACGCTCATGCGTGGGCTGAGACTGCCGAAGGGGTCCTGGAAGACCACCTGCATCTGCCGCCGCAGCGGCCTCACGGCCTTCTGCGACAGCCCGTCCAGCGCCTGGCCCTGGAAGCGGATAGCGCCCTGGCTGCCGAGCAGCCGCAGGATCGCCATGCCGAGGGTGGATTTGCCGGAACCACTCTCGCCGACGATGCCCAGGGTCTGGCCCTGGGGCAGGCTGAAGTCGATTCCGTCCACCGCCTTCACATGGTCGACCGTGCGCCGCAGCACGCCCTTCTTGATCGGGAACCACACGCGCAGGTCGTCCACTTCCAGCAGCGGCGCGCCGGCGGGGTTGGCCGCCGGTTCGCCGCTGGGCTCGGCGCCGAGCAGTTCCCGGGTATAGGGATGCTGCGGAGCGCGGAACAATTCGTCACACGACGCCTGTTCGACGATGCGACCGCGCTGCATGACACATACGCGGTGGGCGATTCTTCGCACCAGGTTGAGATCGTGGGTGATCAGCAGCATGGACATGCCCAGGCGCGCCTGCAGATCCTTGAGCAGATCGAGGATCTTCAGCTGCACGGTGACGTCCAGCGCCGTGGTCGGTTCGTCGGCGATCAGCAGCTCCGGCTCGTTGGCCAGGGCCATGGCGATCATCACCCGCTGGCGCTGGCCGCCGGACAGTTCGTGGGGGTAGGCCTTGAGGCGCTTGGCCGGCTCGGGGATGCCGACCAGTTCCAGCAGTTCGATGATCCGCGCGCGTGCCGGCTCGCCGCTCAGGCCCTTGTGCCAGGCGAGGATTTCGCCGATCTGCTTGCCGATGCTGTGCAGCGGGTTGAGCGAGGTCATCGGCTCCTGGAACACCATGGCGATGTGGTTGCCGCGGATGCCGCGCAGCTTCTCCGGCGGCAGCTTGAGCAGGTCCTGCTCGCCGTAGCGGATGCTGCCGGCCGGATGGCGGGCCAGCGGGTAGGGCAGCAGGCGCAGGATGGAGTGGGCTGTGACCGACTTGCCGGAGCCGCTCTCGCCGACCAGGGCCAGGGTCTCGCCGCGGCGGATGTCGAAGCTGACGCCTTCGATCACCCGCTGGGCCTTGTCGCCGGATACGAACTCGACGGCCAGGTCGCGCACTTCGATGAGGTTGTTCGGATCGGTCATCTCATTTCCTCGGGTCGAAGGCATCGCGGGCGGCTTCGCCGATGAACACCAGCAGGCTGAGCATCAGGGCCAGCACGGCGAACGCGCTGATGCCAAGCCACGGTGCCTGCAGGTTGGCCTTGCCCTGGGCCACCAGCTCGCCCAGCGAGGGTTCGCCGGCCGGCAGGCCGAAGCCGAGGAAGTCCAGCGAGGTGAGGGTGCCGATGGCGCCGGTGAGGATGAAGGGCATGAAGGTCATGGTCGAGACCATGGCGTTGGGCAGGATGTGGTGGAACATGATGCCGCCGTTGCCCATGCCCAGCGCGCGGGCCGCGCGCACGTACTCCAGGTTGCGGCCGCGGAGGAACTCGGCGCGCACCACGTCGACCAGGCTCATCCACGAGAACAGCAGCATGATGCCCAGCAGCCACCAGAAGTTGGGCTGCACGAAGCTGGCCAGGATGATCAGCAGGTAGAGCACCGGCAGGCCCGACCAGACTTCCAGGAAGCGCTGCCCGGCCAGGTCGACCCAGCCGCCGTAGTAGCCCTGCAGGGCGCCGGCCAGCACGCCGATGAGCGCGCTGGCCAAGGTCAGCGCCAGGGCGAACAGCACCGACACGCGGAAGCCGTAGATTACCCGCGCGAGCACGTCGCGGCCCTGGTCGTCGGTGCCCAGCCAGTTCTGCGCCGAGGGCGGCGCGAGGGCCGGCACCTGCAGTTCGTAGTTGATGCTGGAGTAGCTGAACGGGATCGGCGGCCAGAGCATCCAGCCGTCCTTCGCCGCGATCAGTTCCTGGATGTAGGGACTCTTGTAGTTGGTCTGCAGCGGGAACTCGCCGCCGAAGGCGGTCTCCGGGTAGCGCTTGAGCACCGGGAAGTACCACTCGCCGTCGTAGCGCACGGCCAGCGGCTTGTCGTTGGCGATCAGCTCCGCGCCCAGGCTGAGCACGAACAGGACGAGGAACAGCCAGAGCGACCACCAGCCGCGCTTGTGGGCCTTGAACAGGGCGAAGCGGCGTCGATTGAGGGGAGAGAGCTTCATCGATCAGTTCTCCCGGCTTTCGAAGTCGATGCGTGGATCGATCAGCGTGTACATCAGGTCGCTCACTAGCTTGGCCAGCAGGCCGAACAGGGAAAAGATGAACAGGGTGCCGAACACCACCGGGTAATCGCGGTTGACGATGGACTCGAAGCCCAGCAGGCCGAGGCCGTCGAGGGAGAAGATCACCTCGATCAGCATCGAGCCGGCGAAGAAGATGCCGAGGAAGGCGGCCGGGAAACCGGCGACCACGATCAGCATGGCGTTGCGGAACACGTGGCCGTAGAGCACGCGCCGGTCGGTCAGGCCCTTGGCACGGGCGGTGACCACGTACTGCTTGCCGATCTCGTCGAGGAAGCTGTTCTTGGTCAGCAGGGTGAGGGTGGCGAAGTTGCCGATCACCAGGGCCGTCACCGGCAGGGCCAGGTGCCAGAAGTAGTCGAGGATCTTGCCGCCCAGGCTGAGTTCGTCGAAGTTGCCGGAGGTCAGCCCGCGCAAGGGGAACCAGTCCCAGTAGCTGCCGCCGGCGAACAGCACGATCAGCAGGATGGCGAACAGGAACGAGGGGATGGCGTAGCCGACGATGATCGCCGAGCTGGTCCAGACGTCGAAGGCGCTGCCGTGGCGGGTGGCCTTGGCGATGCCCAGGGGGATGGAGACGAGGTAGGTGATCAGGGTGCTCCACAGGCCCAGGGAAATGGACACGGGCATCTTTTCCAGGATCAGGTCGATCACCGTGGCGTCGCGGAAGAAGCTCTCGCCGAAGTCCAGCTGGGCGTAGCTCTTGATCATCAGCCAGAAGCGCTCGGGAGCCGACTTGTCGAAGCCGTACATCTTCTCGATCTCGGCGATCAGCTCGGGGTCGAGGCCCTGGGCGCCACGGTAGTTGGAGCCGGCCACCGCGACCTCGCCGCCACCGCCGGAAACGCGGCCGGTGGCGCCGCCCGAGGCGGCGTCGAAGCCTTCCAGCTTGGCGATCATCTGCTCCACCGGGCCGCCCGGCGCGGCCTGGACGATGATGAAGTTGATCAGCAGGATGCCGAGCAGGGTGGGGATGATCAGCAGCAGGCGGCGGACGATATAGGCCAGCATCAAGGGGCTTCCTGCTCGGTGGTCTTGGTGGGCTTGCTGCGTGGCGGTGCCGCCGGTGCCTCTTCCCACCAGGTCATCAGGCCGTAGTCGTAGAGTGGGGTCACCGCTGGGCGACCGAAGCGCTTCCAATAGGCCACGCGCCAGGTGTCTACATAGTAGTTGGGCACCACATAGTGGCCCCAGAGGAGGGCGCGATCCAGCGCGCGGGCGTGGCTGATCAGCGCCTGCCGCGAGTCGGCGCGGATCAGGCCGTCCACCAGCTGGTCGATGGCCGGGTCGCGCAGGCCCATCAGGTTGCGGCTGCCGGGGTTGTCGGCGCTGGCGGAGTGCCAGAATTCGCGCTGTTCGTTGCCCGGCGAGTTGGACTGGGGCCAGATCGCCGAGGTCATGTCGAAGTCCCGCGAGCGCAGGCGGTTGATGTACTGGGAGGTGTCGACCCGGCGGATCTGCAGGTCGATGCCCAGTTCCGCCAGGTTGCGCTTGAACGGCAGGATCACCCGCTCCAGGTTGGGCTGGAAGTTGATGAATTCGAAGGCCAGCTGCTTGCCATCGGGGCCGATCATCTTGTCGTCCTCGATCCGGTAGCCGGCCTCGGTGAGCAGCTGGAAGGCGCGCCGGCTCTGTTCGCGGATGATGCCGCTGCCGTCGCTGACCGGGGGCTTGAACTCCTGGGTGAAGACCTCCGGCGGCAGCTTGTCGCGCAGCGGCTCCAGAATCTTCAGCTCGGCCTCGTCGGGCAGGCCGGTGGCCGCCATCTCGGAGTTGGCGAAGTAGCTGCCGGTGCGCTTGTAGGCGCCGTAGAACAGTTGCTTGCTGGCCCACTCGAAGTCGAACAGCTGGGCGATGGCCTCGCGCACGCGGCGGTCCTGGAACATCGGTCGGCGCAGGTTGAACACGTAGCCCTGCATGCCGGCGGGGTTGTGGTTGGGGATGGCGGCCATCACGAAGCGGCCGGCGCGCAGGGCCGGGGAGTCGTAGCCGGTGTTCCAGTCCTTGGCCGAATATTCCAGGTTGACGTCGAACTGGCCGGCCTTGAAGCCCTCCAGGGCCACCTGGGTGTCGCGGTAGTAGTCGACGCGGATGCGGTCGAAGTTGTACAGGCCGCGGCTCACCGACAGGTCCTGGCCCCACCAGTCCTTGACCCGCTCGAACTCGACGCGGCTGCCCGGCGAGACCTTACCGATGCGGTAGGGGCCGCTGCCCAGCGGCGGCTCCGGGCCGCCTCTGGAGAAGTCACGGTCGGCCCACCAGTGCTTGGGCAGCACGTGAATCTGGCCGAGGATCAGCGGCAGCTCGCGGTTGTCCTTGTGCTTGAAGTCGAAGCGCACGGTCAGCCTGTCCTCGGCCACCACCTTGTCCACGTCCGCGTAGTAGTGGCGGTACATGGGGTCGCCTTTCTCGACCAGGGTATTGAAGGTGAAGATGACGTCCTCGGCGGTCACCGGCTGGCCGTCGTGGAAGCGCGCCTTGGGGTTGAGGAGGAAGCGGACGTAGCTGTTGTCCTCGGCCTTGTCGATCTTCTCGGCCAGCAGGCCGTATTCGGTGAAGGGTTCGTCCGGCGAGTGGTAGGTGAGGCTGTCGTAGATCAGCGGCTCCACATCCACCGGGTTGCCCTTGGGAATGTAGGGGTTGAAGCTGTCGAAGCCGCCGATCCCGCGCTGCCGCAGCAGGCCGCCCTTGGGCGCCTCCGGGTTGACGTAGTCGAAGTGCTTGAAGTTCGCCGGGTACTTCGGCGGCTCGCCGTACAGGGTGAGGGCGTGCCTGGGTTCGGCCTGGGCGGCGCCGGCCAGGACCAGCAGGGCGGCGGCGCCGAGGGTGCGCAGGGTGGGGCTCATCGAACGGTCTCCGTGGGCTTCAGCCACCAGGCCCGCAGCCCGAGGGTGTAGGGCGGGGTGGTGACGAAGGCGAACCGGTTGCGGTACGCCAGACGATGGTGATTGATGTACCAGTTGGGAATGCTGTAGTGCTGCCAGAGCAGGACCCGGTCCAGCGCGCGGGCGGCCGAGACCTGTTCTTCGCGGGTCTGGGCGGCGAGCAGCTTGTCGAGCAGGGCGTCGACCACCGGGTGGCGCACGCCCGCGTAGTTCCTGCTGCCCTTGACGCCGGCCTGGCTGGAGTGGAAGTACTGCCACTGCTCCAGGCCGGGGCTGAGGTTCTGCGGCAGGGTCATGAGAATCATGTCGTAGTCGAACTGGTCGAGGCGCTGCTTGTACTGGGCCCGGTCCACGGTGCGTAGGCTGGCGCGGATGCCGATGCTGGCCAGGTTCTCGGTGTAGGGTTGGAGGATGCGTTCCAGGTTGGGGTTGACCAGCAGTATCTCGAAGCGCAGGGGCTGGCCCTTGGCGTTGACCAGGCGCTGGCCGGAAGGTTTCCAGCCCGCCTCGGCGAGCAGGCCCAGGGCGCGGCGCAGGGTTTCCCGCGGGATGCCGCGGCCGTCGGTGGCGGGCAGGGCGAAGGGCTCGGTGAACAGCTTGGCCGGCAGCTGCTTGCGGTAGGGCGAGAGCACCAGCCACTCGCCGCCCTCCGGCTTGCCGGTGGTGGAGAACTCGCTGTTCGGGTAGTAGCTGGTGCTGCGCTTGTAGGCGCTGTTGAACAGGGCGCGGTTGGTCCACTCGAAGTCGAACATCAGGCCCAGCGCCTCGCGCACCTTGCGCTGGGCGAATATGTCGCGGCGGCTGTTCATGAACAGCGCCTGGGTCTGGGTGGGGATCTGGTGCGGAATCTCGGCGCGGATCACGTCGCCGCGGGCGATGGCCGGGAAGCGGTAGCCGTTGGCCCAGTTCTTCGCCTGGTGCTCGATGTAGAAGTCGAATTCGCCGGCCTTGAACGCCTCGAAGGCCACGTTGCTGTCGCGGTAGAACTCCACCTCGACCCGGTCGAAGTTGTACTTGCCGCGGTTGACCGCCAGCTTCGCCCCCCACCAGTCCTTGACCCGCTCGAACACCAGGCGCCGCCCGGGGTCCACCTGGACGATGCGGTAGGGCCCGCTGCCCAGCGGCACGTCGAAGCTGGTGGCCTTGAAGTCGTGCTTCTTCCAGTAGTGCTGGGCCAGCACCGGCAGTTCGCCCAGGCGCAGGATCAGCAGCGGGTTGCCGGCGCGCTTGAAGACGAAGCGGATGCGGTGGCGGCCGAGGATGTCGACCCTTTTGACTTCCTGCAGGTTGGTGCGGTACTGCGGATGACCGTCCCTGACCAGGGTGCGGTAGGAGAACGCCACGTCGTAGGCGGTGATCGGCTGGCCGTCGTGGAAGCGGGCCTCCTTGCGCAGGTTGAATACCACCCAGCTGCGGTCCTCGTTGTATTCCACGCTCTTGGCGATCAGGCCGTAGCTGGAGGCCGGCTCGTCGCCCGAGGGGTCGTAGGGGCCGGTGCCCACCATCAGCGGCTCGTTGAACTCGCTGACCCCGTATTGCAGGAAGTTGGGCGCCGCCGACGGGCTGCTGCCCTTGAAACTGTAGGGGTTGAGGGTGTCGAACGTGCCATAGGCCATGATCCGCAGCGTGCCGCCCTTGGGCGCAGCGGGGTCGACCCAGTCGAAGTGGGTGAAGCTCGCCGGGTACTTGAGCATGCCGAACTGGGCGTAGCCATGGCTCTCGCTGAGGGTCGCCAGGGCGGGGAAGCTCATGGCCAGGCCAAGGATCAGCGAGAGCAGGAGACGCATCGGGTGCGGAGTCCGGTCCATTGGGCTTCTGGCGGCATATAGAGGCAGGGTGCTGGTTTTTCGCTGCGGTTGGCGGCGGATGATCGCCGATTTGCACGGGCATGCCGACCGATTGTTTGCCGGTACAGTAACAGCTTGTATCCGCTGGAAAAAGAGCACCTTCCACGCGGCTTGTGCCATCATTTTGCCTACACTTGAACGAGTTGAAACGAGGTCGCTGTCTTGGCGGAACGCAGTATCGGGTTACAGGCATGGATCGACAGATTGAACCAGGCGGAACTGCCTGCGCTCGCCGCCGTGGTGCAGGACCTGCATCGCCTGTCCCAGGCCGACCGGGCCTCGGTGCAGCAACTGGCCGACGTGCTGCTGCGCGACGCCTCGCTGACCTCCAAGGTGCTGCGGGTCGGTAACAGCGCCTACTACAACCCCTCCCAGGAAAGCATCCGCACCATCTCCCGGGCCATCGTGCTGATCGGCTTCGACAACGTTCGCCTGATCGGCATGTCGGTATGCCTGATCGACAGCCTGCTGGCGAAGGCGCCGCGCGAGCAGCTGCAGATGCTCCTGGCGCGCTCCTTCCACGCCGCGGTGCAGGCACGCAACATCGCCGGTTACGTGCTGAGCCGCAGCGAGGAGGAGGTGTTCATCGCCGCGCTGCTGCATACGGTAGGCGAGCTGGCGTTCTGGGCCAGCGGCGGCGCCCAGGCTGACGAGCTGGCCGTGGCCCTGGAGCGGCCCGGCATGGACCCGGACGAAACCGTGCGGCAGGTGCTCGGCACCAGCTTCCGCCAGTTGACCCAGGGCCTGGTGCGGAGCTGGAACCTGGGCGAGCTGGCCGCCTTCGCTCATGGCGGCGGCAACCAGCACGACCCGGCGGTGCGCGCCATCGGCCTGGGCGTGAAGATCAGCGAAGCGGCGCTGGAGGGCTGGGACTCGCCGGAGATGGAGCAACTGGTGCAGCAGGTGGCCGAGTTCACCGGTGTCAGCCCCGAGGATGCGCTCAGGCAGGTGCTGGAAAGCGCCCGGGAAACCGTGGAAGTGGCCACCACCTTCGGTGCCGGCCAGCTGTGCCGGCTAATTCCCGATACCGATCCGGAGCAGATCCGCCTCCAGCAGCAGGAGCGCAAGGCGCGTCTGCTGCAGCCCGACCAACTGGTGTTGCAACAGGCGCTGCAGGACCTGGGCATGATGGTCAGCAGCAAGGCCGACGTCGGCATGATTCTCGACACTCTGCTCAAGGGCCTGCACCGGGGCGCCGGGCTGGAGCGGGTGATGCTGGCGGTACTGGCCGACGGCCAGACCCGTTTCCGGGTCAAGCGGGCGATAGGCGAAGGCACCGAGCGCTGGCTGAGCGACTTCCAGCTGCCGGCGTCCCAGGTCGAGCAGCCGCACATCTTCAGCTATGTGCTGCGCAACCGCGAGGCGCTGTGGATGGGGGTGCCGGCCAGCTACAACCTGGCCGAGCTGGTGACCCTGCCGATGCGGCAGCAGCTGGGGCAGGGCATGTTCTTTATCGCGCCACTGCTGGCCGGCAGCCGCGAGATCGGCGTGCTGTACGCGGACTGCCGGGTTTCCGGGCGGGCGCTGAAGCACGAGCAGTTCGTCGCCTTCCAGCGCTTCGCCCAGCTGACCGTGCGCTGCCTGGAGGCGCTGGGCAAGCGCTGACGACAAGGCCATGTCCCCGCGTGGCCAAGACCTCTAGCCGAACACTGCAGCTGTCTGCCCTTGTACTATTCCCCTTCCGGCCAGCGCAAGCGCTGTTCAGCCCTGCGCGGGGATGACGAAGTAGGAGTGAAGCCCTTCCGAGAACCGTCATTCCCGCGCAGGCGGGAATCCAGAACATGGCACCAGGTACACAGCCAACGAAAAGCGCCCACGGGCTAATGCCTGTCAGTTAAGAGAAACGCCGCGATTCCCTGCTGGATCACGGCGTTTTTTCTTGGCTATGCCTGAGTCGGCTGTGGCGAACAGACTCGGCCTTTGTGGGAGCGGCTGGGCGGCATTCCGATTGGCCGCGATGCTTTGTTGTCAGCCCCGTTCGCGGACAAGTCCGCTCCCACAGGGTCAATCGCGCTCGCCAACCATGGCATTAGCCCTTGGGCGGCCTTGTTGTCAGTCGAGATACAGCGTGAGGGTCTGCCCCGGCTTGAGCGCGCGGCTGTCGCTGCGCGGGTTCCAGCGCTGGATGTGCTCGACGTTCACCTTGAAGCGCTGGGCGATCAGGTACATGGAGTCGCCGCTCTTGACCTGGTAGTAGGTCACGTTCTGCCGCGCCTTGCTGCCGGCGGCGGCCACCGAGTTGCCGGTGCCGCCCGAGCCGCCGCGGATGTCCAGCATCTGGCCGAGGCTCAGCTTGCTGCCGGCGTTCAGGCCGTTCCAACGCTGCAGGTCCTTGAGCGATACGCCGTGGGCGTTGGCGATCTGCCAGAGGTTGTCGCCGCGCTTCACCTTGTAGCGCTGCGGATGGCTGGCGGGCGGCGGCGCCTTGGCCACCTGCTCGTGCAGCGCCCGCACCGGCTCGCGTCCACCCGCGGACGGGATGGTGAGGACCTGGCCGACCCGCAGGTTGTTGCCGCTCAGCTTGTTGACGTCCTTAAGGGCGTTCACCGTCAGGTGGTGGCGGTTGGCGATGCTGTGCAGGTTGTCCCCCGCGCGCACCCGGTATTCCTGCCACTGCACCAGTTCCTGGGGCTTCATCAGCGAGAGGCTGGCGTTGAACTGCTCGGCCTTGTCGATGGGCACCAGCAGGTGCTGCGGGCCGTCCATGGTGATGCCTTTCTTGAAGGCCGGGTTGAGGCTCTCC
>OGQD01001494.1_pt1 | contig 14847 bp, 13 predicted proteins | sample 1553091 | NCBI WGS metagenome assembly OGQD01 (sample SAMEA2580290, study PRJEB22360) | human gut metagenome | biome: human gut; feature: human-associated habitat; material: faeces | place: Denmark | collected 2008/2010
TTTGCGCAGATAGGCTCGGACGGAATTATCCCGAAGATGCTCGAATCGCTCCCCGAAATACTTATCGGTATTGTCGTTATCCTTGTTCTTTCTGCATCAATGTCAACGCTGTCCTCGCTTGTGCTTACATCAAGCTCAACGCTGACGCTCGACCTTATAAATCCGCTTTGCAAGAATAAGCTCGATGAGAAAAAGTCGCTTATAGTAATGCGTGCCTTCATAGCTATCTTCCTTGCAATATCGGTAATAATCGCCCTCAACAAGAACGCTCTTATCTCCGATCTTATGGGCTATTCGTGGGGTGCGCTTGCAGGTGCGTTCTTAGCGCCGTTTATGTACGGACTTTTCTGGAAGGGCGTTACCAAGATAAGCGTTTACGTCAGCTTCGGCGTAGGCGTCATCGGCACCGTACTGCATATGATAATCAAGCCTGCAGGCACTATACTCGGCTTCAACATTGCATCTCCCGTAAACTTCGGTATGTTCCTTATGGCCGCAGGACTTATAATCGTACCGCTTGTGAGCCTTGTCACACCTAAGATGAAAAAGCTTGAGCTTGACGAGATATTCTCCTGCTACAAGCAGAAGGCTGAGGTAGAGGTAACAGACGCCATACCCGATGCCGAAAAGCTGAAATAAACAGATAAATTTATCCGCACTGCCACAGATGCTGCACGGCAGTGCGGATATTTTTTATCTTCCTTTTTCAAAGCAAAAGCGGAACCACACGGCTCCGCTTCATACTTTTATTGATTACTTATTTGCTTTTCTTCGTCTGCGACTCAGGGGCTGAACTACAGCCGTGGCATCCGGCGCAGTGACCGCTGCATCCGACGCAGCCGCCGCACGAGAACTTGCCCTTTTTCTTGTCGCTTACCAGCTTGTGAATGATCAGTATGATCACCGCAAGTAAAATTACCGCTACGATTATTGAACCTACAACAGGATCCATAAAGATCACTCCTTTTTATTTCAGAAATACGACCTTACTTTGTAACCTTGACCTTAACGCCGAGCTTCTTGCTCTCCTTGTAAGGACGAACGAGAAGGTAGATAAGAGCGGCGAGGAGAAGGAATGCAACGATAAGACCGATTATGTCACCTGCACCTGCAAGTGCGCCTGTGAACAGCTTGCCGAAGTAGTTTATCATAAGAGCGATTACATAAGCAAAACCGCACTCATAACCGATAGCAAACCAGAACCACTTAGCGTTGTTCATTTCACGCTTGATAGCACCCATTGCGGCAAAGCAGGGAGCACACAGAAGGTTGAATACGAGGAACGACATACCCGTTACAGCTGTGAAGCTGCTTGCAAGCGTCTGCCATACAGTAGCGTCGCCGCTTCCGTAAAGGATACCCATTGTCGCAACGATATTTTCCTTTGCAACAAGACCTGTAACAGCCGCAACAGTCGCCTGCCAGTCGCCCCAGCCGAGAGGTGCGAATATCCAGCAGATAGCCTTACCGATATTAGCTAAGATACTGCAATCCATCTGTGATTCATCGAGCATTGTGAATGCACCGTCTACCCAGCCGAAGAATGATGTGAACCATACTACGATAGTTGAAAGGAGGATGATAGTGCCTGCCTTCTTGATGAATGACCAGCCACGCTCCCACATTGAACGCAGTACGTTTCCAACTGTAGGAATGTGGTATGCGGGAAGCTCCATTACGAACGGAGCGGGATCTCCTGCGAACATCTTTGTTTTCTTAAGAATGATACCCGAAACGATGATAGCCGCCATACCTAAGAAGTATGCACCCGTTGCAATCCACGGTGAACCACCGAAGATAGCGCCTGCTATCATTGCTATGAACGGCTGCTTAGCGCCGCAGGGGATAAATGTTGTTGTCATGATCGTCATACGGCGGTCACGCTCGTTTTCAATTGTTCTCGATGCCATGATACCGGGGATACCGCAGCCTGTGCCGACAAGTATCGGTATGAACGATTTACCTGAAAGACCGAACTTTCTGAAGATACGGTCAAGCACGAATGCGATATGGGCCATATAACCGCAAGCCTCAAGAATAGCAAGCAGAATGAACAGTACGAGCATCTGCGGAACGAAGCCGAGTACAGCGCCTACACCGGCAACAATACCGTCAAGGATAAGACCCTTTAACCAGTCTACGCAGTTAACAGCGTCAAGACCCTGCTCGATAAGTACGGGGATACCGGGTACCCATACGCCGTAGCTTGCGGGATCGGGTTCTTCAAATGCGCTTTCGCCGCCTTCTTCAAAGTACTTAACAGCGTCAAGATATGTGATGCCGAGTGTCGTGTCTTTATCTGCGTTTGCAGGGATTTCCTTGTAGTAAACTGTAAGCTGGCTTACTTCAAGTGTTTCTTCGTCCTCTACATCTATCTGCACTGAAGGATTCTCGCCTTCGGGCTTGTATGACTTGAGCGTTTCAAGAGCAGTACCTGGCTCAAAATCGTCACTGTCAGGCTCTATCGTAACGAAACCGTTAACAGCCTCCAAAGCGTCAGAGTAAGCGCCCGATGCATCCTCATAATCTGCCGAGCCTATTCCGAACAAGTGCCAGCCGTCACCGAACAGTCCGTCATTAGCCCAGTCTGTTGCGGCTGTACCTACCGTTACCATTGAAATATAGTAAACGAGGAACATTATTACAGCGAATATCGGAAGAGCGGCAAATCGGTTTGTAACGACCTTGTCGATCTTATCCGAGGTTGTCAGCTGACCAGCCGATTTCTTCTTGTAACAGCCCTTGATAAGCTCAGCTATGTAAACGTATCTTTCGTTTGTGATAATGCTTTCTGCGTCGTCGTCAAGCTCTTTTTCGACGTTCTTTATATCCTCGTCAATGTGAGCCATTACAGCGCTGTCAAGATTCAGCTTTTCGATAACCTTGTCGTCACGCTCGAACAGCTTTATAGCGTACCATCTCTGCTGTTCTTCGGGCATATTGTGTACTGCGGCTTCCTCTATGTGAGCTATCGTATGCTCAACAGGACCTGAGAATGTGTGCATAGGAACTGTCTTGCCGTTCTTTGCCGCTTCAACCGCAGCGTCTGCGGCTTCCTTTATTCCCGTACCCTTAAGAGCCGAGATTTCGACAACTTTACATCCAAGCTCCCTTGAAAGCTCCTCAATGTTTATCTTGTCGCCGTTCTTCTTTACTATATCCATCATATTGATGGCAATAACAACAGGAATGCCAAGCTCTGTGAGCTGTGTTGTAAGGTAAAGGTTTCTTTCAAGGTTCGTACCGTCAATGATATTGAGTATAGCGTCGGGACGCTCCTCGATAAGATAGTTTCTTGCAACTACTTCTTCAAGTGTGTAGGGTGACAGTGAATAGATACCGGGTAAGTCGGTAATTACTACTCCGTCGCTCTTTTTGAGCTTACCTTCCTTCTTTTCAACGGTAACGCCGGGCCAGTTACCTACAAACTGGTTTGAGCCCGTCAGAGCGTTGAACAATGTGGTTTTGCCGCAGTTAGGGTTACCTGCGAGCGCAATTTTTAAACTCATCGGGAAAATTCCTCTCTTTCATAAAGCCATAAAAGTCTTAGCTTTCACTAACCATTTAAGTTTATTACCTGATCAAATTGTTGAAACGCAGAGATTATTCGACCTCTACCATTTCGGCGTCGGCTTTTCTGAGCGAAAGCTCATAGCCTCTTACCGTTACTTCAACAGGGTCGCCTAATGGCGCTACCTTGCGGACGTATACCTCTACGCCCTTTGTAAGCCCCATATCCATAATTCTGCGCTTGATAGCGCCCTCGCCGTGCAGCTTGACAACTTTGACGGTTTCTCCGACAGTTGCCTGTTTTAATGTCTTCATCGGTTATCCTCCTCTATAATAAGAATCATATCATGATTCTTTGTGCCATTTCCTTGCTTATCGCAACCCTTGCCTCTTTGACATTCACGATAAGGTTACCGTTTACCGTTGTAACAACCTTTACGTTGCCACCGACTACAAACCCTAAGTTTTCAAGATGCTTCTTGACCTCAGGACTTCCGCCGATTTTCCTTATGATATTTTCGTCACCCTCAGATGCGAGTATGAGCGGCATCATAGAACGTCATCCTTTCTTTTGTTCCGACTGTCTGCTTATAGTCTTGGCTAACCTTATTAGTTAATGCTAATTAAATTAGAACAAGCTAACTCGATTGCCAAATAAAAGGTTAGCACCTGCTAACAAAAAATATTGTACTCACAGCAGAGCGGTTTGTCAAGCAAAAATCAAAACGACTAACGCAAATACAAAAAGTTTGTTTATTCTAACTCAAATCGTTAGTATATTCTAACTATACGTTTGTGAAAATTTCCGAATACCCGATTTACAGGTGCTGTAATTTTATCCGCAATTTTGTTATTTGCGTTTTTTCAACGCATCGGATATAAGCAACAGCACAGAATGCTCTGCTATAATACGCAATGTAGATTTGTAATCTAAATTTAATCTGTTTTTAGTTTATTAGCCTAAAAATTAAGTAAAAAAATTTAACAAAAACTCTTGCATTTGAAGAATGGCTATGATATACTTAATACAAAGAGCGATTTACGCTTCTTAACGGAAATATGACTTATCAAGGAGAATCAAGTATGAACGTAAAAGTTATCAACGGTACATCTTTACCGAACATTCCCTGGCAGGACAGACCCGCAGGCTGTAAGGACGTTATCTGGCGTGCAGACAACAACCCCATAATCCCCCGTGACCTTCTTCCTACCAGCAACTCTATCTTCAACAGCGCAGTTGTTCCTTTCGAGAGCGAAAAGGGCAAGTTCGCAGGTGTTTTCCGTGTTGACGACAAGGAAAGAAACATGGCTATCCACGCAGGCTTCTCCGAGGACGGCGTACACTGGAACCTCAACGAAGAAAAGGTTGAATGGATAAACGACGATCCCGAAACTGCTGAAGCTAACCCCTGGCAGTACGGCTACGACCCCAGATGCGTATGGATCGAGGACAGATTCTGGATTACATGGTGCAACGCATACGGCTGGAAGCCTACAATCGGTGTGGGCTGGACAAAGGACTTCAAGGAGTTCCACCAGTGCGAGAATGCATTCCTTCCCTTTAACAGAAACGGTGTTCTGTTCCCCCGTAAGATAAACGGCAAGTACGTTATGTTCAGCCGTCCTTCAGACAGCGGTCACACACCCTTCGGTGATATGTACCTTTCACAGTCGCCCGATATGAAATACTGGGGCGAACACAGACACGTTATGGCTCCTATGAAGGGCTGGGAATCACTCAAGATCGGTGCAGGTCCTATCCCGATAGAGACAAGCGAAGGCTGGCTGGTATTCTACCACGGCGTTCTCCAGAGCTGCAACGGCTATGTATACAGCTTCTCAGCTGCTATCCTCGACATCGACAAGCCCTGGAAGGTTAAGTATCGTTGCGCTGAGTACCTTCTCAACCCCAGAGAGTATTATGAGTGCGTAGGCGACGTTCAGAACGTTACATTCCCCTGCGCAGCACTCTGCGACGCTGATACAGGCAGAATCGCTATCTACTACGGTTGCGCTGATACCTGCGTAAGCATGGCATTCACAACTGTTGACGAGGTTGTAGACTACGTTAAGAAGCACAGCAGTGTCTGATTGACAGACAAAGCATAAAATTATCCCCTCCGCAAAAGCGGAGGGGATTTTTGCGTTATATACGGCTTGAGTCCTGCGGATTATATACCCATTATCTCTTTTTCCTCGGCAGTGAGCTTTGAAGCGTATACCTGATACCCTTCTTCTCCGTAACTGTTCAGAACTATATCCATAACCTCACGGAAAATGTACCGCCTTGCTTTTTCTGAATTTAAAAACAGCTTTTTGTCAAGCGTTTCGCCGCCAACCGTGTGACAGCATACATAAAATATAAATTCACGCTTCGCCGTTATCGTGAAATGTTCGCAGAAGCAATTACCTGTGAACGAATAGACCGGCGGAATATCAAGCTCCCGAAAACGTTCTTCGAGAGCCTTTAATTTTTTCGGCACACTTTTATGCTTTGCAGGCTTATCTGTACCGTAAATTTCACGGCACATACTTCTGTCGGAAATATGATTTTTGTAAAGCTGAATGATGACACAGACAAGCGCCATAACCGCTACGACCGAGCCGATTATAAGCAGTACAGCGCCTAAAGGCGAATCGGTTATCCTTGAGCCGTTCATATTATACCTCAATGATTGTTAATGCGTGTTTGTGTTTGTTGTATCTGTTGTGCTTGCTGTACTTGTGCCGTTATGTACGGGAACAGTGTAATCCTGCGGCTGAATAGGTGCGCCGCAGTGAGGGCAGGCGTTGCAGCTGCCTACGGTATAGACGCCTCCGCAGTATTCGCAGGAGGCCTGTTTCATTACGACAGATTGCGGCTGCGGTGCAGTCTGCTGAGGCGGAGCATAGTAGCCGTCAAGAGGTACTTCCTTTGCTCCCTTGTATTTATTTGCGTTAGGTCGGAAGAATACCATAAAGAATGCGTGTATGCAGACGAACAGGAGCATAAAGATTCCTATTCCGAAGGTTTCACCATCAAATCTGAACTTCATTACAGTAGGAGTAAGTGCGTTAAAGCTGTCGGTGATAGCGTCATTTACCTTCGTTCCCTCGACAAGCAGTCTCTTGTGCAGATCGTTTGTAAAATCGTATGCTACAGATGAAGTAATGATACTGTCGGTATCATCGCCCTGCATACCCTCCCAGTACCAGTTGTTGAATTCGTCATCGGGATCTTTCGGCTGAGAATACACTATCAGCCAGTGCTTTTCGTCATAGAACCGGTTTACATAAAGCTCATAAGCGTACTTCTCAAGGTCGGTATAGTTATCCTCCCAGTCGGAGTTGTACACAGTCATTACCGCAGGAGAAATACCCGTTGTGTTGAAGAAATCCTCAAGTGCGTCGCCGAGCTTCGTTGTATCTCCGAGTACGTTAGCGTCGTCCTGTATAACTATCTGCGAGTTATAATCAACCTTCAGCTTTTCGGGTACGCCGAAAGACGTAAATATCATCAAGAATGCCGCCAGAACAAACGGTACATAGAATATGAGCATTAAAAATCTCAGCTTGCTCGGACCTTTTGAAAGGTCGGTGTCCGAGTAGACGTAGTTCGGAACGCCGTTTCTGTAGTAGACGAATCTTCTTGCACCGGGAAAGTATGTGCGGCTGGTCCTTATTCTGCTTGAGCTTCCTCCCGATGATGAACGGTGTGACGAGCTGTGCGATGAGGAGGAGTGGTGGCTTCCGCCCCCGTGAGAGCCTCCGCCCGATGAGTGTGGCATATTATACCTTCTTTCGTGTGACTTTTGATATTATTCTACCATAAATTAACCGTCAAATCAAGATATAAAGCTATTCTCAGTGACGGCTGAAAGCTGTAAAGCGTTAAAAATCAAATGTAAAGTTGCACGGCAAAAATGTAAAGTCGGTGTATAGTTTGGCTTTGCTGTGCGGAATATGCGGCTTTACAAAAACTTTACGGACTTTATACCATTCCTTGCTTTAATGTAAAGCGTGTTCTGACTATAATATGAAATGTAGTCGGGAGGGAAACCGAGCGACAGATAAAAAATGTACATAAACATTATGGAGTATCAGGAAAACTCCGAGGGGTATCGCCCTTAAGAAAGGAAACAACATGAACAAGAAGTTAATATCACTTATCGCAGGCGCAGCAATAGTTGCTGCAGCAACAGGCTGTTCAGGAACAGCAACAAGCAGCGTAGCAGGCACATCTTCCAAAGCATCATCTACAGCTGCAGAAGAGCTCAGCGGCACACTGTCAATGAACGGCTCAACATCAATGGAAAAGGTTATCAAGGCTGTTAACGGCGCATTTATGGAAAAGAACAAGGGTGTAACAGTTAACTTAAACCTCACAGGTTCAGGTACAGGCATCCAGGAAGCCTCAGAGGGCAAGTGCGACATCGGTAACTCGTCAAGAAAGCTCAAGGATGAAGAAGCAGAAAAGCTCGACGCTACAGTAGTAGGGCTTGACGGTATCGCTCTTGTAGTAAACCCTGCAAACAAGCTCGAAGACATCACACTTCAAGATCTTGCAAAGGTATATTCCGGCGAGATTACAAACTGGAAGGAGCTTGGCGGCGATGACAAGGCTATCGTAGTTATCGGCCGTGAGGACGGTTCGGGTACAAGAGACGGTTTCGAGTCTATCGTAATGGGCGACAAGGAACCGAAGTACGCACAGGAGCTTGAGTCTACAGGTTCGGTTATCAACGCAGTAGCAACAACAGACGGTGCTATCGGTTACGCTTCACTTGCAAACGTTGACGAAACAGTAAAAGCACTTAAGGTCGGCGGTGTTGAAGCTACAGAAGAAAACGTAAAGAGCGGCGCTTACAAAGTACAGAGACCCTTCATCTGTGCAACACTCAAGAGTTCCGACAACAAGCTCGTTAAGGCTTACCTTGACTTCATTCTCTCAGAAGAAGGTCAGGCACTCGTACTTGCACAGGGTGCAGTTCCCGTAAAGTAAAAACAAGTCGATAATTCCTGTACAGTAAGCACTTTTCCGGTAGCAATCCGTTACCGGAATTTGCTGTATAAGTATGTATAGCCCTGAAAGGATGGTTTACTTGGAAAAGACAAGCGGCGCAGCAGTTGCGGTAGGCTCGGTCGGAAAGCAGAGATCTGCTATAAGAAGTAAAAAATCGGGATTCACAAACGTTACAGAGCGTGTAATGAAGTACATATTTACCGTGTGTGGGATCACAGCGGTAGCGTGCGTCCTGATGATAACAATTTATATGATAATATCGGGTGCTCCCGCCATCGGAAAAATCGGATTGACCGATTTCCTGTTCGGTGATACTTGGTACGCAAAGAAAGAACAGTTCGGTATCCTTCCGCTGATTCTCACGTCGGTATTCGGTACTCTCGGCGCAATAGTGATCGGTGTTCCGATAGGACTTCTCACAGCGGTGTTCCTGTCCGAGCTTGCACCTAAGGCTATGAAGAACGTAGTAAAGCCTGCGGTCGAGCTTCTTGCGGGTATCCCGTCGGTTATATACGGTTTGCTCGGCGCAAATCTTGTAAAGCCGCTTATGTACGCACTGGAGGAGGTCATTTATGCAAATGATCCCGAACATCAGTTCACAGGCGGCGCAAACCTTGCAAGTGCAATAATCGTACTTGCCATAATGATACTCCCCACTATCATAAACATTTCGGAGAACACAATATCCGCTGTCCCGTCCGAATACAGAGAGGCAAGCTACGGACTGGGAGCTACCAGGATACAGACTATCTTCAAGGTAGTTATCCCCGCCGCAAAGTCGGGTATTGCGTCCGGTGTCGTTCTCGGTGTCGGCAGAGCGATAGGTGAGGCTATGGCTATCATCCTTGTCGCAGGCAACAGTGCAAATATGCCGGAGCTGTTCTCATCGGTAAAATTCCTCACAACAGGTATCGTTGCCGAATTCCCGTATTCAAGCGGACTTCACAGAGAGGCGCTCTTTGCGATAGGACTTGTGTTGTTCGTGTTCATTATGATAATAAATCTGATACTCAACGGCATTCTCAAAAAGGGCGGCAAAAAGGAAAAAGCGGCAAAGACCGCAGGAAAGGCGTGATAGATTATGGCAAAAGCAGTTACGAATTCTCTTACTAAAAAGCGCAGAAGAGTAAGCAACATAGTGCTGAAGGCTCTGATTTTTCTTTCGTCCGGCATAGTCGTTGCGCTGACGCTCGGTATGATTATATACATAGCCGTAAAAGGCACAGATGGAATGAGCCTGAACTTCCTTACAACTCCGGCGTTCTCATATCCTTATGAAAACTACGGCGTACTCGGCAATATAATCAATACGCTTTATCTTGTAGTGATTACGCTTATCATCGCAACACCTGTCGGTGTAGGTGCGGCAATATATCTTACCGAATACGCAAAGCAGGGCAGACTTACAAGAATAATCGAATTCACTACCGAAACGCTTGCAGGCATCCCCTCAATCATATACGGACTTTTCGGCAGTGTGTTCTTCTACAATATCTTCAAGGTAAACTACTCACTGCTTACAGGTGCGCTGACATTGTCAATAATGGTACTGCCCACCATAATCCGTACCACGCAGGAGGCGATAAAGACCGTTCCTATGGGCTACAGAGAGGGTGCTGTCGGACTTGGCGCACCTAAGTGGCATACTATAAGGACCGTTGTTCTTCCAAGCTGTATAGACGGTATACTGACCTCGGTAATCCTGTCCATAGGCAGAATAGTAGGCGAGTCTGCGGCGCTTATCTTCACAGCGGGTATTGCCGCTGAGGTAGGTATAAATTCGCTCGGCGATATTTTCGGCAAGGTGATGAATCAGGGCGGCTCGCTCACTGTTCAGCTTTACCAGTACGCACAGCGTGGCGGTGCCGAAATGAAGTACGCATTCTCTACGGCGCTTGTACTGCTTGTAACAGTGCTTATAATTAATATATGCGCAAAGCTGGTCGCTTACAGAATAAGAAAGAAACGCTCGGTATAATGCCGTAAAAAGAAAAGAGGATAAACAATGTCAGATATAATCGTACCTCAGAGCGATGTGAAGCTCTGTACAAGAAATGTGAATCTATATTACGGAGAAAATCACGCTCTCAAGGACATAAACCTTGATATAAAGACAAATAAGATAACCGCCTTTATCGGTCCTTCGGGCTGCGGCAAATCCACATATCTGAAAAGCCTTAACCGTATGAACGATCTGATACCGGATTGTAAGATAACAGGCCGGTTTCTGCTTGACGGCGAGGACATCTACGCTGACGGCGTTGACACAAACGTACTGCGCCGCAGGATAGGAATGGTGTTCCAGAAGCCCAACCCCTTCCCGATGAGCATTTACGATAACATAGCATACGGACCGAGAGTACACGGCATAAAGAGCAAGGCAAAGCTCGACAGGATAGTCGAGGAGAGCCTTATCGGTGCGGCTGTTTTTGACGAGGTAAAGGACAGACTTCATAAATCCGCACTCAGTCTTTCGGGCGGTCAGCAGCAGAGAATCTGTATCGCAAGAGCAATCGCCGTTCAGCCTGAGGTCATTCTTATGGATGAGCCTACATCGGCGCTCGACCCTGTATCGACGCTTAAAATCGAGGAGCTTATGAACACGCTCAAGGAAAAGTACACGGTAGCTATTGTAACTCACAATATGCAGCAGGCAACGAGAATTTCGGATTACACGGCATTCTTCCTTGTAGGAGAAATGGTCGAGTACGCACCGACAGACGAACTGTTCTCACGTCCCGTTGATAAGCGGACGGAAGATTATATCACAGGACGTTTCGGTTGATTTTATAAGTTATGTGTGATATTATATTAGAAAGGGTAAACAGAAATGAGAGAAACATTTGAACATAAGCTCGGCAAGCTGAATAACGATCTTATCCGTATGGGCGGAATGATAGAGGAGGCGATAGCTTCAGCTATCACAGCACTGCGTGACAGCGATGCCGTTCTTGCAAAAAAGGTAGTAGACGGCGACAGAGCGGTAGATGAGGAAGAAAAGAACATCGAGAGCCAGTGCCTGTCTATAATACTTCGTGAACAGCCTGTCGCAAGAGATCTTCGTAAGGTTTCTGCGGCGCTCAAAATGGTAACTGATATGGAGCGTATAGCCGACAATGCCGCAGATATTGCAGAGATCAGCCTTACCGCAGACGTATCCGCTATCATGCACATAGTAAAAGAGATTCAGACTATGAGTGAAAAGGTAATAATAATGGTTTCACACTCTATAGATTCATTCGTAACAACCGATATGGAGCTTGCGAATGAAACGATAAAGGCTGACGATGAGGTTGACGAGCTGTTCGTTTCTATAAGAAACCGCATAGTAGAGCTTATAAAGAGCGAGCATTGCAGCGGCGATGTTGCGGTCGATGCCCTTATGATAGTAAAATATCTTGAAAGAATAGCCGACCATGCGGTAAATATCTGCGAGTGGGTGGAATTCTTCAAGACGGGAGAATACAAGAATACCCGTATTATATAAACTTTGGAGGCTGATATAATGGCTGAACGTATCTATATAACTGAGGACGACGACAGTATAAGAGAGCTTGTGACGGTAGCTCTTTCGGCTTATTCATACGAAGTGGAGAGCTTTGTCAGTGCGGAGGATTGCCTTGCCGCAGCCGAAAAGCAGGTGCCGGATATATTCCTGTTCGACATAATGCTGCCGGGTATGGACGGTGTGCAGGCGGTGAAGATTCTTCGTGAAAACGAGCAGACGAAGAATACGCCTATACTTATGCTGACAGCAAAATCGGCCGAGATAGACAAGGTGTTCGGGCTTGAAAACGGCGCAGACGATTATCTCACAAAGCCGTTTGGCATTATGGAGCTTGCCGCAAGAATAAAGGCGCTTTTAAGGCGTTCCGGCAGAAGCACATCAGACAGTGCTTCCGATAAGATTACGGCAGGCGGCATAACGGTAAACACATCTCTCAGAGAGGTGAGCCGTGACGGCAGACCGATAGAGCTTACGCTGAAGGAATATGAGCTTCTTTTGTATCTTCTTAAGAACAGGGCAAGAGTAGTCAGCCGTGAGGAGCTTCTCACGAAAGTGTGGGGTATAGATTTTGTCGGTGAAACAAGAACGCTCGATATGCACATAGGAACGCTCAGAAAAAAACTCAGCGATGATGCCGAGAATGCTCATCTTATCAAAACGGTAAGAGGAGTAGGCTACAGATTTATAGGAGAATAACAGGAGGACGTACAGATGAAAAAAGCACTTATAGTACGTTTTCTTATAGTAATTGCGATAGTTATGTCGGTGTGCGTTGTATCTGCTACCGCACTTCTTTCAAGCACGGAGCAGAACGTCAGAAAAAGCGATATGCTGACCTCTCTCGGGCTTATCCGTGTGATATATGAGGACGAAGCTAACCACGACTATGACCTTGCGAACAGATTAAGCTCACTTGTCGGAAACGCCAGAGTGAGCTTTATCAATAAGGACGGAACTGTATTTGTAGACACCTATATCGACGGTGAGCCGGACGATAACCACAGCACCCGTGAGGAGATAAAGCAGGCAGAGCTTACAGGAAGCGGAGTAGCCGTAAGATATTCCAAGACGCTCGGCAAAAATCAGATCTATGCCGCTATGAAGGTTAAGGATGACGATATAATCAGAATAAGCTACAATATAAACAGCTATATGGATTTTGCGTCAATGTTCATAGCGCCTATGCTGATAGCCGCCGCAATAGGCATAATAGCAGGGCTTATAGCGGTGAGCAGTGTTGCCCGCCAGATAATGAAGCCGATAAACAGCATATCAAAGGCTATGAGCGGTATGAAATATGTCGGTGACGAAAAAATCTCTGCGGAGCTTGACGAGATACCCTCGCACAAATACCCGGAGCTTGACGAATTTGTCACAATGTTCAATTTTATGCGTAAAAGCATACAGGATAATATGAAGACGCTTGAAAACGAGCGTGAAAAGGAACGCTTCATACTTGAAAGCCTTCAGGACGGTGTAATTCTTTACGATAACGATCTTTCGGTAATTTCGATAAACCGTGCCGGTCTTAAGCTGCTCGGCGCTTCTGAGGAAAGCGGCGCCTTGACCGTACCCGAGCTTGCAAGAAAGCCCGAGATAATCAGCGGAGCGGAAAAAGCGGCAAACGAAGACAGTACGGTAACCATAGAAAGCACAGTTGACGGAAGGATTTTGCTCGTGCAGGTATTCCCCGTATCCAAGAGCGGAATAGATGCAATGCACGGCGGACTTATGGTTATCCGTGACGTTACCGACAAGCGTATGTCCGAACAGCTCAAAGCCGATTTCTTCGCAAATGCCGGTCACGAGCTGAAAACGCCTCTCACGGCAATTTCGGGCTTTGCCGAGCTTCTTGAAAACGGACTTGTGCCTAAGGATAAGAAGGATTATTACATCGGAAAAATTCTTACCGAAGCCAAGAGAATGTCAACAATCATCAGCGACATTCTTGAAATATCCTCCCTCGAAAACAAAACGACAGCCGAGGAAGTGACCGACTGTAAGCTGTCCGAGATATGCACAGCGGTAAAGGAATGTCTGGAGCCTGCGGCTTCTGCAAAAAACGTCACGATAGAACTGTCAGGCGACAGCTTTACCGTCCGTGCCGCATACAAGCACATATACGAGCTTGTCGAAAACATAGTCAGCAACGCCATAAAGTACAACAAGGACGGCGGCAGAGTAGAGATAACGCTTCACGATGTGGGCGAGACAGGCTGTATCTATGTAAGGGATAACGGCATAGGCATCCCTAAGGAGTCGCTTAACCGTGTGTTTGAGCGTTTTTACAGAGTGGATAAGGGCAGAAGCACCAAAGAGGGCAGTACCGGACTCGGTCTTTCCATAGTAAAGCATATCGTCAACTGCTACGGCGGTACGGTGACGCTTGACAGCGAGCTTGGCAAGGGTACTCTTGTCTGCGTAAGGCTGCCGATCGTGAAGAATATTTCGGAGTAATGGCATATTTGATTTTTCGCTTGACACAGCGTTGCATTTATGATACACTAAACATATAATGAAGCATAAGTGCAAAGACCGTGTATGGCAAGAGTAACCGGTAAAAAGTTTCACAGAGAGCCGTGTAAGGTGAAAGACGGCAGACTGATTTACGGCGAAGTGCGGCTGTACGGATTTTTATCCGGGTCGGCAGAGGGAACGTTCAGACTTATCAGTATCTCTGCCCGTGTAGTCTGCGTTAAAGACATAAAGGGAGTGTAAGCTCCGAAGCGAAGTGGAACCGTGATAGAAATATCGCCTTCGTCTGTTATGCAGACGAGGGCGTTTTTATTTTCGGAGAAGGGTAGGAAACATATGTTCGATAAAATTA